>Ga0209487_1003723_pt1 | contig 11892 bp, 21 predicted proteins | sample Poulit2012_FD_187524 | JGI IMG/M metagenome (GOLD analysis project Ga0209487, IMG submission 187524) | Agricultural soil microbial communities from Georgia to study Nitrogen management - Poultry litter 2012 (SPAdes) (version 2) | ecosystem: Environmental > Terrestrial > Soil > Agricultural land... | reverse complement strand
GGGTGGGGGCAGCCGGGGAAGAACGCGCCGGTGCGGGCCATCGTGATGATGGTGGTGGACTGCAAGATCGCCAGCACGACCGTGATGTAACGGGTGTACTGCGTGAGCTTGGCAGTACCCGACTGGCCTTCTTTATGCAGTTCTTCAAACTTAGGAATAACAACGCGCAGCAGCTGGACCATGATGCTCGCGGTGATGTAGGGCATGATGCCCAACGCGAAGATCGACAGCTGCAACAGTGCGCCACCAGAGAACAGGTTGACCAATCCGAGCAGGTCATCACCGCTGCCCAGCTGGGCGACACATTTTTGGACGTTGCCGTAATGCACGCCCGGGGTAGGCACGAAGGATCCGAGGCGGAAAATCGCCATGAGGCCAATCGTGAAGAGCAACTTGCGCCGCAAGTCTGGCGTCCGGAACGCCCTGGCGAATGCGCTTAGCACTTCTCCTCCTGCTCCACCCGTTCCAGGCGGAATGTCATTAACTTAAAAGGGACTTAAATACGGCAAACGCCGAGGTTGGAATTCACATGATAGTGAATGTCCAACCTCGGCTATCAAACCACTAGGCCGCGCGGATGCTTCCGCCAGCCGCTTCGATCTTTGCCTTGGCCGATTCAGAGTACTTATCTGCCTCGATGTTTAGCGCGACCGAAATTTCTCCGGTACCGAGAACCTTGACCGGCTGCCCGGAGCGCACGGCGCCCTTGGCAACGAGATCTGCGACAGTCACATCGCCGCCCTCTGGGAAGAGAGTTGCGAGCTTGTCGAGGTTCACGACCTGGAACGTCACCTTGGCGGGGTTCTTAAACCCACGCAGCTTCGGTAGACGCATGTGCAGGGGCATCTGGCCACCCTCGAACCCGACACGAACCTTGTTACGTGCCTTGGTTCCCTTGGTACCGCGGCCGGCAGTCTTGCCGCCCTTGCCCGCATCACCGCGACCAACGCGGTGCTTGGACTTCTTGGCACCGGGGGCCGGGCGCAGGTGGTGGACCTTGAGCGTTGTGCCCTCAGTAGCGGCTTCTGCCGCCTTCTTCGTAGCCATGGTCAGTCGACCTCCTCAACGGAGACGAGATGGGTGACGGTGTTGACCATTCCGCGAGTCTCGGGACGGTCTTCCCGTACTACGACATCGCCCACGCGCTTGAGACCAAGACTGCGCAGCGAGTCGCGCTGATTCTTCTTAGTTCCGATGAGGGAACCAATTTGCGTGATCTTGAGGTTAGCCATTACGCACCGAGACCTTCTGCCTTGGCACGCAAAAGAGCGGCCGGGGCAACATGGTCAACCGGTAGACCACGACGAGCGGCAACTGCCTCCGGCGGCTCAAGGCCCTGGAGTGCAGCCACAGTCGCCCGCACGATGTTAATCGCGTTGGTCGAGCCGAGTGACTTGGTCAGTACGTCGTGGATGCCGGCGCATTCCAAGACCGCACGCACCGGACCACCGGCGATAACACCAGTACCGGGAGCAGCGGGCTTGAGGAACACAACACCGGCGGCCTCTTCACCAGTAATGGGGTGCGGGATGGTTCCCTGAATGCGGGGAACCTTGAAGGCGTTCTTCTTTGCCTCTTCGACACCCTTTGCGATTGCCGCGGGAACTTCTTTCGCCTTGCCGTAGCCGACACCAACGGAACCGTCGCCGTCGCCAACAACTACAAGAGCGGTGAAGCTGAACCGACGTCCACCCTTAACTACCTTGGAGACGCGGTTGATCGCGACGACGCGTTCGATGTACTTGTCATCGCTACCGCGTCGGTCGCCACCACGGCGGTCCCGGCCGCTATCGCGACGGTCACGCCGTTCGCCAGCGGTGCCGGTGCGCTCATTGGCGCTGCTCGTAGAGCCCTGGGCCCTACCACGCTGCGCTGTAGCCATCAGACGATCCTTTGCTGTCGTTCGAACGTAGAAATCTTGCACATCATCACAGGGTCAGCCCGCCTTCGCGTGCGCCGTCAGCCACTGCGGCCACACGACCGTGGTAGCGGTTACCACCGCGGTCGAACACGACCTCAGTGATATCGGCATCTTTCGCGCGCTGCGCGATGATTTCGCCAACCTTGCGGGCCTTTGCGGTTTTGTCACCGTCAAGGCCGCGCACGTCGGCTTCGAGTGAGGAAGCCGATACGAGCGTCTTACCGACTGCGTCATCCACAATCTGAGCCACCATGTGACGGCTCGAGCGGGTGACGACCAGGCGGGGGCGCTGTGCCGTACCGGTGATCTTCTTGCGGACCCGGCTGTGACGCCGAGCGCGTGCAGCTGCCTTGGAGCTGCCCTTAACTGAAAGTGCCATTGGTTACTTACCAGCCTTTCCGACCTTGCGGCGCACGTACTCGCCCTCGTAACGCACACCCTTACCCTTATACGGCTCAGGCTTACGCAACTTCCGGATATTGGCGGCAGTCTCACCGACGACCTGCTTGTCGATCCCCTGGACGCTAAACGCGGTGGGGCTTTCTACCGTGAAGGTGATTCCCTCCGGCGGCTCGACAACCACGGGGTGCGAGAAGCCCAGAGCGAACTCGAGGTTCTTACCCTTTGCAGCGACGCGGTAGCCAGTACCGACGATCTCGAGCTTCTTGACATAGCCGTCAGTAACACCCACGACCAGGTTGCTCACGAGCGTCCGAGACAGACCGTGCATGGCACGCGCCTCATTCGAATCATCAACCCGGTTGATCTGGAGCATTCCGTCTTCGTTGCGCTCGATGGTGACCTCGGCGGGCAGCTCGTGTGCGAGTTCACCCTTGGGGCCCTTCACCGCGAGGTGCTGGCCATCGATCTTAATTTCAACGGAAGTGGGCACCGGAACGGGAACCTTACCGATTCGCGACATGGCGATTCTCCTCCTGTTCCCGTTACCAGACGTAGGCGAGGACTTCCCCACCTACGCCCTTCTCTTGAGCCTGCTTATCGGTCAGTAGACCTGAGGAGGTGGACAAGATTGCCACTCCCAGTCCGCCGAGAACCCGAGGCAGGTTATTGGACTTGGCGTAAACACGCAGACCGGGCTTCGAAACACGGCGCACGCCAGCGATTGAACGCTCGCGTGAGGGGCCGTACTTGAGCGAGATGACGAGGTTCTTGCCCACAGGGGCATCCTCGGTCTCCCAGCTCGCAACGAAACCTTCGGCCTGCAAGATCTCAGCGATGGCGGCCTTCAGCTTGCTGAAAGGCATCGACACTGAGTCGTGATACGCAGAATTTGCATTCCGCAGACGTGCAAGCATGTCTGCGATGGGGTCTGTCATTGTCATGGGGCTTTATTGCCCTTCCTCGCCGGGGTATCCCCGCTGTCATGGATATGAGTGCCAGGTTGGGGACCTGCGGCGTAGTGGTTACCAGCTGCTCTTTTTAACACCAGGAAGTTCGCCTCGGTGAGCCATCTCACGAAGGCAAATCCGGCACAGTCCGAACTTGCGGTAAACCGACTTCGGCCGACCACAGCGCTGGCACCGGGTGTAGGCGCGCACCTTGAACTTCGGCTTGCGCGCCGCCTTTTGTATCAGTGCGGTTTTCGCCACGTCAGTTCTCCTTGAACGGGAAGCCGAGGCTGCGCAGAAGCGCGCGACCCTCGTCGTCCGTGGTTGCCGTGGTTACGACAGTGATGTCCATGCCACGAACTCGATCAATCTTGTCCGGGTTGATCTCGTGGAACATCGACTGTTCCGTGAGCCCGAAGGTGTAGTTGCCATTGCCGTCGAACTGCTTGGGGCTCAGTCCGCGGAAATCGCGAATACGGGGAAGCGCTGTTGTCAGCAAGCGGTCGAGGAACTCCCACATGCGGTTGCCACGTAAAGTTACGTGGGCACCGATGGGCATTCCGTCGCGCAACTTGAACTGAGCGATCGACTTCCGCGCGCGGGTGATCTTGGGCTTCTGGCCCGTGATCAGCGCGAGGTCGTTGATTGCGCCTTCAATGAGCTTGGAATCTCGTGCGGCATCGCCAACACCCATGTTGACCACGATCTTGGTGAGCGTGGCAACCTGGTTGACGTTTTCGTGCGAGAACTCTTCGCGCAGCTTCGCGATGACTTCGTCCCGGTAGCGCTGCTTCAGGCGAGGCACTACGCGTGCTTCAGTGTTCGTCTGCGTGCTCATGCAATGTCCTTACCGGAACGCTTGGCCACGCGGACGCGAACGTCCTTGTTGCGGCCATCACGTTCGACCTGCTCGATTCGGTAGCCGACCCGGGTGCCCTTCTTGGACTCCGGATCAACCAGCATCACGTTGCTGACGTGAATGGGGGCTTCGATTGTCTCAATGCCGCCCGTGACAGCACCGCGGGAGGTCTGGCCGGCGCGGGTGTGACGCTTAACGCGCTGGACACCCTCAACGATTACTCGCTGATCTTCCGCCTGGACTTCCAGAACGCGGCCTTCTTTTCCGCGGTCCCGACCGGCGATAACGACGACCAAGTCGCCCTTACGAATTTTCGCCATTAGAGCACCTCCGGTGCGAGCGAGATAATCCTCATGAACTTCTTGTCACGAAGCTCACGGCCCACGGGTCCGAAGATACGGGTTCCGCGCGGGTCTCCATCAGATTTGAGAATCACCGCGGCGTTCTCATCGAAACGGATGTAAGACCCGTCGACGCGGCGGCGCTCCTTCTTGGTGCGCACCACGACGGCCTTGACGATTTCGCCCCGCTTGACGTTGCCGCCCGGGATGGCGTCCTTAACGGTTGCCACGATCACGTCGCCGATGCCTGCGTAGCGGCGACCAGAGCCACCGAGAACACGGATGCACGAAATTTCTTTCGCGCCCGTGTTGTCAGCGACCTTAAGTCGCGACTCCTGCTGGATCATGCGTATTTCTCCTGTCGTCGAGCTGGTTCTCGCCTGGCGAGCCTGGCCGAACGGATTGGGATTAGTTGGCGCCTAAAACTTGGAGTTTTAGGGCCTTAAATCACTTGGCCTTTTGCAGAATCTCCGTCAGACGCCAGCGCTTCGTGGCTGACAGCGGACGGGTTTCCATGATGACTACGAGGTCGCCGGTGCTGGCGATGTTCTCTTCGTCGTGGGCCTTTACTTTGTTGGTGCGGCGAATAACCTTGCCGTAAAGCCCGTGCTTTACGCGGTCTTCGACCTCGACCACAACGGTCTTGTCCATTTTATCGCTGACCACGTAACCGCGGCGTACCTTGCGGAATGCCCGCTCAGTTGCCTCGGTCCCGGCAGCGACCGTTTCCTTGCTCATCGTCTGCCTCTCGCTCATTCAGCGTTCTCGTTGGGCGCGGTGCGGATTCCGAGCTCACGCTCGCGCAACACCGTGTAAATGCGGGCAATGTCGCGGCGAACCTTCTTCAGACCGGAGTTATCTCCGAGTTGACCGGTTGCCGACTGGAAGCGGAGGTTGAAGAGCTGTTCCTTTGCGGAAGTCAACTCAGACAACAACCGTTCGTCATCCATTGCGTCCAGCTTCTCGGTTGCTAAGTCCTTCGAACCGATAGCCATTAGGAGTCACCACCCTCGCGCCGCACGAAACGGCACTTCATTGGGAGCTTGTGGATCGCGCGTGTCAAAGCCTCGCGTGCAACTTCTTCAGAGACACCGGCGAGTTCAAACATCACTCGGCCGGGCTTGACGTTGGCAACCCACCACTCGGGGGAACCTTTACCAGAACCCATGCGGGTTTCAGCAGGCTTCTTGGTTAGCGGGCGGTCGGGGTAGATGTTGATCCACACCTTTCCACCACGCTTAATATGCCTGGTCATGGCAATACGTGCGGCTTCAATCTGGCGGTTTGTGACGTAGCCGTGCTCAATAGCCTGGACGCCGAACTCACCGAATTCGATTGTCGTGCCGCCCGGAGCAACACCCTTACGTGAGGGGTGATGCTGCTTACGGAACTTGACCCTACGAGGGATAAGCATGGTCAGCCCTCCGTTCCCTGAGCGGCAGCGCTCTTCGAGCGGCTGCCTGCGCCGCCACGGTCGCCACGACGAGCGCCTCGACGGTCGCCACCGCGGCCACGGGGGCTGCGGGGTGCCTGAGAAGCCTGTTCGCGGGCAAGTTCCTTGTCCGTGACATCGCCCTTATAAATCCAAACCTTCACACCGATGCGGCCGAAAGTCGTACGAGCTTCGTAGAACCCGTAGTCGATATTCGCGCGCAGAGTGTGCAGGGGTACGCGACCCTCGCGGTAGAACTCGCTGCGGCTCATCTCGGCACCGCCAAGACGGCCGGAGCACTGCACTCGGATGCCCTTGGCACCGGAGCGGCGAGCAGTCTGGATCGCTTTACGCATGGCGCGGCGGAATGCCACCCGGGCTGCGAGCTGTTCAGCTACGCCCTGGGCAACAAGCTGTGCATCGGTCTCGGGGTTACGCACCTCGAGGATGTTCAGCTGTACCTGCTTACCGGTGAGCTTTTCGAGCTCACCGCGAATGCGGTCCGCTTCGGCACCATGACGGCCGATAACAATTCCGGGGCGAGCAGTGTGAATATCTACTCGCACACGGTCGCGGGTGCGCTCAATCTCGACCTTGGAAATTCCGGCACGCTCCAGGCCCGTCGACAAAATGCGACGGATTGCCACGTCTTCGCGAACATAGTCGCTGTAACGCTGGCCATCCTTGGTGCTGTCGGAGAACCAACGCGACCGGTGGTCAGCGGTGATTCCGAGTCGGTAACCGAGCGGGTTAATCTTCTGTCCCACTACCGAGCCCTCCCTTGTGTGCTCGTGGTCTGTGCGCCAACAACATCTTGACGCGGCGCCACGATCACCGTGATGTGGCTCGTGCGCTTAAGGATCTGAGTTGCGCGTCCCTGTGCCCGGGGGCGGAATCGCTTCAACGTCGGGCCCTCATCAACGAACGCCTCGGCAATAACCAAGTCGTTCTCATTGAATGGCTCATTAGCTTGATCGGCCAGTACTCGGGCGTTAGCCACTGCACTGCGCACAACCTTAAGAACCGGTGTTGCTGCACTCTGCGGTGCGAACCGCAAAATGCTGTCAGCCTCGCCGGCCCGCTTGCCACGGATGAGGTCCACGACGCGCCGGGCCTTTAGGGGCGTAACACGGACAAACCGTGCCTGCGCCTTGGCTTCCATCGCTGTCCTGCCTTCTTTCTTCTTAACTGAAGACGTCGCTTAGTACCAGCGCCGCGTTAGCGGCGACGGCCCTTGCGGTCGTCCTTATCGTGGCCGCGGAAAGTCCGCGTGGGTGCGAATTCGCCGAGCTTGTGCCCGACCATCGACTCGGTGATGAACACCGGTACATGCTTGCGGCCGTCATGCACCGCAAAAGTGTGACCGAGGAAGTCCGGGGTGATAACCGACCGGCGGGACCAGGTCTTAATGACGTTCTTAGTCCCCTTCTCGTTCTGAACATCCACCTTCTTCTGAAGATGGTCGTCAACGAAGGGGCCCTTCTTTAAGCTACGTGGCATCGAGGGCTCCTATCAGCGTTTCTTGCCAGAGCGACGGCGGCGAACGATCTGCGCGTCACTGCTCTTATTGGGCTTACGGGTACGACCTTCAAGCTGGCCCCACGGGCTGACGGGGTGACGACCACCAGAGGTCTTACCCTCACCACCGCCGTGCGGGTGATCGACCGGGTTCATGACGACACCGCGGACGGAGGGGCGCTTGCCCTTCCAGCGGTTGCGGCCGGCCTTACCCCAGTTGATGTTGGCCTGCTCGGAGTTACCCACTTCGCCGATAGTCGCGCGGCAACGTGCTTCGACGTTGCGGATCTCGCCTGAGGGCATACGCAGCTGGGCGTACTTGCCTTCTTTGGCGACCAACTGAACTGAGGAACCAGCTGAGCGGGCGATCTTCGCGCCGCCGCCGGGACGCAGCTCAATTGCGTGCACCACGGTACCTACCGGGATATTGCGCAGTTCGAGGTTGTTACCAACCTTGATGTCTGCACTTGGACCATTTTCGATCTGCGCACCCTGCTTCAATTTATTTGGAGCCAGGATGTAGCGCTTCTCACCGTCTGCGTAGTGAATCAGAGCGATTCGGGCAGTGCGGTTCGGATCGTATTCGATGTGTGCGACCTTGCCAGGTACGCCGTCCTTGTCATGGCGGCGGAAGTCAATCACGCGGTAAGCGCGCTTGTGTCCACCACCAATATGACGAGACGTGATCCGGCCGGCGTTGTTGCGTCCACCGCTCTTACTGAGCGGGCGCACCAACGACTTCTCCGGCTCGGAGCGCGTAACCTCGACAAAGTCGGCGACACTGCCGCCGCGGCGGCCGGGTGTCGTCGGCTTGTACTTACGGATTCCCATTAGTTAATCCTCGCGTCAAAGGGCGTTAGCCGGCCTCAGCCGACCGGTCCGCCGAAGATGTCGATAGTGCCTTCGCGCAACTTCACGATGGCTCGCTTGGTGTCTTTACGACGACCTTCGCCAAACCTCGTGCGGCGCGTCTTGCCTTTACGGTTCAGAGTGTTGACCGAGTCGACCTTCACATCGAAGATCTGTTCAATCGCGGTCTTGATCTCTGTCTTGTTGGCGCGCGGGTCCACCTCAAAGGTGTACTTGCCTTCATCCAGCAGGTTGTAGCTCTTTTCAGAGACAACCGGGGACAGGATGATGTCGCGCGGGTTCTTGTTCACGGCAGTCACTTGACGTCCTCCAACTCGCTCTCGCTGGCGGTTGCCTTAGCGGACTTACCCGTTGCCGGGCCCGCCAGGAAGGCATCCAGTGCGCCGGAAGTGAACACCACGTCGTCGGATACCAACACGTCATACGTGTTGAGCTGATCCGGAGCAACGACGTGTACGTGCCCAACGTTGCGCAGGCTCTTGGCCGCCACTTCGTCCGAACGCTCCAGTACCACCAGAGTGTTCTTGCGCGAGGTGACGTTCGCCAGGGCATCCAGCGCGGCGCGCGTTGCAGGGGTATCCCCCGAAACGAGTTCGCTCAGCACGTGGATGCGGCCATAACGCGCCCGGTCGGTGAGGGCACCGCGCAGGGCGGCGGCCTTCATCTTCTTCGGTGTGCGCTGGGCATAGTCGCGCGGCTGCGGGCCATGTACCACGCCACCACCAACGAATTGGGGGGAGCGGATCGAGCCCTGGCGTGCGCGGCCGGTGCCCTTCTGGCGCCACGGCTTACGGCCACCACCGGAAACATTGCCGCGAGTTTTCGTCGCGTGCGTTCCCTGGCGGGAGGCTGCAAGCTGAGCCACGACAACCTGGTGAATCAGGGGCACGTTTACCTGCACACCGAAGATATCTTCGGGCAGGTCAACAGCTCCAGTCTTCTTGCCGCTTGCGTCGACCACGTCGACGCTAAGGGCGGTTGCTGTTTCAGCCATTGTGGTTAGGCTCCCTTCGCTGCTGAGCGGACGAGCACAACGCCACCCTTGGGGCCGGGAACGGCACCAGTGATGAGGACGAGACCGCGCTCAGCGTCAACCGCGTGAACCTGAAGGTTCTGCGTGGTTACACGAGCGAAGCCCATCCGGCCGGCCATCTTCATTCCCTTGAAGACGCGGCCTGGCGTGGCTGCACCACCAATAGAACCGGGCTTGCGGTGGTTGCGCTTAGCACCGTGGCTAGCATTTCCACCGCCGAAACCGTGGCGTTTCATAACGCCCGCGGTTCCCTTACCCTTGCTCCGTCCACTGACGTCGATCGCGTCACCAGCGTTAAAGGCGTCGGCCTTCAACTCCTGGCCGAGTTCGAAATCAGCTGCGTTGGGGGTACGAATTTCAACGAGGTGACGGCGAGGTGTTACACCGGCCTTCTCAAAGTGTCCTTTGAGGGGCTTGGTGACCTTGCGCGGGTCAATCGCGCCGTAAGCGAGCTGCACTGCGGCGTAGCCGTCAGCGTCGTCGGTACGAACCTGCGTAACGACGTTGGTGCCCACTTCGACAACGGTGACCGGCAATACACGGCCCGCGTCATCCCATACTTGGGTCATGCCGAGTTTGGTGCCCAATAGGGCAACCACTGGCTTTGTCTGCGTAGTCATCTTCTCAAGTCCTCGAGAATCTAGATCAGAGCTTGATCTCGATGTTGACGTCAGCCGGCAGGTCGAGTCGCATCAGCGAATCAACGGCCTTCGGCGTCGGGTCAATTATGTCGATGAGGCGCTTATGTGTGCGCATCTCAAAGTGCTCGCGGCTGTCCTTGTACTTATGAGGCGAGCGAATGACGCAGAATACGTTCTTTTCAGTTGGCAGCGGCACCGGGCCCACGACCGTTGCGCCCGCGCGGCTCACCGTGTCGACGATCTTGCGCGCCGAACTATCGATGACCTCGTGGTCGTAGGACTTGAGCCGGATGCGGATCTTCTGTCCCGCCATGGCGTCGTCTGACTCTCTCTCTTGAACCGCTCTTGACCGACCCCCGCGCTCGGGCGTGTCGCACTTCGCGACTTACCCGACGCAGCGCCCGAAGGCTTTAGGTCGTTTGGATAATGTTCGGGCTCTTGCCATAAAGCTTCTGGCCCGCAGTCTGCGTGTGCCTGGACTCTAAATCCGGGCAACTTGTCTAGTATGCCAGATCGGAATGCCTGGTGGCTAATCGACCCGACTTCTAGTTTCCCACTCCCCCGAGAGGGAAATACTCCCCCGGGCGGCAATCGGCCCGGGTGTTAAGACCCGGGCCGACTAACCGGTAGGTAATGCAAATTACTCGATGATCTTCGTAACGCGACCGGAGCCGACAGTGCGGCCACCCTCGCGGATTGCGAAGCCGAGGCCCTCTTCCAGCGCGATGGGCTGGATCAGTTCAACCGTCATCTCGGTGTTGTCACCAGGCATGACCATCTCGGTGCCTTCAGGCAGCTCGATGACGCCAGTGACGTCCGTGGTACGGAAGTAGAACTGGGGACGGTAGTTCGAGTAGAACGGGTTGTGACGTCCACCCTCGTCCTTGCCCAGGATGTAAACCTGTGCTTCGAACTTGGTGTGGGGCGTGATGGTGCCGGGCTGGGCAACAACCTGGCCACGCTCAACGTCTTCACGCTTGGTTCCACGCAGAAGCAGACCGCAGTTTTCGCCGGCCCAGGCTTCGTCCATCTGCTTGTGGAACATTTCGATACCGGTAACCGCCGTGCGCTGCGGCGCGCGGATACCGAGGATTTCGACCTCAGAGTTGATCGCGAGCTTACCGCGGTCGACCTTACCGGTGACAACGGTTCCACGACCGGTGATGGTGAAGACGTCCTCGATGGGCATGAGGAACGGCTTGTCCATGTCGCGGACGGGCTCGGGTACGTGCTCGTCAACCTGATCCATCAGGTCGCCAACAGCTGCTGCCCACTTCTCGTCGCCTTCCAGAGCCTTGAGGCCGGAAACGCGAACAACGGGAGCATCGTCGCCGGGGAAGCCCTGCGAGTCGAGGAGTTCACGAACCTCCATCTCGACGAGTTCGAGGATTTCCTCGTCGTCGACCATGTCGGCCTTGTTCAGGGCGACAAAGAGGTAGGGAACGCCAACCTGGCGAGCCAGGAGAACGTGCTCACGGGTCTGAGCCATCGGGCCGTCAGTAGCAGCAACCACGAGGATTGCGGCGTCCATCTGAGCGGCACCGGTGATCATGTTCTTGACGTAGTCGGCGTGGCCGGGAGCGTCAACGTGCGCGTAGTGGTACTTGTCGGTCTCGTACTCAATGTGCGAGACGTTAATGGTGATACCGCGTTCCTTCTCTTCAGGAGCAGCGTCAACCTGGTCGTATGAACGAGCCTGGTTCACGTCGGGGTACTTGTCAGCAAGCACCTTGGAGATCGCGGCGGTCAGCGTCGTCTTACCGTGGTCGACGTGACCGATCGTTCCGATGTTGATGTGCGGCTTAGTCCGCTCAAACTTGGCCTTGGCCACTGCGGGTCCTCCTCAGGACTGAGAGTTCTGGTGCCGTAACTTTGCAGACGCTACCTTAGCGAAGCCTCTGCGGGGCGGGTGGTATGTACTTATTACT
>Ga0209487_1003722_pt1 | contig 11892 bp, 7 predicted proteins | sample Poulit2012_FD_187524 | JGI IMG/M metagenome (GOLD analysis project Ga0209487, IMG submission 187524) | Agricultural soil microbial communities from Georgia to study Nitrogen management - Poultry litter 2012 (SPAdes) (version 2) | ecosystem: Environmental > Terrestrial > Soil > Agricultural land... | reverse complement strand
AGATCGACGGCCGCAACCATCAGGACATCACCGTCGACACGGTGAGGCGCCTGCTGGAGCGTATCGACCGCGATACGCAGCCGCGGGAGATCGAACTGCACCCGGTCGGGGAGCGTGCTCCGTACGCGGATGCACTACCGCAGGAAGACGTCTCGCGGGTTAACCGGGCCAACTAGCAACTGCATAAACTGATGAGACAATGAGTAAACGGTCGCTCTGGGCCAGCCGGCGCAGGAGCGGCCACAGCCATTTGAAAGTGAGGAGTGTTCGTGGACGACGAAAAGCGCCAGAACGGCGTCACCGGCAACGGTGCGGCCTCTGAGAACAACGACGGGCAGCGTACCCTGACCACCCGGCAGGGGCACCCGGTAACCAACAACCAGGCGCAGCGGACCGTAGGCAGCCGCGGGCCGGCTACGCTTGAAAACTACCAGTTCCTCGAGAAGATCAGCCACTTCGACCGCGAGCGCATCCCCGAGCGGGTAGTGCATGCGCGCGGCTTCGTGGCCTACGGCGAGTTCGAGGCGACCGGCAAGATCGGCGACGAGCCCGCCTCGAAGTACACGCGCGCGAAGCTCTTCCAGGAGCCCGGCAAGAAGACCGAGATCGCCATCCGCTTCAGCACCGTCATCGGCGGGCGCGACTCCAGCGAGGTGGCCCGCGACCCGCGTGGCTTCGCCGTGAAGTTCTACACCGAGGACGGCAACTGGGACCTCGTCGGCAACAACCTCGCGGTCTTCTTCATCCGCGATGCCATCAAGTTCCCCGACGTCATCCATGCGCTGAAGCCCGACCCGGTCACCTTCCGCCAGGAGCCCAACCGGATCTTCGACTTCATGAGCCAGGCGCCTGAATCGATGCACATGCTCACCCACCTCTTCAGCCCGCGCGGCATCCCTGCCAGCTACCGGCACATGGAGGGCTTCGGCGTCAACACCTACAAGATGGTGAACGCCCAGGGCGAGACCGTGCTCGTGAAGTACCACTTCCACCCCCGCGCCGGCGTGGTGAGCCTGACGGAGGAAGAGGCCGAGAAAGTCCAGGGCAAGGACCTGGGCAGCGCCTCCAAGTACATGTACGAGTCGATCGAAAACGGCGACTACCCGCAGTGGGACATGTACGTGCAGATCATGGAGGACCACGACCATCCCGAGCTCGAGTGGGATCCGCTCGACGACACCAAGACCTGGCCCGAGGACCAGTTCCCGCTGCGTCACATCGGTGTCATCACGCTCAACCGCAACGTCCAGGACCATCACAACGAGAACGAGCAGATCGCCATGGGCACCGGCGTCCTCGTCGACGGCCTCGACTTCTCGGATGACAAGATGCTGGTCGGTCGCACCTTCTCCTACAGCGACACGCAGCGCTACCGCGTGGGTACCAACTACCTGCAGCTTCCCGTCAACCAGCCGAAAGGCGTGAAGGGAAGAGTGCACACCAACCAGCGCGGCGGCGACATGTCTTACGGCGTCGACCTCGCGCCGGGCCAGAACCCGCACGTGAACTACGAGCCCTCCATCCATAACGGCCTGCAGGAGTCGACCCGCGAGGAGCCGTACGAGGGCCCCGAGGTTCGCGGCAAGCTCACGCGGGCTATCCTGGAGCGCACCAACGATTACGTGCAGCCGCGCATGCGTTTCGTGACCATGCAGGAGTGGGAACGCGACGACCTGGTGCGCAACATGATCACCAATCTGCGCCAGTGTGAGCGCGACGTGCAGGAGCGCATGCTGTGGCACTTCTACATGATCCACGACCAGTACGGCGAGCGCGTGGCGCAGGGCCTGGGCATGAGCGTGGATGACGTGAAGGGGCTCGCGCCGCTCGCAACCCAGAGGTTCACGGAAGAGGAGAACCAGCGCCTCGCCAACCTTGGCAACAACGGCGACACCCTCGACCCCGCCGGCCTGGGCAAGTGGACCAGTTCCGTCGAGAACAGACCGGGCACTGCCGAGGAAGTACTCTCCGGTAAGATCGCGCCGGCGAAGGAGTCGGAGCCGCAGGCCTGATTGGCCGGCGATGCACCGGTTCTGAGCAGCAATGCAAGTGCCCCGGGAGCGATCCCGGGGCTTTTTCATACGGGTTCGTCCGGATTCAGGCGAGACCAGACGATTTCATTCGAGCAGGAGTAAACATGACCGAAACCAGCAGTGCAGCCAACGGCGCCCGGGCGGCGGCCTCACCCTTCGAGGTAGGCGTCTACTCGTTCGCCGACCTTACGCCCATGCCCCAGACCGGCGGGCGGCTAAGCCCCCAGGAGCGCATGCGCAACCTCATCGAGGAGATCACCCTTGCCGACCAGGTTGGCCTTGACGTGTACGGCCTGGGGGAGCACCACCGACCCGAGTACATCTCCAGCGCGCCCGAGGTCATCCTCGCGGCCGCCGCCTCGCTGACCAGGCATATCCGCCTCACGAGCGCCGTCACCGTGCTCTCCAGCGATGATCCGGTCCGCGTCTTCCAGCAGTTCGCCACCCTCGACCTGATCTCGGACGGCAGGGCCGAGATCATGGCCGGCCGCGGCTCCTTCATCGAGTCGTTCCCCCTCTTCGGTTACGAGCTGAACGACTACAACGAGCTCTTCGAGGAGAAACTGGAGATGCTCCTCGAAGCCCGCAAGAGCGAAATCCTGAGCTGGAGCGGCAAGCACACCCAGACGGTTCCCAGCCGCGGCGTCTACCCCCGCCCCGTCCAGGATCCGCTCCCCGTCTGGGTTGCCGTGGGCGGCACCCCCGAATCGGTCGTGCGCGCCGCCCGCCTGGGCCTGCCCATGGCGATCGCCATCATTGGCGGCAACACCGAGCGGTTCGTGCCGTTCGCCGATCTGTACCGCGAGGTGCTCAGCAAGACCGGCCAGCAGCCGCTGCCACTCAGCATCAACTCCCACGGGCTCATCGCCAGGGAATCCCGGAAGGCCGTGGACATCGCCTTCCCGGCGCACAAGCTGGTGATGGACCAGCTGGGCCGGGAACGCGGCTGGCCGCCCATGAGCCGCCAGCAGTTCGAGGCCGATACCGGCGTGAGCGGCTCCCTCGCCGTCGGCTCGCCGGAGGAGATCATCGAGAAGATCCTCTACCAGCACGAGCTGTTCGGCCACCAGCGCTACCTGGTGCAGATAAGCGTGGGCTCGATGCCCCACGAGGCGGTCCTCGAGTCGATCGAGCTGCTCGGTACGGAGGTGGCACCGGTGGTGCGGAAGGAGATCGCGAGCAGGACTACCGCCGGCTAGACTTCACGGCAGGGGGCAACGGTGAGTCTCGACGAGTACCGCAAGAAGCGTAACTTCGGGCGCACGCCAGAGCCGGAGGGGCGACCTGCGGACAGGGGCCAGGCCGCCCGCGAACGGCGCCCGCGCCTCTTCGTCATCCAGAAGCATGCCGCCAGCCGCCTCCACTACGACCTGCGGCTCGAGCTGGACGGCGTGTTCAGGAGCTGGGCCGTCCCCAGGGGGCTATCACTAGATCCGGGCGACCGGCACCTGGCCGTCGAGGTCGAGGACCACCCGCTGGAGTACGGCCGCTTCGAGGGGGTCATCCCCGAAGGGGAGTACGGCGGCGGGACGGTGATGCTGTGGGACCGCGGCACCTGGCTGCCCGGCGAGAAGTTCACCGACGACCACATCGATTTCGAGCTGAGCGGAAGCAAGCTGCGCGGCAGCTGGTCACTCATCCGCATGCGCGGTGAGGGGAAGGACGGCAGCGAGTGGCTGGTCATGCGCCGCGGCAGCGCCGGAACCCCCGCCGCTCAGGAGTCCCTGTACGAACGCAGCATCGTCACGGGGCGAACGATGGAACAGATCGCCGCCGACCGCGACGCGACCTGGTCGGGTGAAGAGCGCAGCGGGCCGGGTCCGGCCAGCCTGGAACCGGCGAAGCTCTCCGGCGCGCGGGAGGGAGTGCTGCCGACCGAGGTGACCGTGCAGCTGCCCACCCTCGTCGAGGATGCCCCGGGTGGCACCGGCTGGCTGCACGAGATCAAGTTCGACGGTTACCGGATCGTGACCCGGCTTGACCGCTCCCAGCCCGAACCGGTGCTGCTGCGCAGCCGCAACGGCCTGCTGTGGACGGAACGCTTCCCGGAGCTGGCCGTCCTGCTCGGCAACCTCGAGGCGCAAACGGCGCTGCTGGACGGCGAGGTGGTCGCCTACAAAGCCAACGGCAGCACCAGTTTCGGCCAGCTCCAGGAAGCACTGGGCGAGGAGCGTACGGCCAACCTGGTCTACCAGGTCTTCGACCTGCTCCACCTCGACGGGTACGACCTGCGCAGCGCACCTCTCCTGGAGCGCAAGGAACTGCTGCGCGAGCTGCTGGAGAGAAGCGGTTTTCGCGGTCAGGCGTCGGTCCGCTACACCGACCATCTGTCCGGCCAGGGCCCCGCCTTCCTCGAACGGGTGTGCGGCCTGGGCCTGGAGGGGATCGTCAGCAAGCGGAGCGACGCGCCCTACGAGAGCGGCCGCGGCAGGAGCTGGCTCAAGGCGAAGTGCAGCAACGAACTGGAGGTGGTGATAGGCGGCTTCACGAAGCCGTCCGGCTCGCGGGTGGGCTTCGGGGCGCTGCTTACCGGCGCCTACACCCCGGATGGCACGCTGCGCTATACGGGCAAGGTGGGGACCGGCTTCAGCGACCGGCAGCTGGAGCTCCTGCATGAGCGGCTGGAGGAGCTGGAACGCAAGACTTCACCGTTCGAGCCCGCCCCGAAGCTGGGCCGCGGCGTGCACTGGGTGGAGCCGCGGCTGGTGGCCCGGGTCGAGTACAGCGAGTGGACACGCGACGGGTCGTTGCGGCACCCGACGTTCCGCGGGCTGCGCGAGGATGTGGACCCGCAGTCGGTGCGGCACCCGAATCTGAAGAGTGGGGCGCCCGGGGAGGGGCGCGGGGAGGAACAGGAAAAAATGGCGACGACCGGCAAACCGGCCCGCAAGAGCGACGGCAGCACCAGCCTGATGGATGTGCGGCTCAGCAGTCCCGACAAGGTGCTCTACCCGGAGCACGGCATCACGAAGCTGCAGCTCGCCCACTACTACGAGGAGATCCAGGAGTGGATCATGCCCTGGATCGCCCAGCGGCCGCTCTCCCTGGTGCGCTGCCCGTCCGGCTACCACGAGGATTGCTTCTTCCAGAAGCACCCCAGCGAAGGGCTCTTCGATGAGCTGGCCAGAGTCACCATCGAGGAGGAGGAAGGGTCCGAGGAGTACCTCTACATCGACAGCCCCGACGACCTGGTGGCGCTGGTGCAGGGGGGCGTCCTCGAGTTGCACGTGTGGGGCAGCAGGGTGGACGACCTGGAGCGCCCCGACCTGCTGGTGTTCGACCTCGACCCTGCCCCCGACATCCAGTGGGGGGAGATGCTGCGGGTGGCCCGCGAGCTGAGGGAGCGCCTGGCCCAGCTGGACCTTACCGCCTTCCTGCGCACCACCGGGGGCAAGGGCCTGCACCTGGTGGTTCCGCTGGAACCGGTCGCACTATGGCCGGAGGTGAAGGAGTTCGCCCGGGCGGTTGCCCAGGCCGCCCAGGAGGATGACAGAACAAGAATCACCACCAACATGTCAAAGGCGAAGCGGAAGGGGAAGATCTTCCTCGACTACCTGCGCAACGGCCGCGGCGCAACCGCCATCGCCTCCTACTCGACCAGGGCGAAGGAGGGCGCAACAGTCGCCGTTCCATTGCGCTGGGAGGAGCTGGGACCCACGCTTGGCTCTGACCGTTACAACCTGGCCAACATACGCCGCCGCCTGAGCGCCCTGAAGAGCGACCCCTGGGAGGGCTGGGACGAGGCGCGCCGCAAGCTCGACGGCAAGCTGCTGGGCAGGCTGGGCGTGGGCGGCTGACCGGAGTTCCTGCGTTACCGGGCTGGCAGCGAGAGTGTGAGCCGCTGCTCCCTCGCAAAAACCCAACTCCGCTACTGTCGTTAATCCACCGGCGGTTGTTGCTGGTGGCGAGGGGGCGCAACGTGGCGGCACGGGCAATCTGGAAGGGTGTCATCAGCATGCCGGGGGTTTCGGTGCCGGTGAAGGTGTTCAGCGCCCGGAACGACCGCAGCGTGCACTTCCGGCTGCTGCACGAGACGGACAAGATGCCCGTCAAACAGGAGCTGGTCGATCCCGAGACGGACGAGGTCGTCCCCTACGACGAGGTGCAGCGCGGCTTCACCACCGACGACGGGGACGTGGTCGTGCTGACCAGCGAGGAGCTGGAGGAGCTCGAGCCCGAGGCGTCCCGCGACATCGACGTGGTGGCCTTCCTGCCGCCGGGCGAGATCGATCACCGCTGGTATTCGAGGCCCTACTACCTGGGGCCCGACGGCAAGCCTGACGAGTATTGGGCGCTGGTGCACGCGCTCGAGAACACCGAGGAGGAGGGGCTGGCCCGCTGGACGATGCGCAAGAAGGAGTACGTGGGCGCCTTGCGGCTCCACCGCGGGTACCCGATGCTCATTACCCTGCGCAACGCCGCCGACATCATCCCCCTCGAAGCGATCGAGCTGCCGGAAGGGCCGCAGCTGGACGAGCGGGAGCTGGCGATGGCCCATCAGCTCATCGGCATGCTGGAGGCAAGCTTCGATCCCGGCGGGTTCCGGGACGAGTACCGCGACCGGGTGCTCGAGCTCGTTGAACGGAAGGCCCAGGGGGAGAAGGCGCCGGCGGCCCCGAAGCGGCGCAAGCCCAAGAAGACCGACGATCTGAGCGAAGCGTTTCAGGCCAGCCTGGAGCGCATCCGTGCCTAAGTCCCGCGGCAAACGGAAGCGGGAGGAGCAGCCGGCTGTGCGGCGGCCGCGGCCCTTCTGGTCGGGCCTCATCGTCTTTGGCCTGGTGAGCATCCCCGTCAATCTCTACCCGGCCTCCCGAACCAGCCGGCATACGCTGCGCATGCTGGGGCCCGACGGTCACCCGCTCACCCGCCGCTACTTTTGCCCCGAGGAGGGGAAGGAACTCACCCGCGACGAGATCGTGCGCGGCTACGAGGTGGCGGAGGGGCGCTTCGTCCTCGTGAGCGATGACGAGCTCGAGGCCCTCGAACCGGAGAAGTCGCAGGAGATCGACCTGAAGCGGTTCGTGCCGCTGGGGGAGATCGACCCCGCCTACTTCGAGCGGCCCTACTTCCTGGCGCCGGCCAAGGGCGCGGCGAAAGCCTACCGCCTGCTGGCGCGTGCGATGGAGGAGGGCGAACGGGCGGGCGTGGCCACGGTCGTGATGCGCGGCAAGGAGTACCTGATCGCGATCATCGGCGAGGGTGGGCTGCTGCGTGCGCAGGTGCTGCGCTTCGAGGAGGAGCTGCGCTCCCCGGAGGAGATTGGCCTGCCCGAACCGGCACAGGCCGACACCAAACGCATCCAGGCGATCCGCGCCGCCGTGGGCGAACTGACGCAGGAGCAGCTCGATTCGGGGTGGCTGGTAGACCGCGAACAGGAGCGGCTGGTGCAGCTCGTGGAGCGGAAGCTCTCCAGCGGCGAGGGCGTGGTGGCGAGCGCGGCCGCAGCGGCCCAGGAGGACGAGGAGGAGGCGGCGCCGTTCGTCGACCTGATGCAGCTTCTCAAGGAGAGCCTGCAGGGTGAGGGGATCAGCGACGAGGGCGCGCCGCAGGATGACACCGCGCTGGAGCGCCAGTCGAGGGCCGATCTCTACGAGATGGCCAGGGAGTTGGACATCCCCGGCCGCAGCAGCATGAACAAGGACCAGCTGCTGGAAGCCCTGCGGCGGCGCCGTTAGGTACTGGCGCTCACCTTTACCGGCTTCTGTGACTGCTGACGCTTGGCCTTGGGGCTAAGCGTGAAGTAGAAGGTACTGCCTTCGCCGATACTGCTCTTCGCCCAGATCTCGCCGCCGTGGCGGTTGATGATGCGCGCCACAGTGGCGAGCCCGATGCCGGTACCCTCCACCTCGCGGGTGTGGAGCCGCTGGAAGGGTGCGAACAGCTTGTCCGAGTAGCGCTCGTCGAAGCCGATACCGTTGTCGCTCACGAAGATCACCTGGCGGCCGTCCTGCTCCTCGGTGCCGATCTCGATGCGGCTGTGCCCCTGGGGCCTGGTGTACTTCCAGGCGTTGTCCAGCAGGTTGGTGAGGAGGATGCCCAGGAGGTCGCGGTCGGCGGTGACCTCCAGTGATTCGGGAATGTGGAACTGGGCCGAGCGATCCGGTTCGCGCTCCTTTAGGTCGTTGACCAGCCTCTGGGTGACCGGCGCGAGATCGAACGTCTCCAGCTGCACCGGCGTGTGACTTAGCCGCGACAGGTTCAGCAGGTCGTCGATGAGCGTGCCCATGCGGCGTGCACCCATCTGAATCCGCTGGAGGTAGGCCGTGCCGATGTCGTCGAGCTGGTCGCCGCAATCCTCGATGAGCGCCTGGGCGAAGCCGTTGACGCTGCGCAGCGGCGCACGGAGGTCGTGAGAAACGGCGTAGGTGAAGCTCTCCAGCTCCTCGATGGCGTTCTGCAGTTCCAGCGTGCGCTCTTCGACCCGCTGCTCGAGCTCGTCGTGTGCGCGCCGCAGCTCTTCCTGGGCCCGCTTCTGCTCCGTGATGTCGTGGGCGATGGTCGAGGCCGCAATCACCCGGCCATAGCCGTCGCGGATGGGCGAGACGGTGAGCGAGATTGCGATCCGGCTGCCATCCTTGGCGACCCGTTCCGTCTCCATGGAGCCGGTCGACTTGCCGCTCAGCACCTGCTCCATGATTTCGCCAAACTCGTGGGAGCGTTCGGCCGGAATCAGCAGTTCATCCACCCGCCGTCCCACCGCTTCGTCGTGCGTGTAGCCGTACATCCGCTGTGCGGCCGCGTTCCAGCTGGTGATGATGCCCTCGGTGGTCTTCCGGAAGATGGCGTCGTAGGAGCTTTCCACCACGGCCGCCAGCTGTGCGTGCGCCTCTTCGTTGCGCATGCGCTCGACCGAGTCGCCAATCATGTTGGCAACCGCCTGAACGAAGTTCAGGTCGTGCTCGTCGAAGTGCTGTGGCGAGGTACTGTCCACCCCGAACGCACCCCAGAAGCCGGTAGAGAGGCGAATCGAAACCGAGAGCTCGCTCACGACGCCATGCTCCTGCAGCAGCTCGGGAGGCTTGAACCGGTTGTCGCCCTGCAGGTCGGCAACGACGATGTTTTGCCCCTTTTGGACCGTGTAGCCCGCAGGCGAGTCAACCCCGAACCTGGCATGGCCCACCACCCCGTCAGGCCAGCCAGAGCCGGCGACAACGAGAAACATCCCGTCGTCCTGCAGCTGGGAGATCTTGGTGAACTCGCACTCGAACGCCTCGCGTACCCGCCTGGCCGCTTCGTCCATCAGATCGAGGAGATTGGTGCCCGACAGGGCCTTCATACCCAGGTCGGCGATTACAGCCTGTTGCGCCAGGCGGCGCCGCAGTTCGCTTTCCAAATCGTTGTCCCGCTTCCCGGGACGGTAGTGCTGCCCGCTCAATTTGGATCCTTCCAACGGTGGGGACCGTACCCCCGTAAACTATTCAGAATGGCCGACGAACAAATCCTTCCGTCGGAACCGCTCATGCTACTCCTGTGACGGCGCACTGCGTGTTGTTCAGATTCCTGTTCTCTCGCCTGGCGCCCGGCGTTCAGCGCTCCTGCTCAGAAGGCTAACCAGCTGGTTCTCGCTGAACCAGCGTAACCGCTCGCAACTCCCTCCGTCTAGGGCAGGAGACCGCCCAGGGTTCGGGCTGTCGACCCCCGGCGGCGCACTGGGCGTCTGCCGTTCGGGTCCGCGTCGTATCGATCCAAAAGGCTATAGAATAATGCCCACTATTCACTGAAACAGGGAGAGGTCATGCCACAGGGACGGGATAGCACCCGTGTTCGGGAGGGACCGAACACTCTCGAGGAGCGGCACATCCAGATCGTGCGCAACATGATGCGGGTGCTCCTGGGCATACTTGCTGTGGCTTTCGTTTCCGGAGTCCTCGTGCCGCGGGGGCTCAGTGGCCTGGTGAGCATCGCCGGCGTGCTCTTCCTCATGGTGATCGCGCTAGTCAGTGTCGCCGTCCAGCGCCTGTCGACCGGGAACCTGAACCAGGCGGTCATTGCCGTGGTTTCGGGCGGGTTCGTGATCCTGGGCTTCATCACCGTCAGGGCGGGTGTCGTCGACCCGCCTTACTCGTACCTGTTTGCTTACTCGCTGCCGCTGGTGTTCTCGGCCCTGTTGGTGGGGCGGCGCGGGCTCGTGATCACGGGTCTGGTAAGCATCCTGCTGGTCGGCGGCACCTTTCTCGCCCAACGGGCCGGCGTGCCCTGGGTGGGCGTACTGTCGGGGAACACCGATGTCGGCATAAGCCTGTTCATTTTCTCGCTGGTCATGCTCCTGGTGGGGTACTTCCTCGACCGGCTTGGCGTCGAGGTCCGGCTGGCGCACTCGCGCGCGCTGGGGCGTGAGCGCGAGCTGGCCAACGTGGTGGCTACTCTCGAGGAGGAGATTGGCCACCGGGAGAAGATCGAGAAGGAGCGTGAGCGCCTGCTTGCCGATGAACGCGCGGCCCGCAAGGAGGCAGAGGAACTCGCCCAGGACAACATGCGCCTCGCCCTCGAGGTCCAGGATCTCAATCATGAACTGGAGGCCCGGGTCGAGCAGCGCACCAGGCTGCTGGAGGAGGCGATAGCCGAGATCCGCTCGGTGACCGAGGCGACCGCTCACGATCTGCGCACGCCCTTGCGGGGAATCGACGGCTTCGCCCAGGTGCTCGCCGAGGAGTACGGCGAAGTCCTCGACGAGGAGGCAATGGGTTACATCAACCGCATCCGCGCCGGCGCCAGGCGGGTGAGCGAGCTGCTCGACAAGATCAACCTGCTGACGCAGGTCACGCTGGTTCAGCTGCGACTGCGGGACCTCGACCTGGGTGACCTCGCCCGGCAGCACTTCGAGGAGTTCCAGGCGCAGGATGCCGACCGCCAGGTCACCCTGCAGCTTTCCGGGGACCTGGTGGTGAGCGGGGACACCCTGCTCCTCGACTCGCTGCTCGAGCAGCTCATCGCCAACGCCTGGACCTTCACCGAGGGGGTTCCGGATGCCTGCATAGAGGTGGGCAGTCTGGACGAGGAGGGCGAGCGCGTGTTCTACGTGCGCGATAACGGCGTGGGCTTCGACATGCGCTACTATGACCAGCTGTTCCTGCCCTTCAAGACGCTGCACTCGGGTACGAGGACCCGCTCCACCGGGATAGGGCTGGCGCTCGCCTACCGGATCGTCCGCAAGCACAACGGCCGCATCTGGGCGAAGGGCGAGGTTGGCAAGGGCGCGACAGTGTATTTCACGCTGGCGCCGGAGAGCACCCAGCATCCGGTGCAGGAAAGTACCGGCTGAGCAGGGCTCACCTGCCGCAGCAGTAGCGCTACCGGCCACTTTTCCGCGGACGTGCAGGCCCTATCCTTGGCTTGGGAGGGGACAAATGGCCGTTCGAAACGTTGTGAACAACAGTGCACGAGTGGGCCGCAGGGAACGCCGACAGGTCGGGGACCGGCTGGAGGAGGGCAGCCTCAGAGTCTCCCGCGCCGTCCACTCCGGGGTGCTGAAGGGCGGCAAACCGACCCGCCGCATGGCCAATCTCCTGCACGGGACCTGGCTGGGCCACCCGCTGCACCCCGTGCTGACGGACCTCACCATCGGCGCCTTCACCTACGGCGCCCTGTTCGACGTCGCCGGAACGGTCACGGGCGACCGGAACACCCAGCGCGTCGGGGACCAGCTCACGGCACTGGGGATGGCCAGCGCCGTTCCCACCGCCCTTGCGGGGGTGGCGGACTTCTCGGCCATCGACCGGGGCTCGGTCAGGAGCGCCGGCCTCCACGGCCTGCTCAACGGCGCAGCCCTGGGCCTCTACGGCCTGTCGCTGGTTCAGCGCCGCCGCGGCCGGCGGGGAAGCGGAGTTGCTTTGGGGCTGGCGGCGTTGGGGACGAATCT
>Ga0209487_1003721_pt1 | contig 11893 bp, 9 predicted proteins | sample Poulit2012_FD_187524 | JGI IMG/M metagenome (GOLD analysis project Ga0209487, IMG submission 187524) | Agricultural soil microbial communities from Georgia to study Nitrogen management - Poultry litter 2012 (SPAdes) (version 2) | ecosystem: Environmental > Terrestrial > Soil > Agricultural land... | reverse complement strand
GCATCGAATGCTTTGCTAAAGACAGTGGAGGAGCCTTCGGCGCAGACCGTCATCATTATGTGTGCACCTTCAGCAGATCCGCAGGATTTCTCCCAAACCTTGCGTTCACGCTGCCGGCATTTATATATCCCTTCGCCGTCGGTCGAATACATCGTGGAGCAATTAGTGTCGGAGGGAGCATCGCCTAACGATGCCCACCTCGCCGCACTTACTTCTCTTCGCCACGTGGGTCGCGCACGCCGATTAGTGACCAACCCAGATGCGCAAAAACGCCGCGCGATGGCGATTAATCTAGCCGAAGATGTCTTTCACGGCTCCCAAGCTTTCCAATCTGCTCAGGCGCTCATCAAGCTGGTTAATGACGAAGCTAAGTCAGACGGTGCAGAGCGGGAAGAAAAGGAAGTTTCCAACTTGGAAGTCGCCTATGGCGCCGGCGGAAAGGGCAAAGGCACCGGGCGTGAAAACCGCGACCTAAAATCTGCGGTTAAGCGATTGCAAGACCAACACAAATTGCAGCAAACCCGCCGCCAGCGTGACTATCTGGACTTAGTGCTCATTGACCTGGCTGGTATTTACCGCGATGCCCTCATGCGCAAAGTTGGAGCCGACGTGGAGCTCACGCATCCAGATTTCGAGGGACTAGCTGATGAGCTTGCCGCCCGCGTGAGCGAAGAAGGACTGTTAGCTTGCCAGAACGCGATTTCGAAGTGTCGCGAGCAAATGAGCCACAACGTCACCCAGCAAATTGCCTTCGATGGACTCATCGGAAGACTGCGTCTAGCTTGTAAAACGCGCTGATAGCCCGGCTGATTTCACGCCTGCAATGTAGCTAAGCTATTCTTTATAGGCGCCGATTTCTGTAATTGGCGCAGGCCGCTTTAGCTCAGTCGGTAGAGCGTCTCACTCGTAATGAGAAGGTCAGGAGTTCGATTCTCCTAAGCGGCTCACATTGAAACCCCAGTCCAGAACAAAACGTTTCTGGACTGGGGTTCTCTTTTAATTTTACCAGTTCGAAAAGTAGGGGCAGAGAAGTCCCAGGTTGACCAAGGCGGATATACATGCAGGATGAAGAGGCTTCATGAAATTGCTACTTTTCCAGTGACTCAAGCCTGATAGCATCTCAGCCAGCGATACCAACCCTAGAAAGATTAAGCTGGGTTCCCGATTGGGAGTAAGGCTACGGGCCGAGAATTCTTTTGCTGCCGTCGTTAGAGATTCATGAAACCGCGACTAGAGCATGCGCGGTACGACTTTGCCGGTGGGGTTGCGTGGAAGTTCATCGCGGAAGTGCACGTCGCGGGGAACCGAGTGATCGGCAAGGTTGTCGCGGACGAAGTCGCGGATGGATTCATCGGTAAGCGACTGGCCAGCCTCATCCCCATTACGTACTACCCACACGGCGACGCGGGCGAAGGTGTCTTCGTCTTCAACGCCTTGGGCGTGAACATCTTTGATGCCGGGCATTTCTTCCAAGACTTCAATGACAGATTGTGGGTGAACGTTTTCGCCACCGACGATTATCATGTCGTCGGCGCGGCCAACCACGTGCAAGTGGTTATCTTCATCGATAAATCCAAGGTCACCGATGGATACTAAGCCTTCATTCTTTTTTACCTGCTTATCCGGGTTCGTGTAACCAATCAGAGCAGTCTCGTTGAAGAGGAAAATCTCACCGATTTCACCGCGTGGCTTTTCTTTGCCGTCTTTGCCTAAGATGCGCAGCTTGGTACCGGAGGCAATCTTGCCGGCGGTGGTGGGATCTTTGGCGACCTGCTCAGCGGTCGCAGCAGATGCCAATGCGAGTTCGGTAGAACCATAGGCGTTGCACAGGATTGGCCCGAAGCGCTCGTGCACATCTTTGACCAGCTGCGGGGACACGGCGTTGCCGGCAGAAGCGATGAAGCCCAAAGTAGAAGTGTCGTACTTCTTCTCCGGATCTGCTTGGATCATCTCTTTGTAGAACACAGGAGAAGAAACCATGCCTTCGAGTTCATAACGCTCAATATCATCGAGCACGGTCTCTGGGTTAAACAGGCGATGGGTGACAATAGTATTACGCGCACCAAGGCCAAGGTTTACAGCGGCCCAACCCCAGGTGTGGAACATCGAGGCGGTGATTTGAACCTTTTGGTCCGCGCGCCACGGGATGGTGCCCATAAGAGTTGCCACCACGACGGGGAAGACCGGCTCGTTGCGCATGATGCCCTTAGGAATTCCGGTGGTGCCCGAAGACATCAACACGATCATTCCATGATGGGGAAAGAGCGGCAGCTTGATATCGCGAAGTAGTTCAGGGTGTGCCACGATATCCTTCATCAAAGGATAGTTGTGCTCAATAACCTCGTAAGGCTCATTCCCGGTGCCTTGGCTAGCGGTATCGAAACCAATGATGACGGGAATGTCATCCAAAATCTCGGTCGGCATGCGTCCAGCAAACTCATCATCGATGACAAGAACGTTGATGCCGCATTCCTTAATAGATCCAGCGAGCTGTTCCTTCGAGGAGCTGACATTGAGTAGATAAATAGAGGCACCGGCGTAGCCTTTAGCCGCCATCGGGGTGACAATTCCGCGGCCGTTACGCGCCATGACGCCCATGCGAATCTCATCAAGACCCAGCGTTAGAAGGTATTTAGCTAAAGTTTGGGAGTCATTGCGAAGCTGACGGTATGAAATTGCCCCGGTGTCATCGATAAGAGCGATGCGTTCGGGACAAGTAGCGTAGCCCTGTTCGAGCTCACGTGCGGTGGTCAGGCGGTAGCGCGCCAGGTTTGCGGGCAGCACGGCTGTTGCTTTAAGGCCGTGCGCACCAATGATGCCGGAATTCACCAATGCTGGGACGAGCTCAGCAACCCCTTTGGCCTGGAACATTAACTCCTGGATTCCCTTGGGGGTAAATAGTGCTGAAACGTTTAGTGCCATAGCTACGATGAAGTCCTTGTAATAGAAAATAAAAAGAAAAAGTTGATCCCCCGAGGGGTTAATCGCTCGGGGCTTCCCGGACGTTTCTTTTGTTGCTAGTGTGACAAATGCTAAAGATGTTACGACGGTTGCGAAACCTACGCTAGCGAATATAGTGTACTTTTGTCAGGGAATACAAACGTATCTGAGGAATCGAAGGCCAAAGAATTGAAGAAACTTCGTACATTACTTGCTGCGGCGCTCATGGCGCTGACTGTTGTAGCAGCCCCGACCGCCTCGGCTGCTGAAAGAAATCTAGTAGCCTTCGGTGACTCGCTGCTGGCGGATCCCAGTGCCGACATTTACCTGTCTACGCGCGTGACTTCCTCGACAGCAAATGGTGCGAACTGCCCGTCAGGCAATAACTACGCCAAGCGTACGGGCGCCAAGCTGGGTCTTCGCGTGCGGGACCATTCTTGCTCTGGTGCCGTATCTATGTCGCCAGGACCGCAGATTTCCACCCAGGTTTCCAACGCAATTCGTACTGGTTCTTTGAACCCATCGACGCAGCGCGTTATTTTTACCTCAGGTTTCAATGACACCTATAACAACCGCAACCTTTCACGTCAGCAGCTGCGGGATCGTTTTGTGCGCACCACAGCGCCGCAGATCGAGCGCATCAAGCGCGCAGCCCCTAATGCCCGGATTCAAATCGTTGGCTACCCAACCATTGGCTCTGGAAATTACTACTGCTTAGTTCACGTGTCTTCGCGTCCATCGGATACGACCTTGTTGCCAGAGGTTCGCAGCTGGGAAGATTCTGCGCAGTGGATGCAGGTTGACCTTGCGCGCGCGACCGGCACTGAATTTGTAGACCTTAAGGGCGCTACCCGTAATAACGGCATGTGCGCTAATGCTAGCCAGCGCTACTTTGCCGGATTGATTGACTTCACGGCCGGTAACGGTAACCTGCCTATTCACGTCAACGCCCGTGGACATGAGGCGCTCGCAAGTATTTTGGCGCGTACCTAAATAACCCAGCGCGTAGTCGTTCTCACCGTCACATCTCTCGACGGGTGGGAACGATTTTTAATTTTCCGCCGGAAGCTAAGTTTTCAGATAGTCTGGCCACATGAGCGAAAACGTTACCGGAGTAATCGCCCGCGAAAAAGGCGCAGAAGTAGAAACTGTCACCATTGTTATCCCTGAACCAGGCCCTAATGACGTCATCGTCAAAATCCAGGCCTGCGGTGTATGCCATACCGACTTGGCATACCGCGACGGTGACATTGAAGACGCTTTCCCTTTCCTGCTCGGCCATGAAGCCGCAGGCGTTGTAGAAACCGTCGGCGAAGATGTCACCCACGTTCAAGAAGGCGACTTTGTCATCATGAACTGGCGCGCAGTGTGTGGTGAATGCCGCGCATGTAAGAAGGGCGAGCCAAAGTACTGCTTTAACACCCACAACGCATCCAAGAAGATGACCTTGGAAGACGGCACGGAACTGACCCCAGCGCTCGGCATCGGTGCCTTCGCAGAAAAGACCCTGGTCCATGAGGGCCAGTGCACCAAGGTCAACCCTGAAGAAGACCCAGCAGCAGCAGGCTTGCTCGGCTGCGGCATCATGGCAGGCCTGGGTGCTGCAGTTAATACCGCTGATATCCAGCGCGGCGAATCCGTCGCAGTATTCGGCCTCGGCGGCGTAGGCATGGCCGCTATCGCAGGTGCCAAGCTCGCTGGCGCTTCGAAGATTATTGCAGTGGATATCGACGAAAAGAAGCTGGAGTGGGCGAAGGAATTCGGCGCTACCGATGTTATTGATTCCTCGAAGCTATCTGGCCAGGGTGAAGACTCTGAGGTTGTAGCCAAGATTCGTGAGCTCACCGGTGGTTTCGGCACCGACGTCTCCATTGACGCCGTGGGCATCATGCCGACCTGGGAGCAGGCGTTTTACTCCCGCGACCACGCTGGCCGCATGGTGATGGTGGGCGTGCCAAACCTCACCTCCCGCATTGATATCCCAGCCATTGATTTCTACGGCCGCGGCGGCTCCTTGCGCCCAGCATGGTACGGCGACTGCCTGCCAGAGCGAGACTTCCCAACCTATGTGGATCTGCACCTGCAGGGACGCTTCCCACTGGGCAAGTTCGTTTCGGAGCGTATCGGCATCAACGATGTTGAAGAAGCCTTTGGCACGATGAAGGCTGGCGACGTCCTGCGCAGCGTCGTGGAGATTTAAAAGTATGGATTTACAGCTACAAGATCAAGTAATCCTCGTCCTCGGCGGCAATGGCACCATCGGTGCAGATGTGGTGAACGTGCTGAAATCCGAAGGGGCCATTCCGCTGGTGGCTTCTCGCAGCAGCGAGCTCTCCATTGATGCCTCCGATGAGGCTTCAGTGCGGGCAGGCATTGAGAAAGTCGTCACCGAGTACGGGCGTTTGGATGGGTTGGTGGTTTCCTCCGCACCAGCGGCGCAAACCCTTGACCCAGCCAAGGCAGATGATCCGGAACAGGTTCTTACCGCTATCGATGGCAAAGCGATGACCTTCCTGCGTACAGCAAATATTGCGCTGGATGTCATGAAGAAACAAGGCTATGGGCGCATCATTGCGCTATCTGGCAAGAATTCTTATGTCACCGACAGCACCACGGCCTCGGCGCGCAATGCGACGCTTAATGTCATCGTCAAGAACTTGGCGGATCAAAATGCCGGCAGTGGCATTACGGTCAACGCCATTAGCCCGGGCTTTGTCATCGAAGATCCCAATGCTGGAATCGACCGTGCGGATGGTCAGACTTCACTGCGGGAAGTCGCAGACACCATCGTGTTTTTACTGTCTCCAAAGATGGCGTCAATCTCCGGGGAAATCATCTCCGTGGGCCATAAAGCGAAGGGAGTAATTCTTCCGTAGATAGCCGTAGATAGTAGATAACTGTTGAGAAATATTCGTTCCTAGGCATTGAGAATCCTCTTCAACCTCCAGCGAAAGGCAGATTCATGAAGATTGAAAAGTTTGTTACCTCCGGAAAATTCCGTCTCGACGGCGGCGAATGGGATGTGGACAATAATGTCTACATTCTTGGTGGCAAGGGTGGTGTTTACATCATTGACCCGTCTCATAATGCTGAGCAAGTCATCGATGAGGTAGGCGATCGCCCAGTGCGCGGCATCATTTTGACCCACGCGCACAATGACCACTGTGAGCTTGCACCCCAGCTGGGTGAGCACTATGGCGTTGAGGTGCACCTGCACCCAGAAGATGATGAGCTGTGGAAGGAAAGCAATGGGGATGCACCTTATGTTCCATTGACTGATAACCAGCAGTTTGAACTTGACGGTGAGAAGATCACGGTCTTCCACACCCCAGGCCACTCACCAGGTTGCGTGGTACTCCACCTGCCGCAGGATAATGTGCTGCTATCAGGAGATACCTTGTTCAACGGTGGCCCAGGTGCTACTGGCCGTAAGTACTCCGATTTTGATGTCATCATCGAGTCTTTGCGCAACGTAGTATTCAACCTGCCGGGCAATACCAAGGTCTACCCAGGCCACGGCGATGAGACGACAGTTGGTGCGGAAGCAGCGCGTATCGATGAATACGTAGCGCGCGGCTACTAAGAATTGCTCCGGTTAAACCGAGCGAAGCGTAACCCTAACCGGGTTACCAGCACTTAGGGTTAACCTGGTACGGGTTTAACCCTCTCGGGCTGCGGTGCGTAAATATGCGCCGTAGCCCGATTTTTCTAATGGTTCAGCTAGCTTTTCTAGTGCTGCGGCGTCGATGAAGCCTTCGCGGTAGGCTGCTACTTCGGGGGAGCCAATGACAGCGCCGGTGCGCTTTTGGAGCACTTCTACATAAGAAGATGCCTCAGACATGGAATCCACGGTGCCGGTATCGAGCCACACATCGCCGCGCAGAAGCTTTTTCACGTGCAGCTTTCCTTGCTGCAAGTAAGCGTCATTGATAGCGGTGATTTCAAGTTCGCCGCGAGCCGAAGGCTCGATTGTCTTGGCGATGCCTACGACGGAATTATCGTAGAAGTACAAACCCACGACCGCATGGTTGGACTTAGGTTGAGTAGGTTTTTCTTCAATCGATAATGCGTGCCCGGCTTCGTCGAACTCCACAACGCCGTAGCGCTGGGGATCAGAGACCTCGAATGCAAAGATGATGCCGCCTTCAGGATTGCGGCACTGGGAGAGCGCAGTGGAAAAGCCGTGGCCGTCAAAGATATTGTCACCCAATACTAAAGCGACGTCGTCCTCGCCGATGAAATCTTCTGCGATGATAAAGGCCTGCGCTAAGCCCTCAGGACGCGGCTGCACGGCGTAGCTGAGCATGAGGCCGAGCTGGGAGCCATCGCCAAGCAAGCGCTCAAAAGCAGCGGAGTCCTCCGGCGTGGTGATGATGAGGATTTCCCGAATCCCCGCCTGAATCAGCGTGGAAAGAGGGTAGTACACCATTGGCTTGTCATAGATGGGCATTAATTGCTTCGAGATGCCCTTGGTAATGGGGTACAAGCGCGTACCGGAGCCGCCAGCGAGGATGATACCTTTCATAGCTATAAACCCTAGCGCCTAGCTTTCCAAAAGCGCGAGGTACAAGGCCAAAGAAGCCCGCCAATTGGACGGCTTAAAGCCAGTGGCTTCAATCTTTGATAAATCAAAGGTAGATTCTGCCGGGCGAAGTGCTTCCGCTTCCGGTACAGGCTGGCCCTTTTTTGCAGCTTGCTGGGCACGGTGTGTGTTGTATTGCGCAGTCGTTGCGGAATGCACTTCAGCGGGGTCGTGGCCAACACCAATGAACACAGCCATGGCGATTTCATCGCGTCCCACGGCATCACCTGCAGAGGAGAGGTTATAAACGCCGTATTCAGCTTGGGTTTCCAGCAGGTGTTTAATGCCTTTGGCCAGATCTTCAGCGTAGGTTGGCCTGCCCTTTTGGTCGTTGATGACTACCGGTTCAATATTGCGCTTAGCTAACGATGCCATCGTGGACATGAAATTATTGCCATCGCCAAAGACCCACGAGGTGCGGATGACATAATGCCGGGGTGCCGTTTGTGCAGCAGTATCGCCAGCAGCTTTCGATGCCCCATAGGTCGATAGTGGCGACGGTATTTCTTCCTCCGTGTGGATTTCACGAGTGCCATCGAAGATGTAGTCAGAAGAGACATGCACGAGGGTGAGATTATTTTCCGCAGCGATTTTCGCGAGCCGTGCTGGGGCAGTGGCATTAGCTGCCCAGGCACTTTGGCGATCTATTTCGGCGCCATTGACATCGTTATACGCCGCGCAATTGATAATCGCGTCGTACTGGCGCCACGGACGCGCGGTAGCGATATAGGGGGCTGTGATATCGAATTCTTGCCGGGTAGCAAACTCCACGTGCGCAGCATTCTTATAAACTTCGCGCAGAGCACGCCCCAGCTGGCCATTCGCACCGGTGACGAGGATCTTCCGCGGTGGCATCGGGGTGACATCGACAAGCTGCGGGTGGTTGCGGTCCTTGTCAGAAATCTCCGTCGGGGTCAGCGGCCAAGAAATCATGTCGAGGTTTACTGCCGTGTAGTCAGCGTCAGGAGACCAGTGATCGGAGACTAGGTAAGAATAAGCAGTGTTGTCTTCTAGGGCCTGGAAACCATTAGCCACCCCGCGGGGGACAAAGACCGCCTTGTCAGGGCCAATTTCTTGCTCCACCACCGTGCCATAAGTATCTGATCCTTCGCGCAGATCGCACCACGCGCCAAAGACCTTGCCGTGTGCAACGGAAACCAACTTATCCCAGGGCTCAGCGTGCAGACCGCGGGTAACGCCTGCCTCGGCATTGAAAGAAAGGTTGTGCTGCACAGGGGAAAAATCCGGCAAACCAGCCTTGCCCATGGTCAACCGCTGCCAATTTTCTTTAAACCAGCCTCGATTATCCCCATGGACATCGAGGTGGATGATCTTCAAACCAGCAATCGCAGTGGATTCAATGTGCACGAAAAATAGCCTTTCTTTCTCTTTTGTTAAAAACTTCTGGACAGACTACTGACCTTGTGCAGCATAAGTAGATTCCACTTTTTCCTTAGCATCTTGCCACCACGCGGTATTCTCGCGGTACCACGCGATGGTATCGATTAACCCCGCGCGCAGATCGGTATAGCGCGGGCGCCACCCTAATTCCTCACGCAGCTTGGACGCATCCATGGCGTAGCGCTGGTCATGGCCAGGGCGGTCTGCCACAAGCTCATATTGCCCCGGAATATCCATGAGCTCACAAATCAGCTCAATGACCTCGCGGTTATTGATGTCTTTTTGATCAGCACCAATATTGTAGGTCTCGCCGAATCTCCCGCGCGCGAGAATCTCCAGCACCGCCAAGTTGTGGTCTTCAACGTGAATCCAGTCGCGGACTTGCTCACCCGTGCCATATAGCTTGGGTGTGCGACCAGATAAAATATTGGTGATTTGCCGCGGTATGAACTTTTCGATGTGCTGGTAGGGGCCGTAATTATTTGAGCAATTCGACACGGTTACTTGCAGCCCAAAGGACCGCGCCCAGGCACGCACCAGGTGGTCCGAGCTAGCCTTTGATGCCGAATACGGCGAGGAGGGAGCATAGGCAGTGGATTCAGTAAATTTTGTGGGCGCGCCGATTTCTAGATCCCCAAAAACCTCATCGGTGGACACGTGATGCAGATACACCGAATGCTTACGGGCAGCCTCAAGCAGCACGAACGTCCCCATAATATTGGTAGTGATAAAGGGCGATGGGTCGTGCAAAGAGTTATCGTTGTGTGACTCTGCTGCAAAGTGCACGATGACATCAGTGTCTTTGACTAAAGAATCCACCAACGCAGCATCAGTAATATTTCCTTCGACAAACTTTGCGCGGGAACCAGCCAAATTTGCGCGGTTGCCGGCATAAGTTAGCTTGTCGATGACAGTGACCTCACATTCTGGCCACTGCTTTTCCACTAGGTGCACGAAATTGGCGCCAATGAATCCCGCTCCGCCAGTAACCAGCATGCGAGAAAATGAACGCGGCTCAGTACTGGCGTGAACATCCTTGATGTGAATATCCTGCGGGGTGGAATCGAAAGTGCGCATGAGAAATAAGTCTAGCCGTTGATAGTTCTTTAAGGCTTAGGCAGGAAACTTTGGTAGCTGCTTGTGGTTGAGCCAAACATCGAAAAGCTCGGCGACCTCGTCCAAACTAACCCCGGCCTTAAGCGCTGCATCATCGATGTGTCCAAAGAAATCTTTGGGCATCACGGTGCTATTGCGGCCTGCGTGCAAATAGTTGCGGACAGCATCAAAGAAAGCCTCATCACCTAATAAACGGCGCAGCGCATGAATGGTGATAGCCCCGCGTTTGTACACGCGGTCATCAAACATGTCGTGCGCACCAGGATCCGCCAGGTGAAGGTTTTGGGCCTTACGGCTTAGAACCAGGTAGTGACTGCGTGCTACGGAATGCACGGAATCCGTTCCTTTGTGCTCTACCCACAGCCATTCGCAGTAGCAGGCAAAACCTTCATTGAGCCAGATATCTTTCCATTCGGAAATGCCGACGGAATTACCAAACCATTGGTGCGCCAATTCATGGGCGATAAGACGCTCAAAGCGGTGATTGCCCGCGATGTGGTTGGAGCCAAAGATGGATAAACCTTGTGCTTCCAGCGGGATCTCTAGCTCGTCCTCGGTAATCACTACCTGATAATCCGGGAAAGGATATTCCCCGAATAATGACTCATAGAAATCAAGCATCTCTTGCTGCTGCTTGAACTCTTCCAGCACTCGTGCGCGCAAATGCCCCGGTGCCCAGGCGGTGGTATTGCGACCGAGTTTGAACTGGGTAAATTCGCCTATCTGCATCGTCGCAAGGTACGTCGCCATGGGGCTTTTGACCTTATAGTGCCATTCGGTGGCACTATTGCGACGCTTCTTCGACACCAAAGTACCGTTGGAGATCACAGTGAAAGGATCATCGGCGGTCACACGGATGTCATAGGTAGCTTTTTCACTGGGGGTGTCATCGCACGGGAACCAGCTAGGTGCGCCATTGGGCTGTGAGGCAACAAGTGCACCAGACTCGGTTTCTTCCCAGCCGATTTCACCCCACGTCGTGCGGATTGGCCGTGGGTTGCCGCCATAACGCACGGTGAGAGCAAATTCTGTTCCTGCTTCAATGATCTCATCAAAAGTGATGCGGATCTTGCCGCCAGATTGGCGAAAGCGCGTAATTTTAATGTGCTTATTAGCCGAGATACGCCGCACCGCCATAGCTCCACCCAAATCTAGAGTGAGCTTGTCCAAGTCCTCTGTCACGGAAATATGCAGATGAGCAACGCCGGAGAGCAAATTCGGCTCAACCCGGTAAACCAATTCCAAATCATAGTGATCGACCGAAAATCCGACGTTGTAATCAACACCGGTGTAAGGGTCGGTAAATTCCCCGGATAAACGCCAAAGGGCGGTAGAAAGCAGCGATTTCATGATGCTGCAATTCTACCGCCCTTTAGGCTTCTACCTAATCTGGCTCAACTCGAATTAGGAGAGTGCCTTTTCAAATACTGGCCACGACTTTTCCAAGTCTTCGCGCCAGCCCGGCCAAGAGTGGGTGCCGGTGTCGCGGAAGTTGTAGGTAGCTGGGATGTTCTGGCTCTTCAGTTTGGCTTCCAAGTTGTGAGTGCAGTGGTTCACGCCAGCTTCGATGATGCCGCCTTCAATCTGCAAGGTAGCTGCGCCAACGGACGCTGCAGTTGGATCCACTCCCTGCTGCGTGTAGTAGGACGGCATGTCGGTTTTACCTGGCAGGCCATTGCCCGAAGAAATGTACAACGCAATGCCGCGCAGCTTGTCGGAGTTCAGCAGCGCATCATTGTAGCGGTTTGTGCGGGAGCCCATCGGGCCCCACATCTGCTCTGGCTCGCCACCACCACGGTTGACGGTCAAACGCATAGCCTCGTACTCAAATGGCGTGGAGGTACCAGCACACCC
>Ga0209487_1003720_pt1 | contig 11897 bp, 10 predicted proteins | sample Poulit2012_FD_187524 | JGI IMG/M metagenome (GOLD analysis project Ga0209487, IMG submission 187524) | Agricultural soil microbial communities from Georgia to study Nitrogen management - Poultry litter 2012 (SPAdes) (version 2) | ecosystem: Environmental > Terrestrial > Soil > Agricultural land... | reverse complement strand
CGGGGCGCGGAACGCGGCCCTGGTCTGCGCCTCGGCGACCTCGATGCGAAGACCAGGGCCGCGTTCGAAGCCGCCGATCGCCCACCGGTCCTGCGCGGTGGCGTACGGGGCGCGGAACGCGGCCCTGGTCTTCGCATCGAGGTCGCCGAGGCGCAGCGTCACGCGCAGGAACCAATCGGTGGCCACGGTCGCCGTGGGCAGCATGGGGCCGGCCAGAGTGGCGCGCAGAGGAGCGGGCACCGGTGCGTCCTCGGGCTGGTGGACGGCGGTGTTGAGGCTGATCGCGGCGTCCACGATGTCGGTGTTGCGCGCCGCCCACCCCAAGGAGAGCACACCGCCCCAATCGTGGCCGATCGTCACGATCGGGTGTTTCTGACCGGTCGCCTCGGTGTCGGTCGTCGTCGCCGAGGTCACGGCCGCGTCGGCACTTCCGGCCGCCTCGGCGAAGAGAGTCCTGACGACGGCGTCGAAATCAGCGATGCGATCGCGGATCCGGCGCACCTCGGCGGACTTCGGGGTCGGCATCGCCTCGTGGGCGAGTCGTTCGGAGAAGCCCATCTCGAGCTGGTCGGGGGCGATGAGCCGCCAGACCCGGCCCCCGGAGCGGGCGGCGTCGACGGTCTCGCGGGCCAGGCGCCTCCACAGGTACGACCAGGTCGGATTTCCGTGGAGGGCGACGATCGTGCCCTCGGGCTCGAGACCGGCCGCGCGCAGGGTCGGCAGTGTGTCGAGGACGTGGAATGCGTGCGTCCCGTCGGAACTCTGTGCCTCGACGATCCGGGACCAGGCGGGGTCCCACTCGGGCAGCTGCGGGGGAATCGTGGCCGGCCGTGCAGGAAATCTCATTGAAGCTTCTACCACTCTATTTCGGTCATGGCGGTGTTGAGGCCGGAACCGACACCCATGCACAGGATGCGGTCGCCCGGCTGGAGGCTCGCGGCCTCACGGGACAGGGTGATGGGCAGGGAGGCGGGGCCGACGTTGCCGAGCTCCGGGTAGCTCACGGGGATCCGGTCCGGATCGAGGTTCGCGGCCTTGGTGATCGAATTCGTGTGCACATCGGAGACCTGGTGCATGACGTAGCGGTCCATCTCCCGCCAGTCCCAGCCGGTCTCGTGGGCTTCCTCCCAGGCGGCGACGACGAGTTCCATGCCGCCGGAGAGCAGGCCCTTGGTGTCGGTGAACATGCCGTTGTGGTCGCCGACGCACAGTTCGTGGTGCTGGGTCGCCGCCCGGGTGATTCCGCCGAGGACGCGGTGACCTTCCGGGTGCTTGTCGGCCGGTCCGAGGACGGCGGCCGCGGCGCCGGAGCCCAGGGTCAGGGAGGCGAACTCGTTGAGGTACTCCTCGCGGGTGATCTGCGGACGGTTGAGTCGGGCCAGGGTGGCCTCCTGGACCCGGGAGGCGTCTTCGCCGGCGATGATGAGGGCGTATTCGATCTGTCCGGCGTCGATCATGTTCGCGGCCAGGGTCATGCCGTTGACGAAGCCGAGGCAGGCATTGGCGATGTCGAAGTTCATCGCCTGCGGGCCCAGGCCGATGCCGGCATGGACGCCGACGGCCACGGACGGTTCCAGGTGCTCACGCGTGACCGAGGTGTTGACCATCAGGCCGATCGCCTCGGCGGGGACGCCCGACTCGGCGAGGGCCTGCCTTCCCGCGGTGATCGCGCCTTCGGCGAACTGATGGGGCTGATCCCAGTTGCGGCGCGCGTAGACGCCGGCGACACGCTGGAGCAGGCCCTGCGGCAGCCCGAGGGAGGACAGCGTATCGGCGAGGCGTTCGTCGAATTCCTGAGAGGTCACTTCGTTCGGGGCCAGCGTCTCGGTCAGGCCGAGCAGGGCCACGTTCGAGTGCCGAAATGTTGCGTTGCCGTTCGCCAATTGAGGTACTCATCCCTTTTCGGGTAGTTCGTCGAGGTCAGTCTGGGCCGCAGGGACGCGCGCGGGGCACGACACGACGGGAGAATTCCGGATCTATACTAGCGCCCGGTTGCTGAGATCTTCATCAGCGTGTGAACCAGGTGAAGCCGTCGTAGAGCATTCCGGTGGCCGCCAGGACGGCGATGATTCCGAGAACGATCGAGGTCACGGTGTGTGAGACCTTCGATGTCTGGAAGCGCACGGCACGCGAATAGGACATCGGCCGATCGGTGACGAAATGCCCGAACTGGGCGAAGATCCGCCAGTCCATGACGTCGATGAGAGACTTCGCGGCCAGGGTGACGACGATGACGCAGCCGATGCCCATGAACAGCAGGAAGACGAAGCCGAAGAAGCCGAAGTCCTGGAAGAAGGTCACGACCCGATCTCCGATGGCCATGGCGAACCCGGAGAACCCTTCGCTGAAGGGAAGCGGGGCGAAGGAGTCGGTGATGGAGTTCAGGCTCGTGCCATCGCGCTGGGTCTGCACGGCACCGATGTACATGAAGATCGAGGCCGCCAGGGCCACGAGGAGGTTGATGATGGTGATCGTCGCATTGTCGGGCCAGAAGTCCAGCGATTTGAGCGTGTAGGTCGCCGACAGCGCCACGCAGATGATCGCTCCGGTCAGGGCACCGATGGTGGCCGGGAGCAGGAGGTTGTTGAAGAACACGAAGGCGACGACGGCGATGAGCGCGGCGCCGAAGATGTAGGTGAACACCGCGAGGGTGTCACCGTTGGAGGAGGTCGCGGCCCGCCGGTTCGCTTCGATCATCTGGCCCGAGTACTGGATGTTCTGAGCCAGTTCGGCCTTCGTCGCCCGAGGCGGGGCGGCATCGCGGTCGTCGTAGCCGCGCGCATCGGCCGGCAGAACGCGGGTCTCGTCCTCGCTGCTCCAGGCGCGTGTGGGCTGGTTGTATCCGCCCTGGCCGTACCCGCCCTGGTTCTGCGGGGCTCGGCCGTATCCGGCACCCGGTCCGCCGGGCTGGGACCGTGGCTGCCATCGTCCGAGCTTCGCCGCGATGAGGTAGATGACGAAGACGACGAGTGCTGCGAGGACTCCGATGGAGATTCCGGCGCCGAGCTCGTTCATAAGCGTGACTTCCTGGGACTGGACAACGATGGTCGTTCGTTCAGTCTATGGACTCTTGGCGCTCGGGGCACGTTCTCGCGCTGACGGCGGGTGTCCTTCCCGGCCGCCGACCGGCGCTGCTCCATGGGTATGGTGGGAGTGGGTCCGCCGGATCCGCCCACCGACGTTCGAAGGAGACACGCGATGAGCAACGCCCAGGCTTTCACTTCCGAGGCCCTGCCCCTGAGCGAGCAGGTCGTCCTCGTGACCGGCTCCGGGCGCGGTCTGGGAGCAGCGATCGCGAAGGCCTTCGCCCCCGAGGAGTCGGCGCTGGTCATCAACTACCGATACTCCGCGGAGACCGCGGAGGAGCTCGCCGAGGCCATCCGTGCTCGCGGCGGACGTGCCATGGCCGTCGAAGCCGATGTCACCGACTCCCGCGCCGTCGACGCGATGTTCGAGGCCGCGGTCGCCGAATTCGGGGCGCCGGTGTCCACGGTGGTCAACAATGCGCTCGTCGACTTCTCGTTCAACGGTGACGAACGGCAGCCGGCCGACGAGATCGACTACTCGGACTTCGCCGACCAGTTCCGCGGTTCGGTCGAAGGGGCGGTCAATACGATCCAGGCCGCCATGCACGGATTCCGCGAGATCGGTTCCGGACGGGTCATCAACATCGGGACCAACCTGTTCCAGGACCCGATCGTGCCCTACCACGACTACACCGCTGCCAAGGCCGCTCTGCTGTCGCTGACGAGGACGTTCGCCAAGGACCTCGGACCAGCAGGAGTGAGGGTGAACATGGTCTCCGGCGGTCTGCTGCGGACCACGGACGCCTCATCGGCGACTCCCGAGGACGTCTTCGACCAGATCGCGGAGGCCAGCGCCCTGCGGCGCGTGACCACCCCGGAGGATTTCGCGTCCGCCGTGGTCTTCTTCGCCTCACCCGCCTCCCGGGCGGTCACTGGACAGAATCTCATCGTCGACAACGGCCTCGTCATGGGCTGAACCGCCCGGCTCGGTCGAGGAAGGCCCGGTCGAGGAAGGCCCGGTCGAAGAAGGCCCAGCCGATCCCGGCTCAGCCGAGGACTGACAGGGCGCGCTCGTAGAGGAGCCGGGCACTGTCCTCCCGATAGTCGGGGGTCGTGGGATCGCTGAACAGGTGCGTGTTCCCGGGATAGAGGAAGCTCTCGGCATGGGCGCCGGCCCGAGCCGCCGACTCCATGAGGGTCTCGATGGTGCCGGGGCTGCGCCATTCGTCGTCGACGGAGAAGTGGGCCTGCACCGGCACCTGTGCCTGCCACCGCGTCGGTTTCGGGAAGCCGCCGCCGTGGAAGAGCAGGACGCCGCGAGCTCGCGGATCGTTCTTGCCCATCTGCTGTGCGATCGCAGCGCCGAGGGAGAACCCGCCGAAGACGATCTCCTCACCCAGGTCCGCACAGGCGTCCTTCACCCGGTCCACGAGTGTCGGGAACCCGACCTCCTGGGAATGGCCGACTCCGGCCTCGGCGGTGGTGAAGGTCCTGCCGTCATAGAAGTCGGGGATGCGGACGGTGTGGCCGGCAGCGGTGAAGCGTTCGGCGATGGCATCCATGCCGGGGGTCCGGCCCAGGGCGGAGTGCAGCAGTACGAGGGTGCTCATGGGAAATCCTCACAGCAGTCGGATTCAGCGGCTGTGGCCGTGCGGGATGGTGAAGGAGTCGGCGCGGGCGGTCGACCAATCCTCCGCCCACTCCTCGGGGGCGTCTTCGAGCAGCTCGCCGGGCTTCAGCCAGTCGTAGATTCGGGCATAGGACCACGAATCGGACTCGGAGACGTTGCGGCGCAGCATGGTCGGCTCCAGATCCTCGGGGCTGGACGCGCCCATCGACGCCATCAGCCGGGCGGCCTCGGCGACGACGGCATCGTGGTAGTTCTTCACCCGCTCGGACTTGTCGGGCACATCGATCGCGCGGGCCCGCCTGGGGTTCTGGGTGGCCACTCCCACCGGGCACTTGCCGGTGTGGCAGACCTGGGCCTGGATGCAGCCGACGGCCATCATCATCGCCCGCGCCGAGTTCGTGAAGTCCGCGCCCTGGATGAGGCGTTTGACGATATCGGTGCCGGTGGCGATCTTGCCCGAGGCACCGACCTTGATCTTCTTGCGCAGTCCGGCGCCGACCAGCGCGTTGTGCACGATCATCAGTCCCTGGGTCAGCGGCAGTCCCACATTGTCCTCGAACTCCAGCGGAGCCGCTCCGGTGCCGCCTTCGGACCCGTCGACGATGATGAAGTCCGGCAGGATCTCGGTCTCGACCATGGCCTTGACGATCGAGAGGAACTCCGTGCGCGAACCCACGCAGAGCTTGAAGCCGGCCGGTTTCCCGCCTGAGAGCTCGCGCATCCTCCGAACGAACTGGAGCAGTTCGATCGGGGTCGAGAACACGCTGTGACCGGGAGGGCTGATGCAGGTCTTGCCCACGGGGATGCCGCGGATCTCGGCGATCTCCTCCGTGACCTTCGGCCCCGGCAGCACACCGCCGATGCCCGGCTTCGCACCCTGGGACAGTTTGAGGGAGACCATTTTGACCTGCGGGTCCTTCGCCTTCTCGGCGAACACCTCGGGGTCGAACCTGCCTTCGGGGGTGCGGGCGCCGAAGTACGCGGTGCCGAGTTCCCAGATGAGGTCACCGCCGTGTTCGCGGTGGTAGGGCGAGATCGAGCCCTCGCCGGTGTCGTGGGCGAATCCGCCCATCGCCGCACCCTTGTTCAGGGCGCGGACGGCGTTGTCGCTCAGCGAGCCGAAGCTCATCGCCGAGACGTTGAGCAGCGAGATGTCATAGGGCTGAGTGCATTCGTCTCCGCCGATGCGCACACGCGGTGGCCGGGCAGGGTTCGCGATCGGTCGGTTCGAGTGCATGAGCGCTTCGTAGCCGGGCCGGTTGACATCGCGTTCGGTGCCGAAGGCGTGTTCGGAGTGCGTTCCCTTGGCGCGTTCGTAGATGGTGGTCCGGGTGTCCCGGTTGAAAGGGCGACCGTCCCAGTTGCGTTCGATGAAGTACTGCTGGATCTCCGGCCGGATCGATTCCAGCAGGAACCGGGCGTGTCCGGCAACGGGATAATTGCGCAGGATCGAATGCTTCCTCTGCGCCAGATCCCATGCCGCGAGGGCGCCGAGTCCCAGCGCCGAGGCAGCCGCCGCCACTCCCGCGACCTGCTTGCCTGCCGAGTCACCACTGACCATCCGGACAATGGGGAATTGCCTTCTCATCGTGCCTCCTTGAACTGTCCTGTTCCCGAGCCTAGACCGGGGAGGCGCAGATTTCAGGAAAGGCAGACCTGAGAAGGCTCAGACGATCGAGTTCAGCAGCCTCACGATCACCTCATCGAGCTGCATCGAATAGGCGATGATGATGGTCAGGCCGGTGGCGATCCAGGCGATCTCCCGATCCGTCTCGAAACCGCGCAGCGGTCGCCGCTGGCAGCGGAGCCCGCCGGCCAGAACGATGACGAGGTCGACGATCCACCAGATCCCCAGGCCGCCGAGGCTGAGCAGCTTGAGAGCACCCGTGAGGTACCGCCCGGTGTAGAACCGGTCGAGTCCGAGGAAGCCCAGGAGCAGGGACAGCAGCCAGGTGAGAACGAACGACCTGTTCCGCGCCTGCCCCGTGTCCTCGGGCGCGGTCGTCGGCGAGACGACGGGAAGCTCGCTGGTCCGGCAGAGCGCAGGCATCTCGGTCGTCCGGGAGACCACGGGGATCTCGGTGGTCGCGGACATCGCTGTGGCCTCCCATTCGCTGTTTGCAGCCGGCGGGGATCCGACCTCGGCGGGCACCGCCCACGGGTCGGGTTCCAGCACCGCCGCCGGGTCGGGTTCCAGCCTACGAGGCGGGGCCCGCCTCGGCGATGGGGTTATCCTCCGCATGAGCGCGGTGTCCGGACTCACACGGTCAGGGCCGGGGAATCGTTTGAGGCCGCAGGGTGGGCAGGCATAGCGTTGGTCCCATGAACACTGGGGAGCCGAGTCCGACGAGCACTCGGCGAACCGTCGCGGCGGTCTTTCTCGCCGGAGTCGCCGTCTTCCTCGTCCTCTACGAGACCCAGGGTCTCCTGCCGGCCATCCGTGAGGCCTATGGCATCGACGGGCCGACGGCGAGCCTGACGGTGTCGGCGACGAACGTGGCCATGGCCGTCTTCCTCATCCCGTTCTCGATGCTGGCCGGGCGCATCGGGCATGCGCGTCAGATCGGCGCGGGCGTGATCGTGGCCGCGATCCTCGCCCTCATCCTGCCGTTCACTCCGACCCCGGAACTGCTCATCGCCGTCCGGTTCCTCCAGGGCGTGGCCATCGCCTCGGTGCCGGCGACGGCCATGGCCTACCTCTCCCTGCGGCTGCCGTCTCAGGCCCTGCCCGGCGCGATCGGGGTCTACATCGCCGGCAACACGATCGGCGGACTGTGCTCGCGGCTGCTGACCGGACTGGCCGCCGAACTGCTGGGCTGGCACGGCGGACTCGCCTTCACCGCGGCCGTCTCCCTGGTCTTCGGTCTCATCGTCGTCTGGCTGCTGCGCCACGACCTCTTCTCCACGTCCCGCAGTCGGTCCGCCCGCGAAGTCGTGCCGACCGGCGCCGAGGCGGCCGATCCGGTGGGTCAGGAGCCGGCCGAGGCTCGGCCGCCTCGGCGAATGATTCCGCTGCGCGGGGGTCTGTGGCGGATCTACCTCACCGGATTCCTGTGCATGATCGTCTTCGGCGGTTCCTTCACCATGCTCGGCACCCGCCTGCAGCATGACCCGTGGCGGCTGAGCGAGGGCGCGGTCGCACTGTTCTTCCTCATCTACCTCGTCGGCACCGTCGTGACCACCTACTACGGTCGTCTGGCCACGAAGTTCCCGCGCACCCGGATCACGCTTGTCGGCATGGTCGTCGCGCTCGCCGGTGCGGGCCTGACGCTGATCGATTCGCTGCCGGCCATCATCGGCGGCATGTCGCTGCTGACCGCCGGCTTCTTCCTCGGCCACACCGGCGCGTCCGCGGCCGCCAGCGCCTCGCGCCCCGGAGTCGATTCGACCCGTGCGGCCGCCATCTACCTCACCGTCTACTATCTCGGCACGAGCCTCGGCGCGTGGCTGTCGGCGGTCCTCTTCGTCGACTTCGCCTGGCCCGGGGTCGTGGGGATGTGCGCGGTCTCCCTCATCGCGGTCCTGGTCTTGACGCTGACCGAAGCTCCGATAGGCTTCAAGAAACGTAACTGATCGGTAGTTCAGGCCCCCTGGCGAAAGGTCCGCCCATGTCCCAGACCACGCACTCGACCGTTGAGTATTCGATCGCCGACGGCATCGCCCATGTCGAGATCGACCGCGCCGAGAAACTCAATTCGCTCACCCGTGAGGTCTTCGAAGACCTCGTCGAGGCGGGCCTGGCGCTCCAGGAAGCGACCGAGGTCAAGGCCGTGGTCCTGTCCGGTCGGGGCCGCGCCTTCAGCGCCGGGCTCGACTTCACCGAACTCTCGCGCATCGCCGAGGACGGAGCCGTCGAGCTCGGAGCCCGGCTCGGCTCCGCCCGCGCACTGGCGCAGAAGGCCGTCCACATCTGGTCACTGGTCGAGGTCCCGGTCATCGCCGCGATCCGCGGAGCAGCGCTCGGCGGGGGGATGCAGATCGCCCTGGGGGCGGACATGCGGGTGGCCGCCCCCGATGCGAAGCTGTCGCTGATGGAGCTCAAGTGGGGCATCATCCCCGATATGTGCGGCACCCAGCTGCTGCCGCGGCTGGTCGGTCCCGCTCAGGCGAAGAAGCTCATCGTCACGGCCGAGGCGATCGGCGCCGAGGAGGCCCTGCGCATCGGAGTGGTCGAGGAGATCGTCGAGGACCCGGTCGCCCGAGCCCGCGAACTGGCCGGACAGATCGCCGGGCAGTCCCGATCGGCGCTCGTGTGGGCGAAGCGGCTGGTCGACCTCTCCTATGACTCCGAGCTCAGCGCCGGACTCGATGCCGAGCAGGAGGCTCTGTCCCAGCTGCTGGGCACCGATGAGCAGAAGCAGGTCGTGGCCCAGCGCCTGGCCGCGATGAAGTCCCGAGCGAAGAGCTGAGCCGCTCCTGGACCGTGTTCATCTCCCGCGCGAAGAGGGACGCTCCGGACGGGCGGGGTCGATGGACCGTTCGGCCCGCAGCGCCTCGGCGACGCTGCTGTAGTCGACGAGCTCACGCAGCAGCACGAACGTCGGACGCATGAGCTTGAGCCGACCGTCGTCCTCGGCGTTGAGGATCCCGGTCACCGACCGCCATTCGCTCGTATGGGCCTCGGTCGTCCGATGCTGAGCGGAGGAGAGTTCGCCGGCCGCAGTCGTATAGAAGTAGGTGTCGAAGCGCTTGGGCATGCCCACCGGCGTCACCCAGTTCGCCCACGGGGTGAGCCCGGCCGGATCGAGCACCGCGCTCGTCTCCTCCTCGACCTCGCGCACCGCGGTGGCGAGCAGGACACGCCAGCCCTCGGCCTCCTCGGCGATGGTCGAACGCGACCAGGCGGAGGTGTGCACAGCGGGGTCGGGGACGGCGATCGACGGGGCGGTGTCGAAGTCGACGGGGTCGACCCGCCCGCCGGGGAAGACGACGACGTCGGCGGCGAAGTCCATCGTCGAGACCCGATGCTGGATGAAGACCTCGAGGCCGTCGCTGCCGTCGCGGAGCATGATGACGCTGACGGCGGGTCGGACCGGAACCGCCTCGGGGTCGGCGACACGGCGGCCCCGGCTGGCGCTGTCGGCCAGGTCCGAACGATCGCGGCCCTCGGGGTTGATGTCTCGGATCACGCTCGCTGCCTTCGGTCTCGTTCTGGTCTGCTGTCGTTGTCTCCCAGTATGCCCACGAGCGTGTGAACCAGCGACGGCGGGGTGGTTCCGATCACGTCCGCGTTACCGGTCGAGACGGTTCTCGCCGAGGTGCGGCAGGGGCGGAAGAACGATGATGTCCGTGGTCAGAGGGCATGGCGGTGGGTGTGCGCGAGACCCGGCAGGATACGATGGAACGCGATGAAATCTTCAACGTGAAGCGAAGAACCCAACCGATGACGAACAAGGGCGGGGCTGAACGGGCAAACTATGAGCAACTTCGGGATCTATCCGTTCTTCGCGATCGACCAGGCGTGGCCGAATTGGCTGATCTTCGTTCTCCTGCTGGTCGACCTCGTGATCCGCATCGTCGCGCTCGGATGGATTCCGCACAACCGCCGGCCCTCGGTGGCTCTCGGCTGGCTGCTGGCGATCTTCCTCATTCCCTATGTGGGCATCTTGGTCTTCGTGCTGCTGGGTTCGGCGAAGCTGCCCAAGCGCCGGAGAGACAAGCAGTCGCAGATCAACGATCTCATCCGGGACCAGCTGCGCAATCGGGCGATCATCGGGCAGAGGGACCATATGCCCGAACCGCTGAGCACCGCCGCGCAGCTGAACTTCGACCTCGGTGCTCTGCCGATGACGCACGGCAACGGCTTCGAACTCCACGTCGACAATCACGCCTGCATGGAGGCGATGGCCGATGCCGTCGACCGGGCGAAGAGGTTCGTGCACTTCGAGTTCTACATCGTCGCCATCGATGACACGACGCGGCGGCTGCTCGAATCGCTGCTGGCCGCCCACCGGCGCGGAGTCAGCGTGCGCATCCTCATCGACCACGTCGGATCGCTGGGATATCCGGGCTATTCGGATCTGGTCAAACGGCTCGACGCCTCGGGCGTCAGCTGGCGCCGTGCGCTGCCGATCCGCCCCTGGCGCGGGGAGTACCAGCGGCCCGATCTGCGCAATCACCGCAAGATCCTCGTCGTCGACGGCGATGTCGCGTTCACGGGATCGCAGAACATCATCGACCGCTCGTACAACAAGCGCCGCAACCTGCGCAAGGGCTTCCAGTGGAAGGATCTGTCCCTCGAGTGCACGGGGCCGGTCGTCGAGGAGCTCGATGCCGTGTTCCTCACCGACTGGTACTCGGAGACCGACGAGATCGTCGAGGAGCCCGACGGCTTCGACCTCGAGGCTCCCGACTCCGGGGGCATCCAGGCCCAGGTCGTGCCCTCCGGTCCGGGGTTCGAGGACGAGAACAACCTGCGCCTGTTCAACCACCTCATCTACAACGCGAACCGCAGCGTGGTCGTGTGCTCGCCGTACTTCGTGCCCGATGAATCGCTGCTGCACGCCCTGACCACCGAGGCCCGGTCGGGGGTCGAGGTGCGTCTCTACGTGGGTGAGACCAGCGATCATTGGCTGACCCACAGGGCGCAGCAGTCCTATTACGACGAGCTCGTCCGGGCCGGGGTGCGGATCTTCATGTACCACGCACCCACGGTGCTGCACTCGAAGTTCCTCATCATCGACGACGAGGTCTCGATCATCGGCTCGTCGAACATGGACGAGCGCTCGTTCGCGATGAACCTCGAGGTCACGATGTTCATCGTCAGCAAGGACTTCACGCAGCGCATGTACGAGCTCGAGGCCCAGCGCTACGCCCCGAACTCCGTCGAGCTCGACGTCGAGGATTGGGCCGACCGCTCCCTGTTGAAGAAGTATGTGGAGAACGTGGCACGACTGACGAGCTCGCTGCTCTGAGCGCCTCGCGGCTCAGTCGACCGGTGCAGCCGACGCTCGGTGCAGCCAAGGTCCGGTGCAGACACCGTCCGGTGCAGATACCTCGTGCGAACGGTTCGTTCGCACGACTCGTTCAGTCGTCGTCGGCGACTCCGCCGGGCCCCTCGTCGTCGAGATGCCGTTCCGGATCACCGACCGCGTCGCGAGCCTTGGGCGAGGGCTTGTGCTCGGGCTTCGCCGAGGCGGCCTCGTCTGCCGACGCCGGCGCCGCGTTCGTCCCGTCCTCGTCGCCGTCGGACTCGGAGGCCGGCGCGTCCGCATCTGCAGCGGCGTTGACCTTGTCGGCGG
>Ga0209487_1003718_pt1 | contig 11900 bp, 9 predicted proteins | sample Poulit2012_FD_187524 | JGI IMG/M metagenome (GOLD analysis project Ga0209487, IMG submission 187524) | Agricultural soil microbial communities from Georgia to study Nitrogen management - Poultry litter 2012 (SPAdes) (version 2) | ecosystem: Environmental > Terrestrial > Soil > Agricultural land... | reverse complement strand
GTTGGTTCTGGTTCGTGGCGGTCGTATGCGTCCACGATCTTGGATACGAGGTTGTGACGGACCACATCAGATGATTTCAGTTCCACAATGGCGATGTCGTCTATGCCCTGCAAATAGTGCACTGCTTGAGCAAGACCCGAGTCTGTACCGCGCGGCAGGTCCACTTGGGAGGCGTCCCCGGTGATCACCATGTGTGAGTTAAATCCGAGGCGGGTGAGGAACATTTTCATTTGTTCTGCCGACGTGTTTTGTGCCTCATCGAGGATAATAAACGCATCGTTGAGTGTCCGACCGCGCATATAGGCCAGCGGTGCGACTTCAATGGTGCCAACTTCAATCAGATGTGGAATTGTTTCGGGTTCGACCATTTCGTGCAACGCATCGTATAGCGGCCGGAGGTATGGGTCGATTTTTTCGCTGAGCGTGCCGGGGAGATAGCCCAAAGACTCGCCCGCTTCTACGGCCGGACGGGTCAGAATAATGCGGTTCACCTGGCGGCTGTGGAGTGCCTGGACTGCCTTGGCCATGGCGAGATAGGTCTTTCCAGTACCTGCCGGACCGATACCAAAGACGACCGTGTTGGTATTGATCGCATTGACGTAGACCTTCTGGTTGTCGGTCTTTGGGCGGATCTTTTTGCCTTGCGCAGAGATGATCAGTTCGGCAGGCACACTGCCGCTGTTGTGTTCTTGGAAGGAGCGGACGCCAGCAATCGTGGCTTCAATAATTTCCGGGCCCACGGTGGTTCCAGCACGGGCGACGGATTGTAGGTCGTTGACGACTTTTACCACCTCGGCGACGTCCTCGGTTGAGCCTTCCAATTCGAGTTGTTGATCTCGTACGAGGAGTTTCATATCTGGGTATACGCCTTCAAGCACGCGAAGCAGTAAGTCCTGCGGGCCAAAGGTCTGCACCATATCTGCTGGCGAGGCGAAGGTGAGGATTTGGCGGCTCGGGCGACTAGGTTCGGTTGGTACTGTCAGTTCGACTCCATTATTTCCGGGGAATGTGTCCACCAGTCTAGGTGCCTACAGTCCGTGTGGTCTATGCTTGTGAGCCGTTTGAGCGCTCAACGGCGATTCTCCAGCGTGGTTTACCAGCGTTTCATCAATTGGTTCAGTACAGCGATAGCAACCGGGCCGGCGGTGGAAGCACGCATCACATTGGGACCAATTTTCACAGCTTTTCCGCCTGCCGACCGTACAGCGGTGAGCTCATCTGGTGCGACGCCGCCTTCGGGTCCGACAACGATGTGTACCGTGTGGATATTGGTCAGGTTTGCTGTGACGTCGGCAATGGTGTCCTGCCCGTCTTCATGCAACACCATCACTTGATGGCCCTGTGCCGGTTGGTGGAGCGTGGCGATATGCTCTGCTACCACGGAGTCGTAAAGTTCAGGAATACGTGCTCGCCGAGATTGCTGGGCTGCTGCTTGGAGTTTCGTTTGCCATTTTGCTCGGTGCTTTGCGGCGCGGTCACCACGGATTCGCACAATCGAGCGTTGCGCTTGCCAGGGAGTAACACTATCTACACCGATTTCCGTTGCCATTTCGATGGCCATTAGGTCCCGGTCGCCCTTGGCTAAGGCTTGCACAAGGTTGATGCGGACTGCTGGGGGCGGTTGCACCGTAATCGTGTTGACCCGGACCGTGGTGTGCTGTGTATCAGCGGTCTCGATGATGCCGTGGGCCAGTGTGCCGTTCCCGTCAGAGAGCAGTATCGGGTCCTGGGTTGTCAGCCGCTGGGATCGGATGGCATGCCCAGAGCTGGCGGCGTCCAGGGAAACGAGCTGGTCAGTGCTCGCGCCGGTCACACCGGCAGTATAGAACAGCGGGTCAGTCACGATTCATCATGCGAGAACATGTTGTCGAACCCGGTTTTCAACCGAGAAAAGAAGCTGCGGGATTCAATTTCTCCGTTGGCAACGTCTTCGGCACGCAGCTCGGCCAGCTGGTTGAGCAGGTCACGCTGTTCATCGTTGAGTTTCGTTGGTGTAGCAACATTGAGAGTAATCTTCATGTCGCCACGTCCGCTGCCCTGAAGCCTGGAAGCGCCCAGATTTTTCAAGGTTATGATATGTCCTGATTGGGTGCCGGGTTCAACCGTAAACGACTGCTCCCCGTCGAAAGTTTCGACTCTGATCTCGGTTCCCAGCGCCGCAGCGGTCATTGGCACGGTCATATTGGCGTGCAGATTGTCGCCCTGACGGGAGAATACATCGTGTTCACGCACACGGATTTCTAGGTAGAGGTCGCCATTTGGCCCGCCGGCGACACCGGCTTCGCCTCGGCCAGCGAGCTGAATTCTGGTGCCGTCTCGGACACCCGCAGGAATTTTGACTGTGAAGGAAACTCGTTCGCGGACGCGGCCCTGACCAGAACACTGGCCACATGGATCACTGATAACATCACCGAACCCACGGCAGGTTGGGCAGGTTTCGGTGGTCATCATGCGACCCAGAATCGATTCGACAGGACGGGAGATCTGGCCGGCACCACGACAGGTACTACAGGTTTCTGGGTGGGTACCTGGTTCCATGGCGGAACCCTCACAGCGATCACAACGAACGGCAGTTTCGACTTCGATCGTCTTTTCGGTCCCAAACACCGCTTCTTCAAGATCAATATGAGTTGCGATGAGGGCATCTTGGCCGCGGCGTGCACGGGAGGCCGGACCACCGCCTCCTCCCCCGCCGAAGAACGTTTCAAAGATATCAGAGAAGCCGCCGAAACCACCGGCGCCGCCGAAGCCTGCTCGTCTGCCATCTTCGTGACCTGTGGCGTCATAGTTGCGTCGTTTTTCGCTGTTGGACAGCACTTCATAGGCGTGGGTGACAGTCTTAAACTCTTCACCAGCTTCTTCCGACGAGTTGTGATCCGGGTGCAGTTCGCGGGCCTTTTTGCGGTAGGCTTTTTTGATTTCTTGCTCCGTGGCGTTCCGTTCAACACCCAGGATCTGATAGTAATCTTGTGCCACTTGTTGGTCGTATTCCTTTCAGTTCAAGCACATTTATGCTTGAAACCGTGTTCTGGTCAAAGTCTATTATGTTCGCAGTGCTTAGCTGGACAAAATCCGTGACAGATACCGAGCGATGGCTCGTACCGCAGACATGGTTGAAGGGTAATCCATTCGGGTGGGACCAACCACACCAATTTTTGCGGCATCGCCGGGCCCGTATCCGGCGGCTATCACCGAGGTGTCCCCCAGTGAACCGAAGTTTTCATCACCGATACGAACTGACAGCCCGTGGGCATCGTGTTCCATTTCGGTTAACAGTTTGAGCAGCACCACTTGTTCTTCCAGGGCTTCAAGTATCGGTCCAATTGAATGGCTGAAATCCTGCGGGGATCGAGCAAGATTTGCGGTGCCCGACATTAATATGCGGTCACGGTGGCCTGCTTCGGCCAGTATTTGCAGCGCCTGGCCTAAAGAAGTAGCTAGCGACCGATTCTCTTGAGGGATAACGGACTGAATATCTGCAAGAACTTGGCTCAGCTGATAGGGGCTGACGTTGTCCATATATTTCATAAAGACCTGCGCCAGCACATCCAACGTTGGTTGATCAACGTTGTCGCTCACCTGCACCACACGTTGGTCTACCCGGCCATTAGACAGAATCAACACTGCTAAGAGACGATGCTCCGACAGTAAAACAAATTCAATGCGACGAATCACGGATGAGTCGAAATGTGGGTATTGAATGATCGCGACCTGACGAGTCAGCTGTGATAGCACCTGTACGGTAGAGGCCATGATGTCGTCAATATCGTAGGAGTTGTCCAGGAGGGTCTGGACTGCCCGTCGTTCGGCTGCTGATAGTGGTCGAACCTCGGAGATACGGTCAACAAAATACCGATATCCCTTATCGGTGGGAATGCGACCCGAAGACGTATGCGGAGCTGCGATAAGGCCGTCGTCTTCCAGGTCAGCCATGTCATTCCGGACCGTAGCCGATGACACACCTAGGTTGTGACGGTCCACGAGTGCTTTGGAACCGACAGGCTCACGGGAGGCCACGTAGTCTTCCACAATGGCCTGTAAAACTTTCATTCGACGTGGTTGATCAGTCATGTACCCTCCCTCAAAAAAGTTAGCACTGTCGTCAGGATAGTGCTAATCGTAGCTGGAACGGCCGGTGATTTCAGGACCTTCCGATCGTTCTTCGCTGTCAACTGATCATGATTTGGTAACCTCGAATGATCACGTGACAAGAAAGAGCTAACACTAACCATGAATTGGAACCAATGGGGGCCAGCGGATCTGCATTCGCGAAAACCCGCTGCTAGACCAAAGACCATAGCTGCTGCTCGTGGTCTCGTACTGGAGGATGCTGCATCAGGATTTACCGGTGCCATCGTACGGACTGAGAAATCAGGTGGTGTCCACCTGGTCGTATTGGAAGGACGCCGAGGGGTTACTCGTTCATTTCCGCTAGGTCTGGGGTTCATGATTGATGGTCAGAGCGTCAACCTTGTGCCGCCCAGCCAGCAACCAAAAACTGCCCCGGCCCGCACCGCTTCAGGATCCCGGGCTGTGGGTCCACAACGCGCTAGAGTGGCCCAGGCCTCTCGGATATGGGTTGAAGGGGTCCACGATGCGGAGCTGGTTGAAAAAATATGGGGTGACGATCTGCGGGTTGAAGGTATCGTGGTCGAACCCCTACACGGGATCGACGATCTCGCATCTGCTGTGCGCGAGTTTAAACCGGGACGCTATCGACGCCTTGCCATTCTGTTAGATCATTTAGTTGCCGGCTCCAAAGAAGAACGCATCGCAGCAGAAGCCATGCAAGTATCAAATACCCAAGACAATGTCCTCATCGTCGGACACCCGTACGTGGATATTTGGCAAGCCGTCAAACCAGAAGTTATCGGAATTCAAGCCTGGCCAAAGATCCCACGATCTGAAGACTGGAAAACGGGTATGCTTGCTCGGTTGGGTCTGCCGCACACCACACCAGCAGATATTGGATTAGGTTGGAAGAAAATCCTGGCACAAGTAAACAGCTTTACGGATCTTGAAGCTGCACTGCTAGGCAGAGTCGAACACATGATCGACTTCGTGACCGTCCACAATTAGCACAATTTGTCTTGATCCGTGCCAGTCTGTCAAGGCGCAGGGTAAAACGGGTTTAGACTGTTAAGAGTTTGTCAACATTACCAGCGTTACCCTCAGCTGAATTAGATGCAAAGGATACAATCGTGTCGCAATCCCCTGGCACCTCAGATTATGGCCGTGACACTACCACGCGTGGTCCACTGACACCGTCTGAAGACCGTCAATGGGCGACCATCGCTCATTTTGGTGCGTTCTTGGGCTTTGTCCCCTCGCTGGTTGTGTTCATTGTCTTTCGCTCTCGTGGCCCATTTTCCGAACAAGAGTCCAAAGAAGCGTTGAACTTTACGCTGCCGCTGACTATCGTCGCGATCGCTACAAATATTCTGGCGTTCCTCCCAGTGATGGGCGCGATTTTCGGGGTGATTGCGGTGCTGTTGTGGCTATTCATGACCATTTCAGGTGTCATCGCAGGTATCGAAGTTAACAAGGGACGTCCGTACCGCTACCCGTTTAATCTTCGGATTATCCGCTAACGCTCACGTTCGCTAGAACCCGGCAAGCCGCCGGGTAATGGCATCATCGAGCAGTCGACCTTTCAACGTGGGCACAATCTTGCCCTGGTCCAAGGCGGCAGGCTCGATGAGTCCTTGCGCGGCCAGTAGCTGTGTTTCTGCCAGGGCCTGGCTGGCGGTCGACGGATCTTGTGCGGAAAGAACCGACACGTCCAAACCTTCCGCTAAACGCACGCCTAGCATAATTTTTTCGAGCAACTGAGCGTCGTGGTTGGGTATTTCTTGCCCAATGGCTGGCGAAATATTGTCAAGTACTCGGGAAGCATATGCTGCGGGATGTTTTGCATTCCACCAGCGGATGCCGGCCATGTGGGAGTGCGCTCCGGGCCCGATCCCCCACCAGTCCTGATCGCGCCAATAGGCTAAATTGTGTTGAGATTGGTGGATGCCTTGGTGCTGTGGGTCGTAGGCCCAGTTCGAGATTTCGTACCACCGGTAGCCTGCAGCGCTCAGACGTTCTTCTGTGGCAAGGTATTTGTCCGCTTGATCATCGGGGTCCGTGTTCGGGTACACGCCGCGTCGAATCTGGGCCGCCAGTTTGGTGCCTTCTTCTACAATCAGTCCGTAGGCAGAGATATGATCCGGTTGGAGTTGCAACACGGAATCCAATGACGTTTCCCAGTCGGCTATGGATTCGCCGGGGGTTCCGAAAATAAGGTCTAAGGACATGTCCAGGTTCGCGTCGCGGATCCATTGGGCTGCACTGGCAACATTTTCCGGGTTGTGGGTGCGTTCTAGGACTTGTAGCACATGTGACACTGATGATTGCATTCCCATGGAAATGCGGTTGAATCCCCCATCCGCGAGTTCTAGGACGGCGTCCGCTGAAAGCGAGTCAGGATTGGCCTCCGTGGTGATCTCAGCGTCTGATTTGATGCCAAATAGCTGCCGAGCCCGTTCTAGAATGCGGTTTAAATCGTGTGCAGCCAACAAGGTTGGCGTGCCACCGCCAAAAAAGACCGAATGCAAGGGTTTTGGCATAACACCCGACTTTTCGAGCGCGTCGGCAGCAAATTCTAGTTCTCGAATTGCCGTAGCAGCATAGCTATCATGCGATGCGCCTGGTCCTAGGTCTGGCGAAATATAGGTGTTGAAGTCGCAGTATCCACAGCGGGTAATACAAAACGGAACATGCACATATAACGAGAATGTCCGTCTTGTATCGTTCACTGCTGGGACCACGAAATTCGGTAACACACCCGTCGTGGGAGGAGTATCAGTTTGACTCAAGGACTACTTACTATCCGTATCTGTTGAAAGGGCCGCGATGAAGGCTTCCTGCGGTACTTCCACAGTCCCCACCATCTTCATCCGCTTTTTACCTTCTTTTTGCTTCTCAAGCAGCTTACGTTTCCGTGAGATGTCACCGCCGTAGCATTTTGACAGCACGTCTTTACGAATTGCACGAATATTTTCCCGTGCAATGATACGCGAACCGATGGCTGCTTGAATTGGCACTTCGAACTGCTGCCGCGGAATGAGTTCCTTGAGTTTGGAAGTCATTTTCACACCATACGAGTAGGCGTGATCGCGGTGCGTAATAGCGGAGAACGCGTCGACGGTATCGCCTTGCAGAAGGATATCCACTTTGACCAAGTCAGCAACTTGTGCACCGTCACGTTGCCAGTTCAGCGAAGCATATCCTTTGGTTCGGGACTTCAAAATATCGAAGTAGTCGAAGACTATTTCAGCCAACGGAATCCAGTAGCGAATTTCGACGCGTTCCTCGGATAGATAGTCCATCCCGTTCAGTTGGCCGCGCTTACTTTGTGACAGTTCCATAACCGCACCAATAAATTCTGATGGCACGATAATGGTGGCCATAGCCATGGGTTCTTCAACCTCAGTGATCTTCCCTTCTGGGAATTCGGATGGGTTGGTTACCCGCACGACGGTGCCGTCTTCAGTCGTGACAGAATAGATCACGTTCGGAGCCGTGGAGATAAGATCAAGGTTGTATTCGCGTTCAAGACGTTCACGCACAATTTCTAGGTGCAGGAGTCCTAGGAACCCGACACGGAAGCCAAAGCCCAGGGCAACTGATGTCTCAGGTTCATACGACAACGCTGCATCATTGAGTTGTAGCTTCTCCAGTGCTTCGCGTAGGGCTGGATAGTCGGAACCATCAATTGGGTACAGTCCCGAGAACACCATAGGCTGGGGTTCGCTATATCCACCGATGGGTTCCTCTGCGGGAGAGGTTTTTGTGGTGACGGTGTCACCGACCTTTGATTCAGATACGTCTTTCACGCCGGTGATGAGATAGCCGACTTCACCAACGCCCAGGCCCTTGCTGACGATTGCGTCTGGGGAATAGATCCCTGTTTCCTGCAATTCGTACTCGGCTCCCGTGGCCATCATGCGAATACCCTCACGGGCTGACAACTTGCCGTCGACCATTCGGACGTAAGTGATGACACCTCGATATGTGTCGTAGATCGAGTCAAAAATCATGGCTCTCGCGGGCGCATCAACGTTTCCGTCTGGAGCGGGCACGGTGCTGACAACGCGATCTAAGAGTGCTTCGACGCCTTCGCCGGTTTTGCCCGATACTTTCAGGACATCTTCGGGGTCGACACCGATGAGATTCGAAATCTCCTGTGCGTATCGTTCGGGATCAGCGGCTGGTAGGTCGATTTTGTTTAGCACGGGGATAATCTCTAAATCGTGCTCCATGGCCATATACAGATTGGCCAATGTTTGGGCTTCGATACCCTGTGCAGCATCGACTAGGAGTATTGCGCCTTCGCAGGCCGCCAACGAGCGTGAGACCTCATAAGCAAAGTCAACGTGGCCTGGTGTGTCGATCATATTCAAGACGTAATCTTTATCGTCAACCTGCCATGGCATGCGTACGGCTTGCGACTTAATGGTGATGCCGCGTTCCCGTTCAATGTCCATGGAGTCCAGGAACTGATTTTGCATGAGTCGTGGTGTGACGACATTAGTGTTCTGCAGCATGCGATCAGCAAGTGTGGACTTGCCATGGTCAATATGCGCGACAATACAAAAGTTCCTGATGACCGATGGGTCAGTTGAACCGGGTTGAGGCGGGTTGGACGCCACTGGCGACACGTGCACCATCCTTCTTAAATTTAGTTGGTAGCAAGACTCAAGACTACTTCAGCACAATGATGCTTTCTCGTTGCACCATTCTTTCACGTTTTGAGCCTCGTAGCGACAATCTATCGGGCCGCGCACACCGCCTGGTAGCGAACACCGACGACCAGTATCGTACTCATCTTGGCAGATTCGCTGTTCATCAGACATTTTGCTAAACTATTGGCTTGTGTGTCCGCGCAGGTCGACGGGCACTCTTGACGAAGCTTTCCAAGGTACCCCCACACCGCTCAGTCGCTGAGTCAAGAATACCCCTCTACGACCCACATTTTTAGAATGGAATAGGACCATCAATTGGCTAATCTAAAGTCTTCAAAAAAGCGTGCGATCACGAACGAGAAGCGTCGTGAGCGCAACACTGCTATCAAGTCTGAACTGAAAACGGTACTCCGCAGGGTGAATAAAGCCGTTGATGCAGGCGATAAAGAAGCTGCAGAACAAGCCTTGTCAGTTGCTAACCGCAAACTCGACAAGGCAGTTAGTAAAGGCGCCATCCACCGTAACCAAGCTGCAAACCGTAAATCCGGTGCAGCAGCACGTGTTACTGAGATGAATGCTTAAGTTCTAACCGAACTGCCATTAAATCCTGGGGCCACTACGATCATCGTAGTGGCCCCAGGTGTTTAATGGTGTCGAATTTACCGGCGTCCTGACAGTCCCGCGACTTTGGTAACCATACGTTCCACCGCGAAGTCGGCATCACGGGCTTGACCTTTGGCTTCAGCATCGGCACGAGCAATCAGCTCAATCGCGCCAGCGATATTCACCGCGCTCCAGTGTCGGGCCGTTGCGGTCACTCGTTGGGCTTGCCATGGTGCCATCCCCAACGCGGAAGCTACCTGGCCGGCGGACAACCGAGCATCTACCACCCGAGCAACCTGACGAGCTTTCATAGCAAACGAAGCGCTAATCGCAACGGGTTGTACTCCGGTGGCCAAAGCGTGACGCAATAAAGCAATCGCTGACCCAATTTGTCCATCTAGAGCGGCATCCGCCACTTTGAACGCTGTGGCTTGAACACGGCCACCGTAGTATTTTTCGACCACATTTTCGGTAATTGTGCCGTCCGTATCTGCAATCAGCTGTCCAGCAGCTGCCGCCAGTTCACCCAGGTTTTGTCCAATGGCATCGGCGAGAGCTCGTATAGCGCCGGCCTCAATTTTCCTGCGAGCACTGCGAAATTCAGTCTGTAAGAACTCCATGCGCTCCCGGTCAGATTTGATTGGCTTTGCTTCAATAAATTGGCCTGATTTCTTCAGTGCATCGAGCAGCCGTTTGCCACGAGTTCCACCTCCGTGCAAGCCAAGAAAGGTGACGTCGGGATTCGGGTTTTGAACATATTCAAGGCCGTCTACGACAAAGGCATCCGTCATCTTGTGCATGTCATCAAAGATGAGTAGCTTCTGTTCGCCAAACAACGACGGGCTAGCCAGAACTTGAAGTTCGCCTGATTGATATTCCGACGCCAGAAGATGATGGATTTCTGTGTCGGGCTGTTCCCGTTTAAGTTCAGCTTTCACCGAATCAATCACTCTTGTGTGAATGTATTCTTCGCCGCCTTGGACAAAGATTAACGGCGATGCGGTAACGTCACGCCAGGGGGTGTTAGAAGGTTTTGTTCGACGAGTTGAAGCCATAGTGCTGAGTCTATCGTTTCATGGTCGTCGGATCATGACTCGGTTGAAACGTCACCGCGAACGTGCCGTCGAGATCGGTACGTCGTACTGTGACGTGTGGTCCCAGGGCCTCCAGAATGTCCTTGTGTGGATGACCATAGGCGTTATCTGCTCCGACCCCGATCAGTGCCATCGTAGGGTTCGTATGTTCAATAATTTCTACGCCACCATTTTTGGCACCGTGATGTGACAATTTCAAAATGTCTATTGCATCAGGGATACCGCCCCGGTCCAATAAGCGTCGGGCCTCGTCTTCTTCAAGATCGCCAGTAAATAAGGCGTTCACGACATCCCCGTGTCGGTAGATTTCTGCCAATAATACGATCGACGCGTCATTTTCGTGATGTGCTTGACTGTTGGCGCTAAGAATCGTCCAGCGTATCTCTACGGGATGCAGGTCATCGTGTCTGGCGTGGTCGATGATGTAGACCGCTGACTGGTCTACCTGCTGTGCCGTTGCTGGAAGGTCGGTTGTCTCTGGGGTGTACTTGGGGTCCGTACTGGTTGAAAAAATGATCTGTTCTGGTTCGGCATGAGCTAGCACGCCTTGTACACCGCCCACGTGGTCCGCGTGCAGATGCGTGATAACTAGCACGTCAACCTGGGTGATCTGAGCCTGTTTCAGACATTGTTGGGCTATGGCTTCATCTTCTCCTGTATCGATAACCATGGCTGATTCCGGCCCGGTGCGAACCAAGAACATGTCACCTTGGCCCACATTGCAGCCGATCACATCCCAGTCGGGGGTCATCGAGGCTGGCCGTGTCGGCCAGAACACGGCTGTGTGAGCCACAACGGCCACGAGGACAACCAGGTACTGCACGGTATTGTGGAGGGTGGTGTTTTTGTTGACGGTTACTACCAACCGGGTCCATCGCGACAAGTTAGAGTCGACTTTCACGGGTGGTTTTGGACGACGCTGCCGTCGTAAGAGTTTCACCAACACAATGCCACTGGCTGACCAGTGTAAGCACACTAACCAGATCCCGGTAGAACCTCCGGGCCATGGCAACATCGAGCCCGGCAGGTTGGTCGCGGTTGTGGCAATCCATCCAATACCAGCGGCTGGGAATGACACTATATGCAATAGCAGCTGTGACAGGTACGGGGAGATCACGCTGATGGCGGCAGCCACCGTACCGGGGATTGTAATCAACGGAAGCAAAGGTGTGGCGAACAAGTTAGCAATCACCGAGTATAAGCTGAGGTAATCAATAAACGTCAGCAATACGGGTTGGCACGCCAGCTGTGCCGTTGTTGAGATAGCTAACGATGAGCTAAATAGGCTGGCCCAAAAGTCGGGCAAAAATTTGTCAAAAAAGGGCCGCAGCCAGCGTTCTAACGGTTGGGCTCCCAGTACGATACCAGCGGTGGCCGCCACGGAAAGCTGAAAACCGGCTTCATTGATGAGTTCTGGTGACGCGGTGAGTATAACGATTGTTGACAGCGCAAGAAGCGGCAGGGCTTGCGACCC
>Ga0209487_1003715_pt1 | contig 11907 bp, 11 predicted proteins | sample Poulit2012_FD_187524 | JGI IMG/M metagenome (GOLD analysis project Ga0209487, IMG submission 187524) | Agricultural soil microbial communities from Georgia to study Nitrogen management - Poultry litter 2012 (SPAdes) (version 2) | ecosystem: Environmental > Terrestrial > Soil > Agricultural land... | reverse complement strand
CCTGGCGGGCGAGGAGAACTCGGCGGATCTCGCTGTCGCGTTCAGCACGTGATTGTCCCCGGCCGACGGCCACGACGTCGAGGCCGGGGTCCTCCTCGTCCAGGCCCTGCAGTGCGCTGGTGAGCTTTTCGGAACGGTCGTGACGGTGCAACATCCCCTGGGTCCACGTGGCCATCGTTTCCGGCAAGGTCATCAGCCGGGCAGTATGCCCGGATGGGGCAGTGTCGAAGATGACAAGGTCGAACTGCGGGCCATAGGTCTCCACGGTCGTGGCGATCCGTTCGAGCATCGCCGCCTCGTGAGTGCCCGGTGCCTCCCTCGCGAGTTGGAGATGCTTCCGCACCTCTGAGCGCATATGGTCAGGCACGAGCTTATTCAGGCGTTCTTCGACCTGAGCGAGGTGCTCATCGGTGGCGCTAGCGGGGTTAATCTCCAGCCCGTAAACACCACGCGGGCCAAGCTCGGTGATCTCGTCACCAATGCGCATATCCCACAAGTGCCCCAAGCTGTGAGCGGGATCGGTGGAAACGATGAGGACCCGCGCACCCGCGTCGGCCCGTGCGAGCGCGATGGTCGAGGCGATGGAAGTTTTCCCGACCCCACCTTTTCCGCCCACGAAGAGTAGTTTTTTCGAAGCGGCGATGTCTAACAGCACGCGAGATACTCCAACGGGGAAGAGTCCATGCCCTGGCGTTTGTGCCAGTCGTGGAAGCGTTCATAAATCACGGGGAGGAGTTCGATGGTGTAGTAGCTCACCGGGTTGGGCACGCCCAGGGCTTCAGCGAGAACCATCACCATGAACAGGTCCTCCTCTTCCCGCCGTGCTCGGGCGAACGTGCGCCGATAGGGCGCGACATAGAACTCCCGCAGCCCGTGGGAGAAGCGCTCCCACAGGCTGCGTTCGTTGTCACCGGGTACCACGGGCCCTCCCTCTAGAAGGGTTTCCCGGTAGATTCGGCGATCTCCGGTTCCTCATCCTCGAGCTCGGGAGGCTCGCGCCGGGCGCGGCCAATGGCGCCGAGCGCCGTCGTTATCACCCAGAGGGAAGCGACGAGGATGACGAGGTCCATGCCGAACAACAGCCAGTTCTTCTCGGAGTAGAACTGCCCGAGCTGTACCACCAGTGCGTACAGGGTCATCAGTCCAACGAAGACCATCGGGATGAGGATAGGCAGGGTCGGACGGCGCTTCCGGGTGAGGATCACCGCGAGGATGGCCAGCGTCAGCGCGGCCATGAGCTGGTTGGTCGTACCGAACAGCGGCCAGATGACCATCCCGCCCGAACCATCCGCACCGGCACCGAATGCCAGCCCCATCCCGAAGATGAGCACGACGATCGTGGCAACTCCCTTGCCGAGTTTGAATCCGAAGATGTCGGCGGCCTCTTGCACGACGAAACGTTGGAGGCGGACTCCGGTATCCATCGTCGTCGCGGCGAACAACACGGCCATCGTGGCGAGGATGGTCGCCGAGAGCGAGGTGGGGATCCCCAACCCTTGATTGACGATCGAGCCTCCGCCCTGGACGAACGCGGCGACTCCGCCTTCGTTGAATGCGTGGTACATCTCTTCCCAGTCTGCGAGCGACCGGAATCCGGCGGTCGCCGCGATGATCGCACCGAGGGCGAGGAGCCCTTCACCCACCGCGCCGAAGTAGCCGACGAAGCGGGCGTCGGTCTCTTTGTCGAGCTGTTTCGAACTGGTTCCCGAGGACACGATTCCGTGGAACCCGGAGATCGCCCCGCAGGCAATCGTGACGAACAGCAGTGGCACGATGCCCGGCGTGCCTTCGGGAACGGCGCTGTTGTACGCGGGGGCGACGACCGACGGGCTCGCAATGAGCACACCGATGTAGAGGATCCCCAGGCCGATGAACAGTTGCAGCCCATTGATGTAGTCCCGCGGTTGCAGAAGCACCCAGACGGGCAGGATCGAAGCAAGCCCCGCATAGAGGAACAGCACGATCACCCAGAAGGACGCGGATGACAGGCCCAGGATGGTTTCGGGTAGGACCACGGGATAGGCATCGCCGAGGATGATGAGGCCGTACAACGCGACCACGCCGACGATCGAGACGGCAACAAGGTTCCACCGGAAACGGTAGATCGCCTGGCCGACCAACAGCGCGACGACGAGGGCTCCCCACGTCGGAATCACCGACGACGGTGTCGTGAGCAGCAGGTCGGTGATCACGACGGCGAACGCCGCGTTGACCATCAGCAGCAGGAGAAAGATGACGACGAGGAACAGGTTGCGGCCATTGGAGCCGATATAACGCCCGGAAAGGGTCCCGATCGATTGGCCCCGGTGCCGCACCGATGCCCACAGGGCTCCGAGATCGTGCATCCCGGCGAAGAACACGGTTCCGAGGGTCACCCAGAGGAACGCGGGCAGCCAGCCCCAGATCACCGCAACGGCGGGCCCAACGATGGGCGCGGCACCGGCGACGGAGGTGAAGTGGTGCCCCCATAGGACGAACTTGTTTGTTGGCACGTAGTCAACGCCGTCGCGTTGGGTGTGTGCGGGAGTTTCGAAGTTCTCATCTAGTTTGTAGATCCGTTTACTCAAGTACTTCGAATATAGGAAGTACCCGAGCAACATCATTGCAACGCCGATGAGCGCTAAGACCACCGAGTTCAATGTAACTCCTTCATTGCAGTTTGTAGGTCACGGCCGATCGCGCACATTCTGTCGAGTGCGCGTAAAATACGGCAGGCGTAGCGGCAGTGTTACCGTGACACTTAAATCCTATCGAAACCCCGCTGTTTGCGGGCGTACTCGCGGAAAATACCGGTCGGGAAGACGGACAGGGAGGACGTTCGTGGCACGCGTGGGCATCGTGGGCGCCGGAGCTACCGGCGCCTATCTTGCGGCGAGATTCGCTCGGGCGGGAATCGGGGTCACCCTCGCGGCACGGGGAACATCCGCTCACAAGATTGCGCGGGAGGGGATCGGGATTGTCGACGACGACGGCGGGTGGCGGGCAACGCCCGCCGATGTCCTCGATACCAGCGGCCCGCACCGGCCAGCTCGCGGCGCGAGCGGGGCGCCGCTGGACGTGGTGCTTGTCTGCGTGAAAACGTACGACACCGACGTCGTGCTGCCCATAATCGACAGGCTCCGCGAACCAGGAACCTCCGTGCTCTCTCTCCAGAACGGGGTGCGCTGCGACGACGCGTTGGCCCGGCATTTCGGCCCGGAGAATGTGCTTTCTGGAGTGCTGTACATCGGCGCGCACCGAAATGGGCCAGGCGAGGTCGAATGCACCTCCCCGCCCCGGATCTTCGTCGGCCCGTACGCGGGCGGCGGCGCGTCGGGCGGCGGCGCAGGAGGCGGCGCCGGAGATGCAGCGGGAGACCTCGCACGCGGCGCAGCGGAGCGGTTTGTGACCCTGTGCCACGAAGCGGGCATCGAGGCGGTGAGGGACGAGGCGATCCTCACCGCGAAATGGCAGAAGTTTCTGTTCAACTGCGGGTTGAATCCCCTCACCGCGCTCACCGGGAAGAGGCTCGGGTCGATCCTCGCCGACGCCGCGACCCGGCAGATTTTTGTTGACCTGGTTTCCGAAGCGACCGCCACGGGCCGCGCCGCTGGGGCGCCGCTCGCGGAAGACGCCTACGCACAGGCGATGGCAACAGCCGAACGCATGGATATCTCCTCTTCGATGGCCGAAGACCTCGCCGCCGGGCGGCCGCTAGAGCTGGACGCGTTCAGCGGCCATGTGCTCGAACTCGCGCAACGGTATGGATGCCAGGCACCGGTGACCCGCTCGATCGATGGACTCCTACGCGTGGCTGTGGGCTAGGGGGAGCGAGGTGTGGTTGACTATCGGTTGACGAAAGTTGAGGTTTGCATGTCTGCTATCCCCGCGCCGGTTCTCGCGGATCTAATTCCTGGCCGCACGCTCGCCCTGCCTGTTCGAGCGCTGCGCACTGCTGCCCTCGTACTTGGGGGGACGGCGTTCCTGGCGATCGCTTCGCAAGTAGCGGTGCCCCTTCCATTCACCCCGGTGCCCGTCTCGCTCGCCACCGGCGCGGTGGTCCTCCTCGGCGCGGGCCTCGGTCCCCGACTCGGCACCGCGAGCGCGCTGCTGTACCTCATCGCGGGGATGGCCGGAGCACCGATCTTCGCCGAGCAGAGCTTCGGTTGGGCATTCGCCTCGTTCGGGTACGTCATCGGCTACGTGCCCGCCGCATACATCGCGGGGATCCTCGCCCGCCGCGCCGCTGACCGCTCCGTTTGGAAAACCGCCGCGCTCGCTGGTGCGTCGACCATCGCCGCCTACGTTGTGGGGGTGCCGTGGCTCATGGCGTTCCTCGGTGTGGATTTTGCCGCCGGTCTCGCGCTGGGAGTGCTCCCATTCCTCATCGGCGATGCCGTGAAGATGGTCGCGGCGGCACTCGTCCTGCCCGGGACGTGGAAGATCGTCGATCGGGTCCGCGGAGAGAAGTAACCGCGCACGCGCCCGGACACCCGCGCCACTGCCCCGCGTGTGGACCGACGCGGCCCCGGCGCCGCCACTGCCAGTTCCCACATAATGTTGCGCACATATCACCCTGATCTCCCCCAAGACTCCTGGACCCCGGACTTTCTTGGGGGAGATTTGCGTGCCCGGGCGCTACCGCTTGCGCAGGTGCCCACGCAGCCCGCTGTGGCAACCCTCGTTCACGATGCGCCGGGGGACCGGGCGCCGGCGTCCGTTGCTGTGCTGTACGTGCACGGGTGGACGGACTATTTCTTCAACCGCGAGATGGCGGAGTTCTTCACGGCCGTCGGCGCGGAGTTCTACGCCCTCGACATGCACGGCTCTGGCCGGAGCCTGCGCCCGCATCAGGTTCCGGGATACGTGGCCGACCTGCGTGAATATTTTCCCGACCTCGATGCGGCCGCCGCTTTTATCCGGGCGGAGCATCCCGAGCTTCCCCTCGTGATCCTCGCGCACTCACAGGGTGGTCTCACCGCCGCATTATGGGCGCGGGAGCGCGCGAGTGAAGGGTTGATTCTCAACGCCCCGTGGTTGGATCTTCCCCACTCCCCCGCGGCGCGGGCACTGCTGACACCCGCCGCGGAGGTGTGGGGGTGGATCGCCCCGCGCGCAATGGTGCCCATCCCCTCCCCGCGGTTGTACGAGCAGGTCATCAGCGCAGACTTCGGTGGCGAGTGGCGGATCAACGACGAATGGCGCCCCGACCCCCGCGCGCCCTCGCGCCCGGGCTGGGCTCGCGCCATCTTGCGGGCCCAGAACGAGCTCTCCCAAGGTTTGGGCCTCACCCTTCCTACGCTGACGATCACCTCCCACGCCTCCCTCATCAGCACCCGGTGGCGAGAGGAGATGCGACACCTCGACATCGTCACCGACGTACGCAGGACCTGGCGGCGGGTTCCGTTACTGGGAACCAACTTCGAAATCATCAAGGTGCGCGGGGCGGTTCACGACGTCCTGCTTTCCGAGCCCGGGGTGCGGGCGCGGGCGTATCAAGAGATCCGCGAGTGGCTCGCCCGGCACCGGTTCATCGGCGAACATTCGCTCAGCGGCAACGACGCATCCCTCACCCGCTCCCCCACCGGAATCGGCGAGAGTCGCACCCGCCGGTCGCGCTAGTGCCTGGCGCTCGCTCCGGTCGTGGCGAACCCTCGGAGGCTCGGCCGCTTCGGGCACGGGCCATATGTTGCCTTATGCCTCGCGGGCATCACCGCGAAGAAGCTCGGCGAGGGTGAGGCCCTGCACGCCGGCGAGGTCGTCTGCTTGGGTGCGGCAGGAGTAGCCGTCGGCGAGGAAGATCGCCCCTTCCGGCGCTTCGCGCAGGCTCGGGAGCAACGCGGTTTCGGCGACGGCGACGCTCACCTCGTAATGGCCCTTTTCCATTCCGAAGTTGCCTGCCATCCCGCAACAGCCCGCGAGTTCGACGACGTCGGCTCCCGTGCGTTTGATCAGTGCCCGATCGGCGGCGTAGCCCATCACCGAGTACTGGTGGCAGTGCGGTTGCACGATGACGGTGCGCCCGTGAAGGTCGGGTACGGGAAAGTCGGGGGGCACGGCGCCCTCACCGCCAGGACCGCGTAGGTTCGCCGACCGCGCGGCCTCGCCCGTGAGCACCTCTGCGAGCGTGAACACCCCGCTGGCGAGCTCGCCCGCCCGGGAGTCCTGCCCGAGGAGGTCGACGAGGTCGGAGCGGATCGCGGCGATCTCGCTCGGCTCCACCCCGATGATCGGGATTCCCGCGGCGGCATAAGGCGCGAGCACGTCGAGGGTCTTGCGAAGTTCTCGTTTGGCGATGTCGAGCTGACCGGTGCTGATCCAGGTGAGCGCCGCCGAGACCTGCACCGGCGGCAGGACGACGTCAAACCCCGCCGCTTCGAGCACCTCGAGCGTGGCTCGGGCACCGGAATCATCGAGGTACTCAGAGAACGGATCTGCCCACAGCACGATCGTCGTCCCGGCCGGAACCGTGCCCGCCGGCGCCGCCGCGCCCGACCTAGCGAGCCCGCCTGAGCCGGCGATCTCGCTGGCCGTAGCGATACGTGCGCGGGTGCGGGCCCAGCGGTGGAAGGGCGAGTGGTTGAAGGCGACCATGTGGCGGCGGGTGTCCATGCCGCCGCCGGCGAGCACCAGGCGCGCGAGCGGTCGGAACCGCAGCGCGGCGTTGGCGAGAGCGGCCACGCCGGGGATCGCGGTGAGCGCTTTGCCCCAGCGGGGTAACCATCCGAGCGAATAGTGCGAGATCGGACGGAGTTTCCCCTTGTGTTTGCGATAGAGGACTTCGGATTTGTACTGGGCCATGTCCACACCGGCGGGGCAGTCGGTTGAGCACGCCTTGCAACTCAGGCACAGATCGAGCGAATCCGCTACGGCCGGATCGCTCCAGTGCAGGTCGCCGGAGGTGACCTCCTGCAAGATGCGGGCCCGCCCGCGGGTGGTGTCTTTCTCGTCTTTCGTCGCCTGATAGGAGGGGCACATGAACCCGCCAGCGGAGCTGTTGTCCGCTCGGCATTTGCCCACGCCGACGCACCGGTGGACGGCACCGGTGAAATCGCCGTCATCGTGGCGGAACGAGAACCCGCCCACGGGACGGATGGGTAAGGCGCGCGGCCGGCGCAGGTGGGCATCAAGCGGATCCGGTTCGACCAACACTCCCGGGTTGAGGAGATTCCGCGGATCAAAGAGGTGTTTGAGCCCGGCGAAGATCTCGATCGCTTCCGGGGAGTACTGGAGCGGCAGGAGTTCCGAGCGCGCGCGGCCGTCACCGTGTTCGCCGGAGGCCGAGCCGCCGTACTTCGCGACGAGCCGGCCCGCGTCGAACATGAACTCGCGGAACACCTCGGGCCCGTAGGCCGTCTCGCCCGCGCCGAGGGGGAAGTCGATCCGTAGGTGGATACACCCATCCCCGAAGTGGCCATAGGGCATTCCCGTGACTCGGTAGGAGGCCATGAGATCCTCGAGTTCCCGCAGGTACGCGCCCAACGCCTCCGGTGGAACAGCGGCGTCCTCCCAGCCCGGCCAGGCCTGGTTGCCATCGGCGGTTCGCCCGGCGAGCCCCGCGCCGTCGGCACGGATCCGCCAGAGCGCAGCTGCTTCTGGGCCGGCAGGAATGATCCGCACCGCGGTCGTTCCGGCGTCGGCCGCAAGCTCCCGGGCGCGCACGTGGGCGGCGGCCTCAGTTTCCCCGGCGACTTCCACGAATAGCCACCCAGCGCCGTCAGGAAGTTCGGGGATGGCGCTTGCGCCCTGCGCCCGTACGGCCGCAACGAGTTGCGCGTCGAAACCTTCGATCGCGACGGGGCGGTGTTTGAGCATCGCGGGAACGGCATCGGCGGCCTCGGCCATCGTGGGATAGCCCAGCACGACCAGCGTGGGGGAGCTGGGCGTTTCCACCAAGGCAAGGGTCGCCTCTGTGACGGTCACGAGCGTGCCCTCGGAGCCGACGAGGAACTTCGCGAGGTCCTTCTTGTTCTCCGGTAGCAGGTGCTCGAGCGAGTAGCCGGATACCTGCCGGGAGAAGCGGCCGAATTCCGTGCGGATCGTGGCCAGGCTCGCCTGTACGAGGTCGTCCAGGCCCGCGACGGGGGCGAGGCCCGTGCCGGCCGTGAATTCCCGGCCCTGCCCGTCGATGACCTCCAGGGAGACGGTGTTATCCGCGGTGCGCCCATACGCGACGGCGCGCGGGCCGCAGGCATTATTGCCGATCATCCCCCCGAAGGTGGCCCGGTTCTGTGTGGACGGGTCGGGGCCGAACCGCAGCCCGTGCGGCGCGGCGAGTGCCTGCAGATCGCTCATGACGACGCCCGGCTCCACCCGGGCGACCCGGTTGACCGGGTCGAACTCCAAGATCGCGTTCAGGTGCCGGGAGAAGTCGATGACGATCCCCTCCCCGATGGAGTTGCCCGCGATCGAGGTTCCCCCGCCCCGGCTGGTGATGGGTACGGAGTGGGAGCGGGCGACGTCCAGAATCGAAACGACGTCACCACGAGTGCGGGGGAAGACGACGACCTGCGGCAACAGCCGGTAGTTCGAGGCGTCGGTGGAGTACTCGGCCCTGCGGCGAGGCGTGGCATCCACCTCGCCGGAATTTGCGTCACGAAGGTCGTCGAGGAGCGAAGGTGAAAGTGCGAGCGCCACGGCTTCTAACCTACCCGCTGTTACCGGTGAATGCGCATCTGCTCACTTGCCGGGCAGGTCGACGGCGGCCGCGCCGCGTCGCGAGGCTACTGAATTCCCGCGGCGATGAGTCGCTCCATCGCCGCGACTCCCGTGTTGTCGCCGGTGATCATCACCTGGCCGCCGCGACCCCACGCCCAGCGCGCCAATTCCTCGAGATCACCCGCGATCTCCACGGTCGGTTCTGCGCCTTCGGCCGCCCGCTCAGCCCGTGGGACGGGGGCGCCGCTCGAGTCCGGGTAGTCGCCGACGTCGATGAACCATTCCTGGCCGTCGGACTCGATTCGGGCGATCCCGCGGGAGGTGTGGGACGCCCCGCCGGGCAACCATCCCCACATCACGTCAACGCAATGGCTCAGGCAGTGTGCGGCGACCTCCCTGTCGATCGGGCTCGGATCGAGCCCCGCGGCGAGCTCGGCATCAACCCGGTGCATCACCGCTTCACACACCTGCATCCTCCGCGTGAACCCAACCGTCTGATCCGCGGGCCACCAGCTCCAGCGCGGTTCCGCGTCGCCAAGGTGGTCGAGCGCCGCGGTGAGCGCGCGGGTCGCGGCGGCGCGTACGGGCAGGATCTCGTCAATCGATTCGGGAAGCTCCGGCGGACTGTCCTCGACGCGCGAGGCGTCCTCATCGGAGCGGATGTCCTCCGCCAGCACGGTCGCCCAGAAATGGTGGACCTGGGTGAGATGAGCGATGAGATCGCGGGCGGTCCAGCCGGGGCAGCTCGGGCAGGGCGTGGTGGGGTCGAGCGAGGCGAGGACCGAAGCGAGCCGGTCACTTTCACGCGTGATCAAACTTGTTGCGTCCATCCCCTGACGCTACGTTCTGGCGGCGTTATTTGGGAAGGGGTTGCTACGACGCGGCGACACGGGCGTAGAGGTCAGCCAGGGCCCCGGCCACCAGTTCGGGAGCTTCGTTCGCGCTCATGTGGCCTACGCCTGGAAGGGTGACGACGCCGATGCCACCCAAGCGGGGTGCCGCGACCCTCAACGCGGTTGCCATGGCATCGGCGGACTGCGCGGAGCTAAGGGAGTCCTCATCGCCGCGCAGAACCACCGCGGGCACGTGCAGACGTTCGAGCACGTCGAGCCGGCTCGGTCGGGCGGCCATCGCCTTTTGGATCCACGCCACCGCGGCAGGTGGAGCGGCGAGGATTTCTTTCCGGACCTCTTCCACGACGTCGGGGCGTTGGGCGAGCGTCGTGGCCCCAAGAACGGTGTTGAGCGAGCCCTCGATCGCCGGCGTTCCTTCGGTCAGCACCTTCGCGGCGGTTGTGAGCCGAACCTTGCGGGCAGGTTCTTCGTCTGCTTCGGCTTTCGTATCCAGCAGCCCGAGCCCGCGGATTCGTTCCGGGTAGGCTTCTGCGTATGCGAGGGCGACGTAGCCGCCCAAGGAGAGGCCGGCGAGCACGATCTCGTCGATCTGCAGCTCGCTGAGCGTGGCGTCCAGAGCCTTGGCGAACGTGTCGAGGGAAGGCTCCTCCTCGCCGTCGACCTGTTTGGCAACTTCCGGCCCCTCGGGGGAGTCGCCGAACCCCGGCGCATCGACGGTGAGGATCGGCAGCTCGGGGTCCTCGGCATGCAGGTGGGAGATCACGCCGTCCCACATCCGCGAATCCAGCGGGTAGGCGTGCAGGAGCACAAGAACTGGGCTCTCGGCGGTGCCGTGCAAGTGGTAGGACAGTGGTGCCATGCCTTGAGCATGGCATGTACGACCCGGGTTTTCTATAGTGTCGGCGTTAGTGCTCTCTTCGAGCGGAGTCAGTGAGGTCACCGACGCGCAGGAGTCGGCCCTGCGCGCGCAGCTCCCTCAGAGCGTTTCCGAGCAAATCTTCGAAGCGCTTCGGGGTGAATGCCCCTGCGCTGCCGCCCCGCGCGCGAGTCTCGACCCGGAGCTCCACCGCCTCGGCGTCCTCCCCGAGATGCTGGATCCTCACCTCGGTAGGAATTACCCGCTTCCGCAAACCGGGGATGGCCAACAACGGGAAGAAGAATTCATTACTCAACCCGAGCACTTCCAGCGCATGTGAACCCGACGTCAACCGGAGGGGGAACTCATCTGGCGGGGAGGCGTCTTTGTACCCGTCGGCGTGGAAGGCCGCCGCGATAATGTGCGCGTTTTCCAGTGGGTCGCCCGTGCAGCGGAGGGTGCGGCCCGGCACCGCCATGAGAACTTTGCGGAGGCTCACGGCTCACCCCTGCGCAGACCACGTAGCCACGCCTGTTGCCTCACCAACGGCGCGCTTCTGGGAGCTAGTCTCCTCACTCGCTCCACGTCTTTCGCCCGAACCCCTCGTCGATTTCGCCGATGAATCGCAACTCGCCACGTTCCTGCAGAACTTCGACCGCCGCATCAAGGACATCTAGGAAGCGCTTCCGAGCACCAGCCCCGTTCGCCCCCTCGTAATACAGTTCTACCCAGAACTCCGCTCCCTCATCATGGGTCTCAACGTGGTGAATAGCCACTCTCATTGGTGTGACGCGTCGACCGATGTGGGGGATCAACGCGAGAACGCCAAAAACTTCATGCTCGGCGGCAAAATCGAGGAGCTTCGAGCCTGCCTTGAGGTCGATGGGGAATTCTCCTGCGCCGGTGACCCGTTTGAAACCAGCATCTTCGAATACGCCGGCGATCGTTTGGGCATTCTCCTCGGGGCTACCCGAGCAAATAATGGTTCGACCCGGTCGCAGGATGCCCATTTTCCGTCTTCTCACGGCACCGCCTTTATTCTCTGTTCCAAGCGAACAGTACCAAGGTCAACCAGCCTCTCTCTTCACGGCTCCTTCTCGCATGCATGAGCTGGAATCAGAGAGTCCCTTCGTTCCTGTTCTCGCCAGCTGCGCTCGAAGAAGGGTCCGGTCAGGTTTGCCACAGGCTTTCCACTTGACGCTCAGCTGTTTCATAAGCAGCGGTGGCTGACTGCAATGCGGATTGGACGTCGGAGAGCGTCTGATGGAGAGTCTTCATTTGTCCTGCCCATTCACGCTGCGCCGTTGCATAGGCTTCCTGTGCGGAACCGGACCATGAACCGATGAGCCCGTTAACAGCACCCTCAAGAGTGGCGAGGGTCTCCCCCATCTTCTCGTAGTTGGCGCGCAAGGCTTCGAGCGTCTGGGACATCGCACTGATCTCAACCGTCAGCATAAAACTACCTCTCTAAAAGGAGCCGAAACGTGCCTGAATCTCGCTTACTTTGCGATCAATCTCTTCGAGTAGTTCCGTCGTCTCCATGATGGGATTCGTAGCCTC
>Ga0209487_1003714_pt1 | contig 11907 bp, 15 predicted proteins | sample Poulit2012_FD_187524 | JGI IMG/M metagenome (GOLD analysis project Ga0209487, IMG submission 187524) | Agricultural soil microbial communities from Georgia to study Nitrogen management - Poultry litter 2012 (SPAdes) (version 2) | ecosystem: Environmental > Terrestrial > Soil > Agricultural land... | reverse complement strand
TACATTCCAGCGGGTGAACTTGAGGATGACGGTACGCTGCCGCTCCTGCCGTTCGAGGAGAGCCTAGCGCGAGTGAAAGTGCACGCGCCCGCACCCGAGAAAGCCGGCGTGATCCGGGATGCGGACGGTCAGCCACTCATCGGCTGGTACGCGTACACCGAAACTGTGGATGGTGATGACGTGGAGATGCTGGAACTCAGCGTCCTACGCAGCACCCTCGACAACCTCAGCCTCGACCTTGAAGGCGACCTGAGTGCAGCCGCCACCGCCCAACCAGACGACACCCTCATACTGCAAGTCACCGCGGAGGACGGCACCGTCACCAGCGGCGCCGCGCACAACCTCGGCGGGCTCCTCACCATCACCGAAGTCGTTCGTGAGCCACTCATCACTGACGCCGCGATCAGCTTGCAGAAACTCGTGAACCTCGCATGGACGATGATGGGCCGCAACACCGTACTCGCCGGGTTCCTAGAGCGAATCATCATGGGCGCCATGCCCCCCGGCAAGTGGGTCAACACCAACGGTGACGAAGTAGCACCAGGCACAACAGGCGCCGTGTTCGAGCCGACCGGCTTCAGCGTTGGCCCGGCAACCGCGACGTTCCTGAGTGGCGTGCCGCACATCAACGCCCAAGGCGACGTGACAGGGTACAGCACGCCGAGTGTGTACGACCGGCAGCCAGTGAGCCCGCAGACGCTCATCGAAACGAAGAACGAAAGTCGGGCTGGCATCCTCCAGGAGTGCGCGCAAATCCACACCCTCATCGCCGGTGACGCCACCGCCAGCGGCGCCAGCCGTGAACAAGCTTTGCAGGACTTCAGCATGAGCCTCGACCTGACCGTCACTGCCTTGCGTGACGCTGGGAACGACATCATCACCGCCGCCGTCCGACTCGCAGCGTTCTTCGCGAGTGACAGGCAAGAGTACGCGGAAGCTGAGGTCCACCTCGCACCACGTAAGAACCTGATGGTTACTGATGAGGCCGCGGCGGATGAGGATGACGTGGATGCTGCTTTGGCTCGCGACAGGGTGTTTGCCGCCAGGGTGAAGCAGGCCCTGGAGCTGGCAGCTGAGATCAGCGAGGAAACCGGCCAAACGGTGCCGTGGCAGATTCTGCTTGTTGGTAACGCCACGAACAGCGCGCCCGCTGGGTTCCTGAGCGGCGCTGTGAGCCTCGCAGGCGGCAGCACAAGTGAGGAGCAAAGCAATGGATGAAAGCGCAGTCATCAAGATTGTCGAAGCGAACCTTGAACGCCTCATGCAGGCCGTTGGTGTCCCCCACTGGAACATCACAGTAAATTACGGCCCCTGCGATTCCTCCCCCACAGCTGCAGGTGAAGTTGACCTCACCGCCGCGAGTTACTGGCGAGCAGCAATCACCATCAACCCGTACCAGCACAGCGAGGAGAAGGACGTGATCGACACCCTCGTTCACGAACTACTCCACGTCGTTATCGCCCCAATGGAACTGCTCGCCCAAACAGCTCGGCAGCACGTGCAAAGCGAAGCCGCTGAGGAAGCCCTGCAAGTCGTCAACACGCACGCTGTGGAACAAACCGTACTCGCATTGGAGCGAGGATTGGCACGCCACCTGCGTAACGTCCCGGAGGCGGCCATGAAATGACCACCGCCTGGCAGCCAGCCTCAAGGGAGAGCTGGTCGTAAGCCCACCCGACGTGACAGCCCAGAAGCCTTGAAGTTCACAGCCCACGCCTCAAGGGAGCGCGTGGGCTTCGCCATGCCCTAAGGAGGGCCTGAGACATGAAAATCAACGAGATCAACACCAGCATCCGCGACGCCATCCGGGAACTCAAGAAACTCGACCTCCCAGACGGCGCAGCTGCGCTACTCACGAGCATCACCACCGCAGGTAACCACCTGCCGGACATTGCGAAGGCAATGGACACCCGTGAGGCTGACAACGCGAAGTTGCGGGAGCAGGTGCGGGACCTGGAAGGCCAGGTGCCAGCTGGTGACAGCGTGGTGCTGCCGAAGGCTGAAGCTGACCTGCTCGCAGCGTTCCAGGAGCTTGGGCAGTTCGAGGAAATCAAACTCAAAGTCAGCGGGTTTGATGAGGCTACGGCCACCGCGAGGAAGCTCAAAGCGGAACAGCTGCTGGACCGCGCATCTCGTGACCCGGAGGACGAAACGGCGTACAGGTACAAGCCGAGCGTCCTGCAGGGCGTCCTGAAACTCCACGACGCTCAACTGGAAGCAGGTAAGGACGGGGCATTCACCGTGAAGCACGGCGACAAAACCGAAGCTCTCGATGATTGGCTGGCCGCTAACGCTGGTGATTTCACCCCCGCCCTCGAAGTCAGCACCAACGGTGCTGCGCGACCCGCCAGCAAACAAGCTGGTGATCGACTCACCAACCAGAAGCCCAACACTCCTTCCGTTGAACAGCGGAAGCAGGCGCTCGCCAAAACCGGCGAGTACGCCATTTAAGGAGAACCAATCATGGCTGAAGTAACCCCGATTAATTTCGCGCGGGAAGGCAGCCCGCTGGACTTCGCAAGCCAGCATCACGCCGCCCGCCTCAGCGGCAACCTCAAAGCCGCTGCGGACCTCACCCCTGGCACCCTCGTTTTCATCAACAGCGACGGTGAAGTTGCCGTGAGTGACGGCACCGTCGTGCACGGCATCGTTGTCAGCGACTACAAGGCTGGTGAGGAAGTCACCGTGTTTCAGGAAGGCACCCGCCTGCGGTACAGCACTGGCATGACCCCAGGAGCGCCCCTGTACGCCCGCGCTGACGGTGGCCTCGACACCGCCGAGCAGGGCAACGACAACGTTGGTGTGGCGTTCGCGGTAAGCAGCACTGACATTCAGTTCACTCGCGTCAAACTTGGCGCAGACCCCGTACAGTCCGGAGGTAACTAAGCATGGCCACTTACACTGGTGGATACGACATCAACAGCCTCCTGGCTGTCAAGACTGGCATCACGGTCGCTGAGCTCGATCAGGACCAACTCGCAGCCAGCATCAACGCCGAAATTGAAGCGCACAACAACCTCACTCAAGACATGCTCAGCGTCCTCGCTGAAACAACCGTCGAACGCATCGGCGCGTGGGGCAACACCATGCGCGGTGAGATGATCGAAGTGGACGAGTACGGCAGGGCACCCACCCAAAACCAAGGCCAGCCGGGTCGTCTCGCTTGGCCCCTGCGGAAGTTCCAGCACAACATTGGCTGGACCAACGACTTCTTCCTGCAGGCCACCCCCGCTGATCTGGCCCTCGTATTCAATGCTGCAAGGCGCGCGGATGCCCTGGGCATTCGTCGGGGCCTGCGGGAAGCAGTGTTCAACCCCATCAACCGCACCGTTCGCGACGTGTTCGTTGACAAGACTGAACTGACCGTCCGCGCCCTCGTGAACGCTGACGGTGAACCAATCCCGGCTGGCCCGAACGGTGAGGAGTTCGACCCGAACGCGCACACTCACTACAACGTCACCAGCGGTTCTACCCTCGCGGAGAGTGACGTTGAGGCGCTCATCAGTCACGTTGTGGAGCACGGTCACGGCACCGGCCTGACCATCTACATCAACCAAGCGCAGGAAGCTGCTGTGCGTGGCCTCGATGGTTTCGCGCCATACGTTGATGCGCGCATCATCCCCGCCATGGACAGCACGGTTGGTCGCGCACCCTTGGATGTGACCCGCGTTGACAACCGCGCCATTGGCCTGATCGCCGGCGCGGAAGTGCTCGTGAAGCCGTGGATTCCGTCTGGTTACCTGTTCGCGTTCGCCGCAGGTGACCCCAGCAAGCCGTTGCGCATGCGCCTGCATGACGTGCCGGCCATGCAGGGCCTGCGCCTGGCTGCACAGTTCCGCGACTACCCGCTGCATGCGGACATCATGGAAAACTACTACGGCTTCGGCGCGTACGCTCGCACGAATGGCGCTGTGCTGCAGATCACGAGCGGTAGCACTTACACCGCTCCTTAAGGAGGCAGGTGATGGTTACTTACGTTGTGAAGGGAGTGCTGGTTGACCCTAACGGTCAGCCAGCACCCGAACCGAAGGCTGAGAAGAAGCCGGAGTCTGAGAAGGCACCTGCGAAGGGCAAGAAGCCCAATGCAGGCAAGTGACTTCCTCAGGCCCGTCGGTCGACTTGACCCAGACTGGTTAGGGGGGCAGCCCGCTGCTGAGGGCACCCTGACTGCCCTCATCGTGGCTGCGGAAGCAATCACGAGCGACCCCGCGGTGCAGGAGTGCTTCGTGCTGTGGCGAGCGTTCCAGCAGATCGCTGATGACGCTGTGGCCACGCCCAGCATGCAGCGTGACCGGAACAAGACGGACCAGTGGAGCGCCGATCAGATCAACGCATGGGCCGTCGCAGCGCGGGAGTACCACGCGTGCTTCCTGCAGGGCTTAAGCGGCACTGCTGGGTTTCAGCTTGGCACAACCGTTCAGAAGGAGGTCACACCATCATGGTGACTGAGGATTGCAACTGCCGCATCCCACCTGGCAGCGTGAAAGCGCAGCGCGTTAGCGGTGGGTCTGCTGCTGGTCGTTGGGGCACCGCAAGGGTGGGTGACTGGGTGATTCTGCCACGCAGCGTCGTGGACGCCCACCCGAGCAGGTGGCGGGTGAAGGGTGAGAACACCCCAGAAGCTCCTGAGAGGCCTGCTGCGGCGCCCGAGGACCCTGTGGGGGTGCTTGCTGGGGAGTGGGTGGTGGAGGCCCGCAGGGGCGGTGTGGTGCCGCTGGAGGACAGCCCGGAGGAACCGTGAGGCTCCGGGGGCGTCGTCACTGGCGGCACACCGTCAGCATCGTCACCGGCACGCCAGGCACCGGCCCACACGCCGGCACCACCGTGTGGGAAAACGACCCCAACCGAGCCAACCAGCAGGCAGCGGTGCAAAGCATGGATCGCGCCAGCGCAGTTCGGCACGGCCTCGACACCACTGTGGAGCACTTCTGGGTGCGTGTCAGCGAGGAAGCTGGACCGCTCACGCCCAGTGAGAACGCCCTTCAGTTCGGACACTTGTTCCTCATCATCACCAGCGTCAACCACGTGCCCGGCGAGGACTTTGAGCTCATCGCGACCGTGGGGCGGAGAACCTGAAAGGAGGAACCGCATGAGTGTGCTGGGTGTGAAGGGAGCACTCGACCGCATCAACGAGAAACTCGATCAACGAGTTCACCAACGCGCAGTGCAAGGCAGCGAAATCGCCGTGCAACTGCACGCCAGCGCCCCCAGGGGTGGCACTGCCTTGAACGTTTTCGGGCAACGCCGCAGCGCCCCGGGTGAGCCCCCAGCTGAAGAGTGGGGCACTCTTATGGCTGCCTTGCAAGACCCGCCACAGCCCATACCAGGCGGGTACGCGTTCACAGTCAACCGCGTGCAGCTTGAGCGGGGCACCAGGCACATCGCGCCAAGGCCCATGGGCGCCATGACCGTAGCCATCCTCAAACGCGACGTTGGAGGTGGTGGCATGTGAACCTCAACGACAACCCCGTGTTCAGCCGCCTCACGGAGCTGCTGGAGCCGCTGAACCTGCCGATCTTCTGGCGCGGCAGCCCGCTACCGGCGCCGGAGCCACCAGCGTTCCTCGTGCTTGAGAGCGGCTTCAACGTGCCGGCCTACCAATGGGGCCATGGCATCAACACGAAAACCGTCCGCATCCGCGTGGTAGCCGTCCCACTGGGCTTGCGTAACAGCCTTGTTGATGACGTTGCGGCAGCCTTGCCCACGTCGGAGTTCCGGGTCAACAACACCATGAGCACGGACGACCAAGTGGACGGGCGGTTCGAAGCGGTCTTGAACATCAACACCATCACCTGAAAACCGCGTTCCCACCGAAGGAAACCCATCCCTTTGCCCCGCCATTGCGCGGGGCGCTTTGCTTTGGAGGCAAAAAGAAAATGGCAGAACAACAGTACACTTTCGCGCAGCGCAACGACGTTGACGTCAAACTCGCTTTCCCCGCCACGCCCGGCGGCAACACCCCCGGCACCTTCAGCGAACGTATCTGCGTGGACGGTGACTTCACGATCAACGACAGTTACGCGCGCGAAACCCTCGAAGTGAGCGACTGGTGCTCCCGCCAGACACCCGGCGCCATTCAGGGAGGCACTGACGGAGCTCGCACCGTCACCGCAAACTTCACCCTCCAGATGATCCTCGCTGACCCCACGTTCCAGGAGTTCATCGCCAACTACGAGCTGCCCAACGAAAACATCTGGGTGCAAGTGGAGCGCCGGGACCGCGAAACCAACGTCACCACGTGGACGGAAACCCTGCGGGGCCGCACCACCCAAGCGAACCGCACTGACCGTGGCACCGGCACCAGCCAAGTCGCTGTTGCCATTGAAGTGCACGAGATCGTCAGCAGCGAGTTCGACACCGCAGAATAACGACGGTGCTGGCGTTCAGTGAAAACGTCACTGAGCACGGCAAACCAGCTGTTGTGGCCCTCAGCGCACGCGTTGAGGGCCACAACCTCCTCGCTAAGGCTGTGCATGTCGCAGCGAAGCAACCACGCGGCCCGCTGCGCATGGCGTTCCACCGTGGAGAGCAGCTGGACCGCACAGTGACCATCCAATGGCCAGGCTGGGACGCCCACGCTGACGCGTTCATCCCGGCTGACGGCCAACCATATTTTGCGTTTCCACTCAAGGAGGATGAAGATGAGTAAGAAGAACCAACTGACTGAACTAAAAATCGGCGACGTGACCCTGCCTGTGCTGCGGAGCCTCAATGACCTGCCTTTCGAGAAGATCATCGACTTCGAGGAACGGCACCTGCACATTATTGATCAGTCGCGTGGAGGTGAAACGAAGCACCTGCTGCGCTCCGCCGTGGAGTACGTCACCGCTTACGCCAGCGCCGTCGGCGTAACGCTGGATTTCGAAGCCATGACTGACAAGCGAGCAGCAGCGAAGGACTGCATCACCGGCATGTTTGCCCTGATAACGCACTTCAGCTCCGCCAACGAGGATGATGACGTGGACACGGGTGATTCAAAAAACGCCGGGACACCCGCACCGTTGAAGAAAAAGTCGAAGCAGCGCGATTAGCGGGCGAGCGCATCATCGCACTCGTCAGCAATTACTGGCCCAGCGTCCACCCCGATGACCTGTTCAGCGTGTGGCCATGGTCCAAAGTCCTACGCTGGCATGAGCACACCAAAGACATTGAGTACCGGCGTCACCTGTCTGTCGCGCAACTGCATCACACATTCATCCGAGCGAACTCCCGCGCGGGCAGCTCAACCCCCAGCGTTGTGGATCTCCTACCTGACTTCGCTCGGCCAGAAGGCTTAAGAGCCGCTGGAGCGCGTCACGTGTGGGACGAGAGTGTCGTTAAGGCATTCCAGCTGGCGTTGAAGCTGGGCGTGGCAAGCAACGGCCTGATGAACGCCCTGGGCTTGGCGAACCTGCGTGCAGCTGGCTGGCGCGGTTAACGCGGCGCGAGCGTCACAAGCATCGTCGTGTTCACGTCCCACGGCAAAGGCTGAATTGTGAAACCAATGAGAGGCTGCTGAGCTGGTCCCGTACCCATCCACGTTTGGGTGGCTGTGAGGCCGTTCGGCAGCATCTCTTCCTCCCGCACGGCGTAACCAGCGGCACTCATGGCGCGACTCAAGGCGCCCGACACCAGAATCGCATGCTGGTCAAACCAGTAGCAGTGCACCTCCAGGTTGTCCCCAATGGCGGCCTCCTGGAAGTCAGTGCACCAACCCCCAGTGACGTGCACTGACCCTGGTGGCAGTTGCACCGCTGAATCAGTGTGCAACGCCGCGACCCGCTCGTAAGTGAGTTCCTGCGCCAGCGCAAGCGAAGCGGTCAGCAGCACCAGCATCATTATTTTCTTCATTCCCAATATCTAGCACACACCTCATGAGAGGAGGCGTGACCGTGGAGCAAACCAGCACCCTAGAGCGGCTGATGATTGAAGTTGCTGGTGACAGCAAAGACCTTGAGCAGTTTCTGAACGAAGCTGTGACCGCCAGCAAGAAAACCGTTGACACCATCAACAAGCAATGGAGTGACACCCTCGGTGGTCTCGGTGGGGACTTCGGAAAAGCGTTCAAAGCCGCTTGGGACCGCGCAGCGCAGGAAACGCAGCGGGGCACTGACCGCGTGGGTCGCGGCGCTCGGACTGTCACTGCGGGCCTGCGTGACATCACTGGTGAAGCGCGCCTCCTGACACAGCAGTTCCGCAACAACCGCATCAGCACCGAAGAGTACGCGCGGGACCTCGCACGCCTCCAGAAGGAACTCAACGAAGTTGGCAAGGGCACGGAACTCACGCGGTCCGAAACCATTGCCTTGGGCCGCGCTAACGAGCAGTTGGCCGCGAGCTTCGATCAGATTGAAACGAAAGCTATCGCTGACCTGCGAAATGAGGTTCATGAGCTTCGAGGTGTCGCGGAAGCCACGAACATGCCAACTCGGGAGCTGGTGGAGAACTTCCGGGATGTGCAGCAGCGCGCACTGGAAATGGCTGAAGGCCTTGAAACCGGCAACAAAGCCAAGCGTGACCTGAGTGGCGTCGCTGCAACCGCTGGCCGGTCCGTCAAGACACTGGAAGGTGAACTGACTCGCCTCGGTTTCAGCGGCAACAACTACGTCGGCGTGAGCCACGCGATCCGCGATGAGTTGCGCGGCATGGAAACGCAGCTGACGAGCCTGCAGAGCACAATGGGGCCCCTCACGCGTGGTGGCGGCCTGCTGGGCCTGCTGCTGGGTGGCGCAGCTGGAGCAGCTGGTATCGCGGGCATCACCCGGTTCGTTCAGCAGACAACTGAGCTGGCATCCACGATTGATGTTGCTACGTTCCGCGTGGGCGTGAGCGCGGAAACGTATCAGGCGCTTGCATTCGCAGCGCAGCAGGTGAACGTTGAGAGCGCCATCCTCGAAACAACGTTGCAGCGCCTTCAGCGTCGCGCTGCAGACGCTGCCGCAGGCAACGCGGGACTGCTCAAAGCGTTCAACGAGCTGGGCGTCACCCTGCGTGACCAGGTGACTGGCGAGATGTTGGGCACCGAGGATCTGCTCGCTCAGGTGGCTGACGGACTGGCTGGCGTGGAGAACAACGCTGAGCGGTTGCGGTTGGCGTTCAAGATCTTCGACACAGAAGGCGCCAGGCTCTTGCCGTTGCTTGCCGGTGGCAGCGAAGGCATCAGGCAGTTGAAACTGGAAGCGGAAGCCGCAGGTGCAGTGGTGAGTGGCGCCGCTCTGGATGCACTGAACGCTTACGGCAGCCAAGTCGATGAGCTGCAGGCGCAACTGCGAACTGCTCGCACCACGATGCTCAGCATGTTCGTTCCCGCGCTTGAGAGTGGCACTGAGGCTGTGCAGAACGCCACCCGCTGGTGGTCCAACCTGGATGGCGAAACTCAGAAGCTGATCGTGCAGTTCGGCGTGGCCAGCACAGTGTTCACCGCCACCAGTGGGCTGCTGCTCACGCTGGTGGCGAACGCGAATCGATTGCGGGCCGCGTATGTTGCCCTGCGTGCCGCCATGCTCGCCAGCCCTTGGGGCTGGGTGGCGCTTGGCGTGAGCGCACTGGCTGGCCTTGCAGCGCAGTTCGTGCTGACCCGTGACCGGGCTGACAGCTTCGCTGATGAAATGAGCGTGCTTGACGGCACCGCCACCGACTTGATTCGCACCCTTGGCGGCACCAGCGACCAGAGCACCGCCATTGGCGCTGCTAAGCAACTGGGTGAAGTCATCGGAGGCAGCACCCAGGAAGGCGTGAACACGGCCATTGAAGCGCTTGAGAGCGGCATCCTGAAACTGGATGAGTTCCAGGCTCGCATCAACAGCCTCGTTGCGGGCCTGACCAAGGCCCTACAAGCGGAAGCTGACCTGACTCGTGAGATCGCTTCTGAGCGCCTCCTTGCGAGCGGCATGGACTTCCCTGGGTTTGACTTCACGGAGCTGCTGGAAACGGACCCTGAGCGGCTGCTTGCGGAACTCCGCGCGCTGGACAGCTCCTACGAGCTGCAGCTGGATCACATTGCCGGCACCGTGAACGAAGGCATGGAGAGCATCAACCGTGAGTTCACGGAAGGTCAGGAGTTCCTGTCTGAACTGGCGCAAGGCATGTGGCACATGGACCCGGAAGGGTACGCGGAAGCGAACCGCCAGCACAGGGAGGAGCTGGAGCAGCTGGGTCGTCGTGAGCAGGCTCTGCTGGCGAACTTGGCTGCGGTCCGTGGCGCCATTCCACTGGTTGAGGCACGCATCGAGGCTCAGCAGCGGCTGAATGAGCACCTGCAGGTCACTGAGGACTTGTTCGGCGAGACTGAAGGCGGCGTGGGCGGTGGAGCCACGAGTGGCGCTGCCGCGAGCGTTCAGAGCCTGTCTGATGTTGTTCAGAAGATGCAGCGGGACATTGCTACTGCTGCGACGCGTGAAGCGCACAACATCGCGGTTGGCATGGATGAAGCGGAAGCAGCAGCCATTCGCCTGAGCGAGGAGCTCACGGCCACGCAGCAGGCTTACAACACGCTGCTGACCGGCACGTTTGACCGGGCGCCCGGTGCTGGATTGCTGCTGCAACTGCGGATGGAAGTTGAGGACCTGCAAACGCAGTTGGCGAACCTGCCGGGCGCGGACACCGCAGCAACATGGGCTGCACGCCTCGGCTTCGAAATGGCGGAAGGCCTGAAAACCCCCATTCAGGTTATTCGCATCCTGTCGCCACGATTGCAGGAGTTGATTGCGGAGCGGGATGAGCTGCTGGCTGCTGGTCAGTTCAACACCACCGCATACCAGGAGCTCGAAGCGAAGATTCAAGCCATCACCAGCACGGTGGAGGCCGCTGAGACCGCCATTGACGGGTTGATGAGCGGCACTAGCTTTGCGCGTCCTGATGAGGCGCTCACGGCAGCGGAGCTTGAGCGGGCGCTGCTGCAGAAAGAGGCGTACCAGACTGCCTGGCAAATGGCCGAAGCGCAACTGGAATACCGCGATTCGCTCTTTCGGACCATCCCAACGCTTGAGGAGTTCAACGCTGCCTTCACAGGCCGAGCGGAGGCACAAGAGCAAGCCAACGCCTACATGAGCGTTGCGAGGGCCGTTCAAGAGGTCGACAAAGCGCAGCGTGAGGCACTATTGGCGGCGGAGCGGAACAGCAAAGTGCTTGCCGCGATTCTCTCCCGCAACGTTGGTGCAACCACCCCTGGTTTCCAGCCCCCCAGCATGGATGAAGGCCAAGGCAGTGAACACACTGACGTTTGGCTTCGCTTGCGGGAGGACATGAAGCTGGCTGAGGCGCAGGCTTCCGCGTTAGGTGATCAGTTTGACCTGAATGCGGCGCAGTCGCAGGCTATCTCGCGTGCGCTCACGGCGTTGCTTGCGGCGGGCGTGGATCCACTCAGCGTTGGGGTGCAGAACCTCGTTGCTGACCTTGCGGACCTTGCCGGTGCGGCGGAGGCCGTGGGGGCCGCTGAGGAAGCGCAGAAGCTGCTTGAGAGCCTCACGGAGCAGGTGCAGCAAACCACTGACGCGCGGAGTGCCACGGAGCAGTTGCGGGACGCTCTCATCGAGTACGGCGAAGCCAACGCTGATGCTGCTGACGAGGTGGCGGCACTAATCGCGCAACTGGATGAGTTCACCGCAGCCTCAGCTGCGGGTGAAGCGCAGAAGCTGCTTGAAAGCCTCACCGAGCAGGTGCAGCAAACCACTGACACGCGGAGCGCGACGGAGCAACTACGGGACGCCCTCAGAGCGTTTGGTGAGGCGAACGCTGATGCTGCTGATGACGTGGCGGCACTAATCGCGCAACTGGATGAGTTCACCGCTGCCGAAGCTGCAGGTGAGGCGCAGGAGCAGTTCGAAGCGCTGCTCAACGAGATTGAGGGAATCGCGCGGGAAGCAAACCAGTTCAGTGACCTCGCTGCTCGCGTGGAGGAAGTCGCGACCGCCGCTAGCCTCAGCGAAG
>Ga0209487_1003713_pt1 | contig 11909 bp, 13 predicted proteins | sample Poulit2012_FD_187524 | JGI IMG/M metagenome (GOLD analysis project Ga0209487, IMG submission 187524) | Agricultural soil microbial communities from Georgia to study Nitrogen management - Poultry litter 2012 (SPAdes) (version 2) | ecosystem: Environmental > Terrestrial > Soil > Agricultural land... | reverse complement strand
AGTAAGTTTTTATTATCCATATAGGGAAACCTCCGTTTACCATTGAGCATTTTTAAGTTATTTTTTAAAAATATGTAGTATTTACTTGTATAAACTCCACTTCCCATTGATTTTCACAGGAGCATTTTATTTAAAAACCTTCACAAAAAAAGCACTCTTTAAGAGCGCTACATTAATTTTATTCAATACCATATAATTCAAGGGATAAATTATCTGTTACCTGAAGGATTGCCTGTGATATTGTATGATTAAACTCATCAGGATCCTTTATCTCTTCTCCATCGATTTCCACATTAATGACTATCATTTCTATTTTTCTAAAAATTACCCTTTGTTTTTCTCTAGTAGTTTTAATAGAAATTAGTTTTCGATCTATCTTGTCCAATGCCTTTTGTAATTCATTTTTAAATGAATATTCCGTATAATTTTCGTTGTCATATAACAAAATTTTAATATTCATATAATCCTCTCCCACTTATATTATTTTACAAAACATATCGAAATCCCTTCTTGATAAAGAAAAAAGTTCCACAATTTATATAGTATATATAACGTATTTCATGTTAAATATGGAAGGAATATAAATTTTGCCACATTGTGAGCAAGCGAAATAACATTCAAGAGATTATCATCTTTAACCGGCTTATCTTTAGTTCATATGTTGCATTTACTGGGGATATATACTAAATTAATGACAACTTTTATACTAACTATCGTTTCCAAACAACAACTTATTTTTTATCGATCGTTACGGAATGTTAACCATTGCTAATAATTGCTTGAAAACGTTAGTAGGATTTTGGTGTAAATTATTAAGCGCAATCGTTTGTTGTTTATTTAACTTTTGAAAGGTTAATGTACCCTCCTGTTGATTAATCGCTATAACAATATCTTTCACTTTATATTGTTTAACTTGTGAAGCTTTATCTAAATGACGATTATCCAATTTCAATTGAATATCATCTGATATTCTTCTTAACATACGCCATAAAATCATTTCATCCTTACTCTTCATATATAACTCTGGTAATTCCTTAGCCGCTTTTAATGTGTTCAACGTCGTGATCATATAGTTTGCGATGCCATAACCAAGCGGACTTATGACCTTAGGCAAATTGTGCATAATCTAGTGCTTGTTCGGTGCAAGTGCTTTGCCCTCAGTACGAGCACGACTTGAGCTGGAGTGGTCGGTAGCATGGTAGTAAAAGTTGCATGAAAAATTCTTGAAGCCCGTAAAATTCATTGTATAATGAAGCTATGGAGGTGATCAGTATGGATCAATCAAGTTTAAAGGAAATTATGAAGGCATTAAGTATGCATAGCGAGCAAATTCGAGAAGAAATTCGCGGAGTAGAAAAAAGGATGGATACCTTAGAAGAGAAAATGGATCAACGAATTAATACCTTAGAAAAGAAAATGGATAAGCGCTTCGATCGACTTGATGTAAAATTCTCTGGGATGCGTGTTGAACTAACAGAATCACAAGAATCCATACATTATTTAACAAGTAAAAGTCTTCAGCATGACCGAAAGCTTCGCAAAATCCACGAACAACACACTTTAGCTAACCTATGATGTTATTTAATTATTCCAAAGGTAAAGGGGTTGGCCATTGTGGACAACCCCTTGCTAATAAAGCAGAAACCGTTGATTGTATAACTTCTAATAAACTGCATGAACTGCCCTTGGCTGGAACTATATAAATAATCTAGTTTCTTATCTATACTTAGGGTACTAGTATATTCCTGTTTACTTTTGTATCATGAGAATTGCCCACTTTATTTTTAGTTACAAACCTTCTTCGCAGATTAACATCCGTCATATCCAATATTTTGTTTTAACTGTAGATACTTACTAATTTTGTATGCTTCTAATATAGTTTTGAGATGGTTTAGATCGATTTATTAAATTCACAAATGAAGAAATTAACCGTTCAAACTTTCTGACATTTCTCTTAATACGTCTGTATCTCCTTCGCATTCTTCTAAAGTCTCTGAATGGCCCGTTCATTTTATATTCCCCCTCTCACCTATCTCCCAATTTAATAAACGTTTTCATTATTATCGACAGTGCCCTTGAAGTTGTTTAATAATTCCATTAACTACAAAAATACACTTGACATTATTGTGAATAAAGCATATCATAGCGCTAGACCGACCGTCAGTCTAGTAAGTGGAGGTTAAAACATGAGAATAATAAAAGATCCTGAAGAACGTAGAAATGAAATATTAGATGTTGCAGAAGAACTTCTTCGTACGAAGGGTTATGACAAGATGACAGTCAATGACATTTTAAAGGAGGTAAAAATTGCGAAGGGTACCTTTTATCATTATTTTCGTTCAAAGGAGGCTGTAATGGAGGCTGTAGTCGACCGCATTATAAATAATGGCGTGAAAATTGCCAAATCAATCGCTGCGGATAAACAATTAGGAGTACCTGAAAAGATTTTTCAAATTTTAATCGCCCAAGGACCTGATATGAATAAGCAACAAATCATTGATGAATTACATCAAGTAAATAATGAAAAAATGCATCAAAAAAGTTTAGTAGAAACGATTATCCACTTAACACCAATCTTAACAGATGTGATCGAACAAGGGATTGATGAAGGTATTTTTAAAACCCCTTATCCGAAAGAAACAATTGAAATTTTGCTCGTTGCATCCCAATTTATTTTTGATGAGGGTATTTTTAATTGGCCACCTGAAGAACTTGCCAAAAAAGCGGTTGCCTTTGTCCATATTGTTGAAACAACGTTAGGAGCTAAGAAAGGTACCTTTTCCTTTATATTAGAAATCATTAATAAACATTAACAGCCAATAATCTTTTTAAAAGTTGCATATTTACGCTTATTGTGTAAGCGCCTACAATAAATGGTTACACATGTTTTACATACTATGGAGGTGATTTACGTGGATAATATTATCAGTGTAAAGGATTTTGTGAAAACGTATGGAAATTTTACGGCGGTAAATCATATTTCGTTTGACGTGAAACGGGGTAGTATTTTTGCGTTTTTAGGCCCAAATGGTGCAGGAAAAAGCTCTACAATAAATACGTTATGTACGATTACTCATAAAACATCAGGTACTTTATTAATTGATGGAAAAGATGTTAGTAAAGAGCAACATGCGGTAAGAAATGTTATCGGTGTCGTGTTCCAAGATTCAACCCTCGATCAAAAAATGACCGTTGAAGAAAATTTGCGTATGCATTGTCATTTTTATCATATTCCAAGATCGAAAATGAATCAGCGCATAAATTTCGCTTTGGAAACTGTAAACTTAAAATCGTCAAAAAAGGCCTTAGTAAGTAGTTTATCTGGTGGCATGAAAAGACGAGTAGAAATTGCAAGAAGTTTACTACATTTACCAAAAGTATTATTTTTAGATGAACCGACAACAGGTCTTGACCCCCAATCACGCAATAGAATATGGAACGACTTAGTAAAATTACAACAAGAAAACAATATGACGATTTTCTTGACGACCCATTATATGGATGAGGCGGAAATTTGCGATAAAGTTGCTGTGATTGACCAAGGAAAAATTATCGCTTACGACAAACCGAACGTACTAAAAAAACGGTATACAACAGATAAAGCATATATAGAAACAAAAAATAGTGAGGCATTAACAAAGTTATTAATGGAAGCATCAATTCCATACACCAACCAACGTGACCATTATGTAGTAGAAATAGACGACTTTTCTACTTTAATGAACGTTATCGATGAGCATAGGACTTATATAACGGATTTGGAAGTTAAAAAAGGTACGTTAAATGATATGTTTCTTGAAATAACAGGGAGAGATATAAGGGAGAGGGTATAATTGCGAATTGTTATCGCTTTATGGTTTAGAAATATTAAATTGTTTTTCCGAAATCGTGTTCAACTTATTTTAATCGCTATCCTGCCATTTTTTTACTTGTATTTATTAAGTACGATTTTTAAAAGTGTATCTATTAGCAATCCGATAACATACGTCTTGGCAGGGATCATTATTATCGTTGTCTTCCAAACATCACTTAATATCGCCACATCAACGATCGATGATATTGTTTCTGGATATATGAAGGAAGTGCTCGTTAGCCCGGTCAAAAGAATTCAAGTTGCCGCCGGTCAAATACTCGCTTCAACGACGATTGCTACTTTGCAAGGTATTATTATTTTGATCGTCGGTTATTTTATCGGGATGACATATACATCTATCATTACACCTATAACGATCATTATTTTTATGATTTTCGTTGGAATCGTTTTTTCCGCCTTTGGTTTGTTTTTTGCCACCTTATCAAAAAATGCCCAAACCTTTCAAATTATTTCTGTTGCGATAACAACGCCAATTACATTTTTATGTGGTGTATATGTACCCCTTAGCTTACTTCCAACCGGTTTACAATATGTCGCCCTATTTAATCCAATGACATATGCAACCGTTTTATTTCGGACGGTAAGTTTAGAAAAAATGTCTTTATCAATCGATGAATTACTCCATGAACATATAGCTTTCCAAGTCGATCAATTCATTATTACACCGAAAATAAGTATTATCGTTGTTCTATTATTCGGTTTATTGTTTTTATGTTTATCAACATTTGCCTTTTCAAAGGTTGACTTTTCTACTATCCATCGCTCAAATAGCCAAAAGGATATTTTTCAACAATAACTCATCATGTTCCAGTTTATAAAGAAGGGAAAGAGACTGGGTGAATTATAATATCATAAAAAATGATTTTGCAAAAAATAAAATAATTACTATTGTTATTTTTATATTTATTTTATTATCGGCCTTTTTTATATCAAGTGGCTCAAGTATGATTATAAATGTGTTTCAATCCTTGGAGGCCTTATTTACGAAAGCAGACGCTCCCCATTACGTACAAATGCATACGGGTAAAATAGATGAGCGTGACATTGAAAAGTGGGCAAAACAAGAACAGACCATTAAGCAACATCAAATCGTCGAAATGGTTACGATCAATGGATCTAACCTATTTTTTGGAAAACATCTTGAAGCGCAAACAAATAGTGTTCAAGATATAAGCTTTGTTAAACAAAATAAATGGTTTGACTTTTTATTAGATTTAAATAATCAAGTAATTCACCTTAACGATGGCGAAATTGGAGTACCCATATATTTTATGGAGCGTGCAAATTTAAAAATAGGCGATATAATTACCGTCGATAATGGAATAGAAAAAAAGACATATACAATTACTCATTTTATCCGTGATGCATTGATGAATCCGCCTATTGTTCATTCAAAAAGGTTTCTTGTCAATGAATCTGATTTCAATGATTTAAAAAATACGGTCAGTGATATGGAATATTTAATCGAATTTCAACTTCACGATATAAAACATTTAAATGAATTTGACCGTCAGTATCAGTCATCCCATTTACCTAATCAAGGTCCGACGATAGATTATCCTATGTTTAAAATGCTCCATGCTTTAGCAGATGGGGTAATTGCAGCTATCGTCATATTCGTCAGTTTATTTCTGATGCTCATTTCCCTTCTTTGTTTACGATTAACTATTCTTTCAACCCTGGAAGAAGATTATCATGAAATCGGAACAATGAAAGCGATTGGTGTGCACCAAACAACTATTAGAAATATATATTTATTTAAATACGTTATTGTTGCATCGATCGCTATTGTATTTGGTTATATATTATCATTATTTTTCAATTCAATGATGACAAAAAGCATCAATTTATATACGGGATTAAACAACAACACATTGTTTAGTTATATCGTTCCACTATTAGCGTCTTCTCTATTACTTTTAATCATTATATCCTTTTGTATGCTCACATTAAGACGATTCAATCACATTAGTCCGATTGATGCATTACGTGCAAGTATAACCGGTGAAATATCAAACAACAAAAAATATATATCCTTAAATAAAAGCAAATATTCGCCTGTGAATTTGTTTTTAAGTATGAAAGACATATTTGATCGGAAAAAAATGTATAGCTTACTATTCGTTATATTTGTCATAAGTACATTTATCATTATCGTTCCAACTAATTTTTTAAATACAATACAATCACCGAATTTTATTAACTATATGGGAATCGGTAAAAGTGACTTAAGAATCGATTTACAACCTTCGAATGATATAGAAGATCGTTTACAACATATGACAACATATTTACAAAATGACGAAGATATCAAAATATTTTCGTCAATGGTTACGTATCAATATAAAGTAGTCAATAACGACGGTATGCTAGAAAATCTTACCGTCGAAATTGGCGACATGTCTTCATTTCCATTAAAGTATTTAGAAGGTAATGTACCAATTCGTAACAACGAAATTGCATTATCATATTTGCAAGCAAAGGATTTAGAAAAAAATGTAGGAGATACGGTAAATCTTATCATCGACGGTAATAAAAAAGAAATAACCGTTAGTGGAATTTATCAAGATATAACAATGGGTGGTAAAACAGCAAAAGCACAAATGTCCCCACCTAAGGACCGAGCGCTTTCGTATGTTATTAGTTTAGATGTTAAAGATCATGTTTCAATAACGGACAAAATGAAAGAGTATACAGAACAGTTTCATCAAGCAAAAGTAACACATATAAGAGGATATTTAACAGAAACGTTAGGAAGCACAATTAAAAAAGTAAATACTTTAACTACCACTGCTATTAGCATAGGGGTATTCATTTCACTTTTAATGACATTCTTATTTATGAAAATGTTAATAGCTAAAGATACAAGCCAGCATGCCATACTTAGAAGTATAGGTTTTTCTTTATGGGATATTCAAGTACAGTATATTTCTAAAATACTTTTTATTCTTATAACAGCTATTACTATTGGAACAATACTAGCAAATGTTTTAGGTGAGCGTATCATAAGTATTTTATGGTCTTTTTTAGGTGCTGCAAAGGTTGAATTTGTTATATATCCCCTCAAAACATACATACTTTCTCCAATCATACTTATGGCTGCCGTTATGATAGCCATATTGCTTAGTATCCCGTCGGTCAATCATGCAAATATCAAACAATTTAATAAAGATTAGGGGGATCAATATGAATACATTACTTAGGGCTACAAATATAACAAAAATTTATGACGACAGTGGAAATGAACCTGCACTTAATAGAGTAAGTTTAACACTTAACAAAAGTGAATTTGTCGCGATTATGGGACCATCCGGTTCTGGGAAATCTACACTGTTATACAATATTAGTGGAATGGATACCGTATCAGAAGGTAGTGTTAAGCTAGCGGGACAAGAACTATCAACACTCTCAGAAAAAGAGTTGTCAACAATCCGTTTAAATAACATGGGATTTGTTTTTCAACATATGCATTTTTTGAAAAATTTATCAATTATTGACAATATTATTTTACCAGCATATTTTGCTAAAAAGGAAAGTCGTCACACGATTAACGAACGGGCAAAATCATTAATGAAAAAGACGGGAATTAAAGACCTCTTAAATAAAAATATTACTGAAGTATCAGGTGGACAACTTCAACGAGCTGCTATATGTCGAGCGTTAATTAATCAGCCAGATATTATTTTTGGGGATGAACCAACGGGTGCGCTTCATTCAAAGGCTGCAAAAAATATTATAGAAATATTAGCCGATATAAACGAGACAGGAACAGCTATTCTAATTGTCACTCACGATTTGAAAGTAGCCGCACGAACTGAACGTGTATTGTATATGCTAGATGGAAAAATCATTGGCGAATGTCCTCTCGGTCAATTAAAAAAGAATGAAAAACTCATTAAAGAAAGAGAAGAAAAACTTGCTCATTGGTTACAAACAATGGGCTTTTAATTGAAAAGGTTTATGTGGATATATTAGGCAGTTGTTTAATAAAAAATTATTCAATCCTGTAAAAGAAATAGGTCATCTAATGACTTTTACCGTACAATAGATTTAACTTACAAGATGACCTATCTCGCATTTACTTGACAACTATAAGACATCCTATTAAAAATTTATGTAAATCCTTGGAAATCTCCTTAAGGATATAATTCCTTGAATGTCATAACGGTATAATCGTTTAAATTGCTTGAATGACTGTCTCCCATGCGCTTGAAGAAGGATTGATTAGCTTAAAATGCTCGATATCCTTTAACACAGTGAGACTAACCTTGCGATTTATTCGCTGTAACTTTTCATAATACTCTTTGCTTAATTCAACCGGCACATGTTTATCTAACTCACCGTGTATTAATATTTGTTCAATATTATCCGGTAGTAATTTTATAGGTGAAGCAATTGCGTATCGTTCAGCTTGTTCTAAAGGTGAGCCACCAAGTAAGTTACCAACGACACTATTAATTCCAAGTTTATGATGAATATTCCACATTTTTTTCAGATCAGTTACTCCAGCTAAACTAATGACTTTTCCTATGGGAACGACCAATTCAGTAAAGATATCTTCATCTCCTGTAACTTTGGATCTCGCTGCTAACCATAGACCTAAATGCCCGCCTGCTGAATGACCAATAATGACGACATTTGCAAGATCTATTTTATAGACGTTTTTAAGTTTTGCTAGATGATTTACTGCAGCTACAACATCATTAAACGTTCCAGGCCATCCGCCGCCCTTTTCACCAACTCTACGATACTCAATATTCCAAGTAGCAAAACCTCTATCCATTAGATCTTTACAAATAGGATTGTTTTCATAGAGATCGTATTTTGCTTGCCAAAATCCACCATGAATTGTTACTACTACCGGACAATTTTCTAAGTCATCAGGCATCCATAATTCGCCAAATTGTGACGGATGATTTCCATAGGGTATGCAATATTTACGAGACATTTTATTAACCCCTTTGTTATTTAATTTTTTTCAACCACTATCTGTAAAAATTTAAACTTTATTTTCCCGATACCATTTCAAATAATACATAATTCCTGCTTGGTCAACCCAACTAAAATCTATTAATTTTTGTTCTAATAAATTATGTAACTTTTCTACTAATATCCACTGGATATCTTCAGTATCATCACCTTTTGTCATTAAATGGCCAGCAGCTTTACACCTAAAATAAGCGCCTAATGAATCTACTGGACCATGGGTCGTTTGGTAAATAGCAAAGGGCTTCATTACTTCGACATTCGAATCTGGTGCATTTGTTTCAAGTTTAGTTTCCTTTCCAAAAACTTTTGTAACATGAAGTCCTGTTTCTTCATACACTTCTCTTTTAAGCCCATCTATGTATGACTCGAACTTCTCTAATCTCCCACCAGGTAGTTCATAAGGTGTTCCATCTTCATGAGGTTTAACCCTTTTTTGAATGACGATCTCTGTTCCATTTGGTCCGGGTCTTTCAATGATCGCTCGAACATTAACATACATCATTTATAATCACCTACCTTTTTTAACATTTTAAAAATCAGTTTAAAAGTTATCTTACTGTAGCTTTCATTGTACGGTTACAGACTTTCTTCTTCATTTGACTAGACAAAATTGACTTTCACTTTAACGGTTCACTTTTTCAATAAATTCAATTGAATCTTTTGCTATTCGTTCATACTTAATGTTATGCACATAGTGGGACGCATCTAATTTAATTAATGTTCTTTGATCATTTTCATGAACAAAATTTTCTTGAATATCGACCCATTCCTTTTCGTCAAAACCTGTTTCTTGGCCATTAGATGAAAATAAAAGCATCGGGACTGTTAGTTTTTCATTGTCCGTCACTTTCCGTGCGTTTGTTTTAATATAATCTATTTCATTAATCATATTTTTAGTTAATGTTCTTCGGTAAAAAACGACTCTATATAACTCTTTTTCTTCTTCGGTTAAATTTCCATATATAATAGCATCACTTTCCGATAAATTCGGAATCCACCTCGTTAATCCAGTTCTTGCCGCCAGAGTTCCTAAACGAATAAGCGTTTTATTTATATTCATGTTTTCGTATGCAGCTGGAACCGCCATATCTAATCCGATAATAGCTTTTATTTCATCGGGATACAATTGTGCCCACCTTAAAGCCTCAATACCGGACATAGAGTGTGGAAATAAAATATATGGCCCTGTAATTGCAGACTTCATAAGAGCTTCTCTCGTTTCAGATAAAATGGTATCAATATCTCGCTCATTATTTGTAATGTCGCTAAATCCGTATCCTGCCTTTTCAACAACCGCTATTTGATATCGGTCACTTAACAATGTGTAAAGGGTTTTAAAATCTAATACCGGAGAGCTTGTACCACCACCGGACATAAAAACTAATGTTTCTTCCCCGCTTCCTTCTGAATAAACGTGCATGTAGTGACCATTAACGTCTACTAGTTTCCCCTTTGGAACAAATAAATTTTCTTCCTTTGACAACTGTATTTGATGATTAACAACGCTCGCACAAATGACCAAAACAAAAAGTGAGACAATACTAACAAAAATAATCGCTATTAAACGCTTATAGTTCTTTTGAATATTTCTCTCCCCTATTCCTTTTGTTAAATAATGTTAAAGTGAATAGAAATTATATGCCTAGGACTCGTTTACAAGTTTATAAATTAAACGTTCTACTTTTTCATGATCGCCAACATCAATCATTACTTGTTCTATGTCTTCAAGCATCCTTTGATAAAAATCCTCACCTGTGGGGTTCGCACCATCCCAACGTTGGGGATTTTTTTATATAAATTAATCGTTCCATTACCATTACTACTATAAGTTATACAGCCTAGACTAATCGGGAACCTGTCAATTGAACGACATCATCCGTCTTGTTAATAAAATAATAATTGGCGTGCCGATAATTGTCGGTAACAACCAAAATATAATAACAGGCCATTCATTGATAATCGGAATTTTTGATATATTTACAATTAAAACAGCTGTAACTATTCCAATGTACGACCCTACCATGCCAGTGATATGTTTAGGTAACCAGTTTTGTGAACGCCTTTTTCTTGCCAAGTAACCGAACAATGCTAATCCATAGGAAAATAATGCTATGAAAAATAAATAAGCAGACTCTTCCCAATGGATGATAGATGTTACAATGGCAGATAAAAAGACAACTACATAAGAGCCGTGATACAACTCACCAACGAACGTATGCCACCCACGTTGTTTCTTAGCAAATACAGCGAGCAAACCGACAATTAAACAAATCGTTCCTGAGATAATGTGTAACGTAATAAAAACACCAAACACGGTCATCGATTTTTTCCACCTTCCCCATCCCATTCAATCCTTCAAATTTGAATATATGTTAACATATTATCCCGATATTGTAAGCTTAAATTTTAAATTTTCTAAACTTTATATTTAGTCTCCTTCGTTATAAATATCGACAGTTACTTATATAGATTCCTTCCTTATTCTGTTTTTGGGGAAATATATTACATAAAACGGACGAGAAAGTTATATTTGAATTTGCCCATATTTCTCTTAGTTAAAAATTATTTTTCAATTAAATGTTTTCATTAAATATTAGATGACTTTTTTGTTGAACGATTTTTATAAAAAGAGGACCCGTCATTACAGGTCCCATATTATTTTCATTATTTACTTTCGTGCGGTCGCTTGACGTAATACTTTTTCTTGCAATAAATCCCATAAATAACCGACAATCGCAACGACTAATGTTGGCATGACCCACCCTAAACCATTTTCATATAAAGGGAAAATACTTAACATGTCATCTATCATTCCTAAATTAATGTCCAGGGATTCGAGTACACTACTTAAGGCAAAAACAGATGTTACAGCAATAGAGAAAACATACATTTTTTGACTTTCACCAATTAATTGTTGGCCTAAGGCTAAAATAATTAACACGATCGCAAAGGGATACACGAATACGAGTAACGGTGTAGCAATTGATAAAATCGTATTAAGTCCTAAATTTGTTATGAGTAAACCTGTTATGACAAATAGGAGAAC
>Ga0209487_1003712_pt1 | contig 11909 bp, 12 predicted proteins | sample Poulit2012_FD_187524 | JGI IMG/M metagenome (GOLD analysis project Ga0209487, IMG submission 187524) | Agricultural soil microbial communities from Georgia to study Nitrogen management - Poultry litter 2012 (SPAdes) (version 2) | ecosystem: Environmental > Terrestrial > Soil > Agricultural land... | reverse complement strand
CGATTTCCAAGACGGTGAACATGCCCGAAAGCGCAACGGTCGACGATATCGCCGATATTTACTTCCAGGGTTGGAAACTGGGCCTCAAGGCGCTGGCGGTGTATCGCGATAACTGCAAGGTCGGTCAACCTCTCAGCGATGCGCGGGCACAGTCCGACGAAGTCAAAGAAGTCGTGGTCGAAAAGCCGATCCGGCGCCGACTGCCCAAATCACGGCCGGCGATTACAACCTCATTTAGCGTGGGCGGAGCCGAGGGATACATGACCTCCGGCGCCCATGATGACGGATCGCTGGGCGAAATATTCCTGAAATTGGGTAAGCAGGGCTCCACCCTGGCCGGCGTGATGGATGCCTTTAGTATTGCGGTGTCTATCGGCCTGCAATACGGAGTGCCGCTGGAGTCCTTTGTCACCAAGTTCGCCAATCTGAAGTTCGAACCCGCGGGACTGACCGATGATTCGGATGTGCGCATGGCGCAGTCGATCATGGATTACGTGTTCCGCCGGCTCGCGCTGGACTACTTGGATTTCGACACGCGTTCTGCCCTGGGAATCTATTCAGCCGATGAGCGCCAGCGCTATTTGGATACCGGCAGTCATCAACCGGTATCCGATGGCACGACATCGGCGGAGCTGGTGGGCGGCGACGCCGCGCCACCGCAAACCGAGTCGCGGATCGAAGACGACGACTCCGAAAGCTTCGAAAGCTCCGAAGGCGGCGAAGCGCGCACGTCGGCCGAGCTGTTAGAAGAAATTACCGGCGGGGCGATTGACAGCCCGTTGTGCATGACCTGCGGCACAAAGATGCGGCCGGCCGGCTCGTGCCATGTGTGCGAAGGCTGCGGCAGCACATCCGGCTGCAGTTAAACCGCCGATTGGTGCGGCTGCCCAGGTCGGGCTGACCAGTTTCGATACAGCCCAGTTACGGCATTATCTGCGTAGCCGCACCAATCCGGCCAGCTCGCTGTCAGTTAATTCGGTCACGGTGCTCTCGGCCGCATTGATGACCGAATCTGCTAGGTCGCGTTTACTGGCCATCAGCTCGGCGATGGATTCTTCGACGGTGCCTTCGGCGCTGAGCCGGTGAACTTGCACGGGCTTGGTTTGCCCGATGCGGTGCGCGCGGTCGGTTGCCTGGTCTTCGACGGCCGGGTTCCACCAGCGATCATAGTGAATGACATGATCCGCGGCGGTCAGATTCAATCCCACCCCGGCCGCGCGCAGTGATAAAACGAACACCGGCACTTCCTTGCGTTGGAACCTGCCGACCATCTCATCGCGTTGCTGGACTCCGGTAGCGCCGCTCAAAAACATGACCGGTACACCACGTTGACGGATGTGCCGTTCGAGCATTTTGCCCATTTGTGCGTACTGTGTGAACACCAGGACCGCCGCGTTTTCAGATACGATCTCATCGACTATCCCGTCAAAGACATCAAGTTTGCCCGAGCGGCCCGCGAGCGATTGATCATACTGTCGAAGGAAATGTGCCGGATGATTACAAATCTGTTTGAGAGCGGTCAATAACTTGATGACAAGCCCGCGGCGTTGTAACCCATCGGATTGTTGAATTTTCTTCATCGTGTCGCGAACGGTCGCCTGATACAGGCCGATCTGTTCGCGGGTCAGCGATACGGGATGATCGGTGACGGTCTTCGGCGGCAATTCAGGTGCGATTTGTGGATCACTTTTACGGCGCCGCAGGACAAAGGGTCGGATCAGTCTCGATAGTTCATCGGCACGGTCCCGATCCTGCCCATTTTCGATGGGACGGATATAGCGTTGCTGGAATTGTCGCCGCGAACCCAGCAATCCCGGCGTCGTCCAATCCAGAATCGCCCATAACTCCGATAACGCGTTTTCAATCGGTGTGCCGGTCAGCGCGAAACGATGCCGGCCGTCAATGGTTCGCAATGCGCGCGCGGCCGCCGATGACGGGTTCTTAACCTGTTGGGCCTCATCGGCCACTATTAGTCCCCACTGGTGTTCGGCGAGCGCGGGTGCATCCTTGCGCATGGTGGCGTATGTGGTCAGGACAAAGCCGTCTTTGACGTCGTCGAGATATCTGTCCGGGCCGTGATGGCGGTACACCGGAGCGCTGGGGGCGAAACGCGTGATTTCACGTTCCCAATTACCGATCACCGATGCCGGACAGACCACAAGAGTGGGCTGTGTCCCGGGATCGTCTGCCAGTGTCAGATGTAAGGCGATGATCATGATCGTTTTGCCCAGGCCCATATCGTCTGCCAGGCATCCGCCCAGACCCAGCTCACTCAAGTGGGCCAGCCAGCGCATGCCGTCGCGTTGGTAGCTGCGCAAGGTGCCGGCCAGGGTATGCGGCTGTCCGATATCGGCTAGATTGTGCGGTCGCGCAGCAAGCCGGCGACGCACATCGTCTAGAAATCCCGCGGTGTCCACGGGCACATCGTCGCCATGAATGTGAGCGGTGCCGGTGACGGCCGCACGCAACGCGTCGGCGGGGCTGAGCGTCCCGCCGGGTCGCTCGAGGATCTGGTGCACACGTTCGGGGTCGACGAGTACCCACCGGTCCCGCACTTTGAGTAGACCGTGGGAAGTTTCAGCCAGCTCGTCCAATTCAGCGGAGGTGAGCGTGGTGTCGCCAACGGCTATCCGCCAATCAAATCCAAAAAGACGCCCATCGCTGAAAAAACCGTTTGGGTCGGGGGAATCGTGTTCACGTACCACCGCCCGCGCCGACAGCGGCTGATGCAATTGTTGCGGCCACTGCACATCGATGCGATGGGCTAGCAGATGGGAGACCAGATGCCCCTGCCCAAGTTCAACGAGCTCGCGAGACGTGACACGCACCGAGCCGGCATCGACACGTTCGAGCAGTCGGCCCGCCGGAGGCCAAACCGGCCGCAAATGGTCGAGCATATCGGTGACGGCGTCGCGTGCGTGTTGTCCGAGAAAATGATGCTCGTCGCCCCAGAGGTCGGCGATGTCTACCGGCGCCCACCCCCGGTCGTTGTTGCGAATTCGGACCCCGACGCTGGCCATGAACCCGTCATCGGGTGCATCGTCGATCGTCACCGTGAACACGTACGAGTACGTGACTTTACGGTGCCGGGTTCGTGATGCCGGCCGGTGGCGCTGCGGTGGAGCGGGCTTGGTCTGTTCAAGCGCCGCAACGAATCGCGTCACCAAGAAGTGCGCCCGGTGTGGATCGCGGTCCACTTCGGCCCCCGAGGTCTGCAGTTGACGCAGATCGCCGCCGGTCGGTTCGGTCAAGCGTCCGCTGGCCAATAGCCGCTGGGCGATGATGGCCGGCCGGGCCCACGCCCGTACGGTTGCATCAGCGTTCATGGCGCGGATGCCTTCGCTGAGCGGACCGACGGCATCCTCGGGACGCACGCGTACCGGCCCGTCGGGGGTCTGAAATACGAACACAGCCGAGCCGGGATCATCGCCCGGCTCAAATTCGACTCGATATCGCAGCAATAAACGAACGTTCGAGGCGGACGGCATCTGGCCATTATCTCATCGCCAGAAAAACCTCCGCTATCTCGGGAGCGCCGGTCGCGTATTGACAATCAGCGCATACTGGGGGCATGCGCACCACACCGGAACATATTCACTCGTTGGAGCCGCACGAGATTTTCGTGTTCGGCAGCAATATCCAAGGAGCCCACGGCGGGGGAGCCGCACGTGTGGCGCACCAGCAATTCGGCGCACAGTATGGAGTCGGTGAGGGCCTGACGGGTCAGACCTACGCGCTGCCATCGATGGAGGGCAAAGAGGCGTTCCGTGCCGCCGCGCAACGTTTTATGGACTTTGCGGCGACGCGCCCGGACTTGACGTTCTTATTGACCAAGGTCGGTTGCGGCATAGCCGGTTACCGGGAATCTGAGGTTAGCCAGTGGTTTGCCGAGGCTCCCGATAATGTCGTCAAGCCACCGGGATGGTGACCCCGGTGGTTGGCGACCGGTTTCCTCAGTTGCCGTCGGAAGAATTTTGTTCGGCTTGGTTTTCAGCGATCTGACGGCGCACGTCATCCATGTCCAGATCGCGAACGGCCTGAATGACCTCTTCTAATGCGGGTGAACCCAGGGCCCCGGGTTGAGAGAACACCAGAATTCCGTCGCGGAAGGCCATGAGAGTGGGGATGGAGCTGATCTGCGCGATCTGCGCAAGCTCGGGCTCGTTTTCGGTATCCACCTTGCCGAAGGTGATGTCGGTGTGGTTTTGCGATGCCTTATCGTATACCGGCGCGAATTGTTTACACGGTCCGCACCAGTCGGCCCACCAGTCCACCAGCGTGATTCCATCGGCGGTCACGGTGTCTTCGAAGGTGTCTTTGCTCAGGTGTACGGTACTCACGGTGTTGGTCCTAGCGTTGGGGTCGATATCGGCATTCGGGCGCCCGAATGCCCACTTGTCCAGCCTACGGCCCGCGCCTGAGTGGGACCCGCGCATCGCTATACCGTGTCCGGATACACCCGATGAGCGAATTGGCGTAAAAATGGTCGACAGGGCAGGATCGGAGCATGGACCGACGCAAGTTCTTATTGATCACGTCCGCCTTGGGCGCCGGTCTGATCGCCGGTTGCGGAGATACCGAGGACAATGCGTCCACACCCACCGCCACGTCCAGGAGCCCCGAACCTGACCCCACCGACACGCCGATTGACCCCCATATCCGCAGCGAAGTCGCTAGCGGACTGGACGTGCCCTGGGGCATTGCCTTTCTGGCGTCCGGCGACGCCTTGGTATCCATGCGCGAAACCGGTGACGTGGTGCGGGTAACCGCTGCCGGGGACACCGAAACGGTAGGAACCGTGCCCGGTGTCATCGGTGGGCGTCCCGAACGCGGAGAAGGCGGTCTTCTAGGGATCGCGTTCCCGCCGAAAACTGAAGATTGGCTCTACGCCTATATGACCGGCGAGGACGATAATCGCATCGTGAAGATGCCGTTTAAACGCAACCAGCTCGGCGAGCCCGAAGACGTCTTCACCGGCATCCCCAAAAATGTGCGCCATAACGGCGGCCAAATCGTGTTCGGGCCCGACGGCTTCTTGTATGTAGCAACCGGCGATGCCGAAAACCGCGACAACGCCCAGGACAAGCAGTCGCTTTCGGGCAAGATTCTGCGGCTGACGCCCGACGGTAAGCCTGCCGCTGACAATCCCTTTGATTCGCCGGTGTTCTCGTGGGGGCATCGCAATATAGAGGGATTGGCATTTGATGAGGACGGCCGCCTGTGGGCGACTGAATTCGGCGATAAAAAGGCTGATGAATTGAATTTGATCGAGGCGGGCGGAAATTACGGCTGGCCGGAAGTCGAAGGCACGGGCGGGCCGGATAAATACATTGAGCCGAAGACCGTGTGGAGGCCGACAAGTTCATCGTCTCCCGCGGGCCTGGCAATTGTGCGATCAACCGCATTCGTGGGTGCCTTGCGCGGCCAATGTCTCTTCGGAGTGCCGTTAGAGGGCACCTCCACAAAAAAGCCCGTGAGCTACTTCAACGATGAATACGGGCGTATCCGGGCGGTCGCGGTAGCGCCCGACGGTGCCTTGTGGGTGACCACGAGCAATACCGACGGTCGCGGTGACCCCAAGTCGGGCGATGACAAAATCCTACGTATCCAGGTATGACGACCGCGCCTGGCGACTCCCCTCCACGCCGCACCCAGTACGCTGCTGATCGTGACACTTGAACTTCTTCCCGCGGTAGACGTGGCAGGCGGGCAGGCGGTGCGGCTGGTCCAAGGCGAACTCGGCAGCGAAACAACCTACGGTGACCCCCTCGACGCTGCCCTGCAATGGCAGCGCGACGGTGCCGAATGGATTCACCTGGTGGATTTGGACGCCGCCTTCGGTACCGGTTCGAATCATCGGCTATTGGCCGAAGTCGTCGGCAGGCTTGATGTCAAGGTCGAACTATCCGGTGGAATTCGCGATGACGCTTCCTTGGAAGCGGCGTTGGCTACCGGTTGTGCCCGGGTCAACCTGGGGACCGCCGCCCTAGAAAATCCGCAATGGTGTCGTTCGGCCATCGCACGGCACGCGGACCGGATCGCCGTGGGACTCGATGTGCGTGGAAGTACGCTTGCGGCACGCGGGTGGACCCGCGACGGCGGTGACCTGCTTGAAGTTCTCGAACGACTGGAACACGACGGGTGCGCGCGGTATGTGGTGACCGACGTGACCAAGGACGGCACCCTACAGGGACCCAATCTGGAGTTATTGCGCCACGTGTGCGCCCACACCGATAAACCGGTTGTCGCTTCGGGAGGCGTATCGAGCCTGGCGGATTTGACGTCTATTGCCGCCCTAACGGGCGTGGGCGTGGAGGGAGCGATCGTCGGTAAGGCGCTTTACGCGGGAGCGTTCACCTTGCCCGATGCCCTCGAGGCCGTGCGAGCGGTCGACGCACCGGGCTCGGCGTAAAATAGTCCCGTGCCGATGAGTGTGATCACGTGAGCGTGGCCATTCGTGTCATCCCGTGTCTTGACGTCGACGACGGGCGTGTAGTCAAAGGCGTCAACTTCGTTGATCTAAAGGACGCCGGCGACCCGGTAGAAATGGCATCGGTGTATAACCGCGAGGGCGCCGATGAGCTGACGTTTTTAGATATTACGGCGACTTCACAGCGGCGCGGAACCACAATCGGCGTCGTACACCGTACGGCCGGAGACGTTTTCATACCCTTGACCGTCGGCGGGGGAGTGCGGTCGGTCGATGATGTCGACGCGCTGCTGCGCGCCGGCGCCGATAAGATCAGCCTCAATACCGCGGCCATAGACGACCCCGATTTACTAGAACGCATTAACCACCGGTTCGGCACCCAAGTTTTGGTGCTGAGCATCGACGCGCGGCGCAGCGCCGACACTCCCAGTGGATTTGAAGTCACCACCCACGGAGGTCGCCGTTCGGCCGGCCTCGATGCCCTCGATTGGGTCACGACGGCTCAGCGTAAGGGTGTCGGAGAGATCCTGGTGAACTCCATCGACGCCGATGGCACTAGAGACGGATTCGATCTCGAGCTGATTTCGGCTGTCCGCGCGCATACCGACACCCCGCTCATTGCCAGTGGGGGAGCAGGCACCCCCGATCATTTTTGTCAGGCCGCGGACGCCGGCGCCGATGGCCTTCTCGCGGCAAGCGTCTTTCATTTCGGCGTCATCAGCATCGCAGATGTCAAGAATCGGTTGCGTGAGGCCGGGCACAGTGTCCGTTGAAGCCATGAGTGCCGAAGGAGGGAGCATATGACGCCGGATCCGCGGATAGCCGAGCGGTTATCGCTGAATTCCGAAGGTCTGCTTCCGGCGGTCGTTCAAGAACGCACAAGCCGCGAAGTGCTGATGCTGGCGTGGATGGATGCCGAAGCGCTGCGCCGGACCGTAGAAGACCGGCGCGGCACGTATTACAGTCGCAGTCGAGGTGAGTATTGGGTCAAAGGCCAGACTTCGGGCAATACGCAGACGGTGCGGGAAGTCTATTTGGACTGCGACGCCGACACGGTGCTGGTGATCGTCGATCAAACCGGCCCTGCGTGTCACACCGGTACAACCACGTGTTTTGACGCGGACCGATTGTTATGAACCGGCTGTATGTCTCCGTCGTATTTGTCCTGCTTGCCAGCGGGGGCCTCGTGTTCATTGCCGCTCAGCAGACATGGGCGCGTTCGGCGGTGTCCACCCCCGGCCTTCCCGACGACACCGTGAACGTCAGCGGATCCGATGCTCTTGCGATTGTCCCGGCCCTGGGTTTGGTTGTCGTGGCGGCGGCATTGGCGATCATCGCGGCTTCGGTGCGCCTGCGTCGCGTCGTGGGCGCCCTGGTCATCATCGCGGCCGTCGCGGGCATCATCATCACGGCCGGCGGCGGTTCGGCCGTGGATCATTCCTTCGTCCGCGCCGTGCATGAGTCACCGGCGTTCGCCGGTCAATCGGTGCCCGAAGCGCAAACCTCGGTACTATGGCCCGCCCTTGCCGTCGCGGGATTCGCCGTCGCGGCTGTGGCCGGTGCGTTAGTCATCTGGTGGGCGAGCTCATGGGCCACAATGGGCCGCCGCTACGACGCGCCGGCGGCGCACGGCCAGCCCGCGCAAGCAGACTCCGACGCGGAAATCTGGCAGGCGCAAGACGACGGGCGCGATCCGACCGAATAGTCAGACAGCGCGGCCGCAACCCTGCACACCCGTCCCGCAGGTGGGACGACTAGACTCGGTGCAGATCGTTCATCAGAGGAGATATTCATGTCGCACGGATCGTCACCGGCAGCGTGGACCGCGGTCTTGGTGGCTTTGGTCGGCTTCACTGTCGGCGGTCTCGGCCTGATTCCGCACCCGCATTGGACCATTTTTACTATCGGGGTCGTATTGGTGCTGTTGTCGGCCGTGGTGGGTCCCGTCATGGCGGCGGCGGGGCTGGGGATCGACCGCGAAACCACCGACTGAGCTTCTCCGCTGATCGTGTGAAGCCGGTCTTTATGTGCCGGACGGTGTCTGCGCGGGCAGACACAGGAACGCTATCGTTATAACGCGGAGGGAGGCCCCGATGACCGTTCTCGACGACATCCTCGCCGGGGTCGCCAAAGACCTCGAACGGCGTCAGCGCGACGTGCCGCTCGACACGCTGAAGACACGTGCGGGCCGGCAAGATCCGGCATTGGATCCGATGCCGGTGTTCAAATCCACCGGAGTGTCGGTGATCGCCGAAGTCAAACGCCACAGTCCCAGTGGCGGCAGCCTCGCCGATATCGGCGACCCGGCCGCCTTGGCCGATGACTACGCGCGCGGCGGGGCGGCTGCGATAAGCGTGCTGACCGAACGTCAACGATTCCGCGGAAGCCTGACCGATATGTGCAATGTGCGCAAACGGGTGGACGTGCCGGTATTGCGCAAGGATTTCGTAACCACGTCCTACGAATTGTGGGAGACCCGCGCCGCGGGAGCCGATATGGTCTTGTTGATCGTCGCGGCGCTTTGCCAAAACGCGCTGGTGAGCCTCATCGAACGCGCCAAGTCCATTGGTTTGACCCCGCTAGTCGAGGCCCATGACGAAGAGGAACTCGACCGGGCTATCGATGCGGGAGCCGATCTCATTGGCATTAACGCCAGGAATCTGAAAACGCTCGACGTCGATATGACCACATTTGAGCGTTTGGCCCCCAAAATCCCCGATCACGTGGTCAGGGTCGCCGAGTCGGGGGTGCAAGGACCGCACGACGTCATCGAATACGCCAAAGCGGGAGCCGACGTGGTGTTGGTCGGCGAGACCCTGGTTCGCGGCTCCGATCCACGCGCCAGCGTCGCCGATTTGGTCGCCGCCGGCGCCCATCCGGCGTTGCATTACAGATGAGTGCGCTAGCGCCGGTTCTGTGCACACCGATCCGGTTAGACCAGACCGAATACAGCAGTGTCGAACACGTCGGCCCCGAACACAGCAGAATAGTCATATGACCCAGCACAGCCAGCGCGCTCCCGATGACCACGGTCATTTCGGCCGTTTCGGTGGACGCTTCATGCCCGAGGCGCTAGTCGCACCGCTCGACGAACTCGACCGGGCGTGGGCGGAGGCAAAAAACGATTCGGACTTCACTGCCGAGCTCGACACCATGTTGCGGGAATTCGCTAATGTGCCGAGCCCGCTATATGAAGCGCGCCGATTTTCGCGTGAAGCCGGAGCACGCGTCCTGCTAAAACGCGAAGACCTCAACCACACCGGTGCACATAAAATTCGCAACGTCCTGGGTCAAGCACTGCTGACCAAGCGACTCGGTAAGCATCGCGCCATTGCCGAGACCGGAGCCGGTCAGCACGGGGTGGCCGCGGCGACCGCCTGCGCCTATCTGGATCTGGATTGCACCATTTATATGGGTGAATTGGATACCGAGCGGCAAGCATTGAATGTAGCCCGGATGCGCATGTTGGGCGCCGAAGTGGTTCCGGTCACCACGGGGAGTCGCACGCTTAAGGATGCCATCAACGAGGCTCTACGAGACTGGGTCAGCACCGTCGATAGCACCGCGTATCTGTTCGGCACCGCCGCCGGCCCGCACCCGTTCCCGACCTTGGTACGCGACCTGACTCGCGGTATCGGCGACGAGTCGAAAGAACAGTGCCGGACGCTGACCGGCGGACTACCCGACGCGGTGGTGGCATGCGTGGGCGGCGGCTCCAATGCCATCGGCATGTTTACCGCATTCCTTCCCGAGGATGCCGTGCGGTTGTGTGGGTGCGAAGCCGGGGGAGACGGGCTTCAGACTGGCCGGCACGCCGCAAGTATCACCGCGGCGCAGACCGGGGTGCTGCACGGAGCACGCTCGTATTTGCTCCAGGACGCTGACGGTCAGACCATCGAGTCTCATTCGATCTCGGCGGGCCTGGATTATCCCGGCGTCGGGCCCGAACACGCCTGGCTGGCCGAAACCAAGCGGGCCGACTACCGACCCATCACCGATACCCAAGCCATGGACGCGTTCCAGATGCTCGCGAGGACCGAGGGGATCATCCCGGCAATTGAGTCCGCGCACGCGCTGGCCGGCGCTCGCCAGCTAGCCGACGAATTGGGGCCCGATGCCACGATTCTGGTGAGCTTATCGGGGCGCGGCGATAAGGATATGCATACCGCCGCTGAATGGTTTGGACTCACCGGTTCGGGTGAGCCGCAATGACGTCCACGACCGGCTCGGGCACACAACGCGCCTCGGGCGCTATCGCCACCCGCTTGGCCCGGGCGGCCGAAGAAGATCGCGCGGCTCTCGTGGGGTACTGGCCGGCCGGTTTTCCCGATAAGGCGACGTCCATTACCGCGATCACCACGATGATCGAAGCCGGTGTCGACATTATCGAGGTAGGCCTACCGTACAGCGATCCGGTCATGGACGGACCGACCATCCAGACCGCCGCGGACCGGGCCCTATCGGCGGGAATACGTGTCGCCGATGTCTTCGATGTGGTCGAAGCCAGCACAGACACCGGTACGCCCACCGTCGTCATGACGTACTGGAACCCGGTTGAACGTTTCGGCGTGGACGCATTCGCCGCTCGATTGGCTCGGGCCGGGGGAAGTGGTTTGATTACCCCGGATTTGATTCCCGATGAGGCCGCCGAGTGGCTCGAGGCCGCTCGTCTGCACGAGCTGGACCCGATTTTCCTGGTGGCGCCTTCCAGCACCGATGAACGTCTAGCCATGACCGCCGAAGCTACCGGGGGTTTCATTTACGCGACCGCGGTGATGGGGGTGACGGGTCTGCGCTCGTCGAGCAGCCAGCTGGCACCGGTGCTAGTGGAGCGTACGCGACGCGTCACCGGCAAACCGATCGGTGTGGGATTGGGGGTCAGTAACCGGGACCAAGCCCGTGAGGTTGCCGCCTACGCCGACGCCGTCATTGTGGGTTCGGCTTTCATCTCATGCCTGTTGCAGACCTCCGAGGTTTCCGCCGGGCTCGACGACCTAGCCGCGCTGGCCACCGACCTGCGTTCGGGGATGCAGCGTTGATGCCGGCGTTCATTCCGAGCCCCGCACAGGGCGTGTGGCATCTTGGCCCATTGCCGATCCGTGCGTATGCCCTGGGCATCATTATCGGCGCGGTCATGGCAATCTGGATCGGCCAGAAACGGCTGGCAGCCCGCGGCGGACAGCCCGGACAGATGGGCGATATTGCCATGTGGGCTATCCCGGCCGGGATCATCGGGGCCCGCATCTACCACGTCATCACCGATGCGCAACTGTACTTCGGTGCCGGAGCCAATCCCGTTGATGCCCTGAAGATTTGGAACGGCGGGCTGGGTATCTGGGGGGCGATCGCCGGGGGAGCGCTGGGCGCGTGGTTAGCCTGCCGCTATTACAAGGTCTCGTTCGTGGTGGTGGCCGATTCACTGGCTCCCGGCCTGCTAGTTGCCCAAGGCATCGGACGCTGGGGAAACTATTTCAACCAG
>Ga0209487_1003711_pt1 | contig 11911 bp, 10 predicted proteins | sample Poulit2012_FD_187524 | JGI IMG/M metagenome (GOLD analysis project Ga0209487, IMG submission 187524) | Agricultural soil microbial communities from Georgia to study Nitrogen management - Poultry litter 2012 (SPAdes) (version 2) | ecosystem: Environmental > Terrestrial > Soil > Agricultural land... | reverse complement strand
TGAGCGATTTTCTAAAGCAACAGAATCTGCTCATAATGAAAAACTTGGTCCGATGCTAAATGTGTTTACCGTGATTGAAGGTGGAACACAAATTAATAGTGTACCTGAACAAACGGTTCTTAAAGCGAATGCCAGAACAATACCTGAATGCGATAATCAAGTTGTTTTAGATATATTAAATCGTACGATAGACGAGATTAATCAAACAATTGAGGGTAAATTAGAATTGAATATCTTACAAAATAACTTTGCCGTTGAAAGACCGGATGATTCGGAGCTTGTGCAGTCGATTCGTCATATTGCAGATCAGGATCTCCCAGCCGTTGGATTAGGCGGAGCAACGGATGCATCTAACTTCTGTCGAGTTGAAAAGGAGTTTGACTTAGCTATCTTTGGTCCTGGCGCATCAGCCACTGCCCATACTGTCGATGAGTACATTGAAGTAGAAGACTATTTACATTTCTGTGGATTTTACCTTGATTTAGCCTTGGATTATTTAAAATAGAGCAATTATGAATCGTAGACGACCATTTCGAACGATAAGTGAGGGGTAATAAAAATGACGATGGATTATTTAGATATAGCAAATGGGTCGCTGTTATTTATTCTCTGTGCTTTAACGATTGGCGTCGTTGCGATCCAATCGATTTTTTTATTTTTGTTGCCTGGAGAAGAGGTAAAGAAGTTGGTCTGACCAAGAAAGTCATGCGTCGAACAGTTACAAACAGTGCGATATTCTCGGTCGTACCTTCATTACCGATTATTGTGATGATGCTCGCGCTCTCACAAGCACTTGGGCGATATTTCCCTTGGTTACGGTTATCCGTTGTGGGTTCTGCAGCCTATGAAGGGATGACAGCCGACTTAGCTGCTCAGAGTATGGGTCTCGAAGGATTTACGGATCCCGACATGACACCGCATGTTTTTCTCATTATGATGTTCGTTATGTCGATCGGAATCATTTGGGGAATCGTTTTTAACATTTTCTTTATGAATCGATTAGATAAGTTTTCTAAAAGCAAAAAGGAAAAAGTGGCGGGTGGCTTTGTGACTGTTTTCTCATCCGCTTTGTTTATCGCTTTGCTCATTACCCTATCTGTTCCGTACGTCGCTAATGTCAATAACATCGAAGCGATTGTTGCTTTTGTCAGTGCGGGTGTGGTTGTAATGATCTTAAATAAAGTTTCCGATGTGACGAACTGGCAAGGGTTGAGTGATTTTTCATTACCGATTGCTATGCTAGCAGGAATGGCAACCGTCATATTTTATGTCAATCTTATGTAAGGAGCGTGAGATCAGATGGAGAACGGAAATAAACAATTTACAAAACGGATTAATTTACTTGGGCGTTGGACAAGCATCATTGCACTTTTCTTCATGTTGCTCGTCCCTTTTGCTATAGCTTATTATTATCAGGTCGAGTTTCAGTTTAGTAATATATTGGCCGCTTCACTCGGACTCATTGCGACTTTTTTGCCTACTGCGATAGCTGAGAACATCTCTTACTATCCCGTTTTTGGTGCAGGTGCTATGTACTTAAGTTCGATCACTGGAAATGTCCTCAATATGAAGTTGCCAGCAGTGGTTTCTGGTCAGCAAATTGCTAAAGTTGAGCCAGGTACTGAAAAAGGTGACGTGATCGCCATTATTAGTGTGGCCATCTCTTCGTTAGTGACAATTGCTATTTTGTTCTTAGGTAATTTTGTTCTTGGAGAAATGTTAGCACCAATTTTAAGTAATCCCATTTTAAAACCTGGATTTGATAATATTACTCCTGCTCTACTTGGGGCCATTACTTTTCCGCGTGTAGTCAAGGCGAGAAATCTTGCGATTACACCAATTGTTATCGCTCTTGGAGCTTACTTGATCATCGGACCCGATAGTTTTAGATCCGTTCAAAGTTATGTACTTATTACTGTGATGGCTATATCTGTCGGAGTAGCTTACTGGCTGCATAAAAGAGATGTATTGAAATCATAAATGTCATTTAAAAGAGTCGAGCCTATTCATTGTACATGAATGGCTCGACTTTTTTGAATGTTGATTCCAATTGAGCAGTTTATTGTTTAGTCTAACAGTTAGTCAACAATCTCGAATCCGAGTTCTTGCAGCATTTCAACAGTAGCTTCTAAGCTGATTCCTTCACTTGGATCGCCCTCGAAAATTGACCCTGCTAATTGACTGGCTTCATCAACATCAACGGTTTCAAAATCAACCTCGACTGTCTCAATGACCCTGTCATCTTGATAATCCACTTGATGTTCAATTCCTTCTGTCGTGTCATACCCAACCATAAATTCTGCCAACATATCTTCTGCTTCTTCAGGTGAACTAACTCCTAAAGATTCGTAAGAGATTTCATTTCTACTTTTTTGCCTGACTATTAGGTCTCCTTCTGCTACAAAAGTAAGCTCAACGGTTAGGCCATTCTCTTCTGCGATTAGACTCGTTGTAGTTTGATCAGCTGATTGACAAGCAACTATAACAAAGAGCATCAAGCCAAATAAAATATACTTCGTCCACTTTTTGATAACGTGTTCCACCTCTCCTATGATTAACACCTTCAATTTAAACACTCATCCCTTATATTATAGAAGGGCAAATTCCCAAACAATAGGGAATAAGGCTGACTTTTATTAAAGAGTCATGGCATCATGTCTCTCTTTTTTTATGGGATGACATTTATCTATCTATTAAATCGTTCACATCAAATCTTACTTTAATGTACTTAGGTTTAATAATCTGGGTGTATTCCCAGGCTCCTCGTCCGCCTATATAAAAATCGATGTTGGGATATCGCTTTGCAATGAGATCGAGATCTTTGATTAAACTCTCTGTTTTTTGAAAAGGAATTAGCGTTGATGCAGATAATAAGACGACTTCAGGCTGTAGTGAATTGACTAACTTTTCAATTGACGAAAATTTTGGTGAAGCGGCAATGCGCGTGGTATGCCAGCCAGCAACCTTCATTTGTAACATGAGAATTTGTAAAGGGATGTCGTGTAGTTCCCCTGGCAAGCAGAATCCGAGCACATGTGGTGCGTCATCTTTGATTTGGAAGTGCCGATCAACCTCAGTTAAATAATCCCTCACAGCTAAACTAGAAATGCTCTCTTGGCTTTCATCCCACGTTTTCGCTTCCCACAAGTCGCCTACCCTTTCTAAGAAAGGACGCACTGTATTTTCTAAAAATAAAGCAAGGCCATATTGATGGTGCGCTTGTTTTAAGTGATGAATGATCGTTTCAGCATCATAGATAGTTCCGCTTTCAATCAATTCTTGGACAAAGGGACTCTCTGATACTTTTGCTGTCTCCTTTTTTATCGTATCGGAGATCTTTTTCTCTAAGATGGTTTGTACAGCGTCTTTCATAGACACATTTTGATCGCGTAATTTCTTCAATTCAACTAAAGTATTCACGTCGTTGGCAGAGTAGACACGATAGCCATTGTCTAAACGCTCAGGTTGAACAATTTGATACCGCTTTTCCCACTTGCGAATCAGCTGTTCAGAGACACCTGTGATTTTGGCAACATCTTTTATATAGAGCTTTGATATTTCACTCACAATTGTAACCACCTTCATAAAACTTCATACAAAAACATTGTACAAAAAAGCCACTCTTAAATTCAAATTTAAAACAATCAAGCTTGGTCTAGGACTAATTAAAGGGTGTTTAAACCCTAAAACAAGGGGGTATAACCTTTATAAGTTAAAACATCCAAGTTATTTACGACATTATTCATCTTTTTAATCACAAAGACTGTACAAATATAAATATAACATGTATAATGTTAATAAGTCAACTAGGAGATTCAAAGTAAATTTACTAAATTATCTCTCAATTCAGTACAAAGTATTAGGATAACATTATACAAGGTGTCGAAGCATATCCATACAGAAACTGTCACAACATTATGATTAGGGGAGTCAAAAGAGATGAATAAAAAAGTCGTTGTTATTGGAGCAGGAGTAGCAGGATTAGCAAGTGCGATTCGTTTGCAACACGCAGGATATGATGTTGAATTATATGAAAAGGAGGGTATGCCAGGCGGGAAAATGCATCGCATCGAAAAAGATGGTTTTAAATTTGATTTAGGGCCAACGATTGTGATGATGCCTGAATTGTATCGAGAAGTTTTTGAGCTATGTGGGCGTGATCCAGATGATTACATACCGATGAAAAAACTTGATCCGATGTTTCAAGTTTATTTTAAAGAAGAGATGGATCGTCCATATAAAGCGTCGTCTGATTTAACTGAAATGATCAAAACACTAGAAAGTATCAATCCAGATGATGCACAAGGTTTTCTTGATTATCTACAAGAGATTTACAAACGATTTATCGTCGCAAAGGATCATTTTATTCAACGACCATTTCGCAATTTCACAGATTTTTATAATCCGTTTATGTTGAAACAGGCATTAAAATTGAAAACCTTTGATAGTGCGGACAACTTTATTGGGAAATACATTAAAGATGATCGAATCAAAAGCATGCTTAGTTTCCAAACATTATACATAGGGATCTCTCCGTATAATGGTCCGTCATTATATTCGATTATTCCGATGATTGAATTTTTGTATGGGGTTTGGTTTATCAAAGGTGGTATGCACACGATGGCAACCGCGATGGAGAATCTTTTTTATGAACTAGGTGGAAAAATTCACTATCATGCTGATGTTGAAAAAATCTCAATTGAAAATGGTCGCGCAGATGGCATCTATGTGAATGGGGAAAAACATGATGCCGATTATGTTATGTGTAACGCAGATTTTCCTTATGCCATGAAGCATCTTGTTCAAGATGAAAAAGCAAAGGGCAAATACACGGATAAAAAAATTGAGCAAATGAAATATTCGTGTTCATGCTTCCTGCTTTACTTAGGGACAAACAAAAAATATGACGAAGTAGAAGAAGTGCATAATTTTGTTTTTAAAGGTGATTTAGAAAAAAACATCAATGATATTTTCTCAGGAGAAAAATTGAAGGATGGGGCTTTTTATGTCCATATTCCGACGAAAGCAGATCCATCGATGGCACCTGAAGGAAAAGAAGGTCTTTATGTTTTACTGCCAGTGTCGGATCTCTCGACAGCTAAGTACGAGTGGAATGAGGAAACGATTCAGCATTACCGAAATTATCTGATTCAAGAAATGAAGAAAATCAAAGGTTTTGAAAATATTGAGGAAGAGATTATTTCAGAATCAATCATCACACCCGTCGATTTCCAAGAACGCTTTAATGCGTATAATGGTGCGACATTTGGGTTGCAACCAACGCTGGGACAGAGCAATCATATGCGTCCTCAGAGTAAAGCAACACATTGTGAAAATTTATACTTCACAGGTAGCAGTACACATCCAGGAGCAGGTGTACCTATCGTTCTTTTATCAGCTAAAATAGCCACACAAGAACTCATAACCGATGATCAAGGCATTCAGTTTGACTACTAATCGATTTTTATAAAGGGGGAGATTTACATGTTACAGCATCAATTGGAGGCAGATTTTAAATACTGCGAAGCGATTATTCAAAAACATTCTAAGAGTTTTTACCATGCATTTTCTGGCCTGCCAACAGAAAAAAGCCACGCTGTTTATGCGATCTATGCTTTTTGCCGGATCGCAGATGATAGTGTTGACGAAAACAGCACCTCAGCCTCTAGAAGACAAGCGTTGACACAATTAAAGGATGAACTCGATTTATTTAAAGAAAATAAAGAGCCGAATCATCCACTGTGGCGTGCTTTAAGACATGTCTTTAATACTTTTGATATGACCATTGAACCTTTTTATGATCAGCTGAAAGGTCAAGAAATGGATATTCAATTTTCGTCCCCGGAGACATTAGTAGACTTAGAGGATTATAGTTATTATGTTGCTGGTTCTGTTGGGTTGATGTTGCTCCCGATTATTGCTTCAGAAAAGCATCACAATTTAAAAAAGGCTGCTATCGAATTGGGTGTGGCCATGCAACTCACCAATATTTTGCGTGATATAGGGGAAGATTATGACGATAAAAATCGGATCTATCTTCCAGAAGAAGAACGATCGCGCTTTGGTTATGACGAAAACAAATTAAATGAAAAAATCATCGATCAATCATTTATTAATCTTTGGGAACATTTAGCAAAACGCGCAGAAAGTTTATATGATGATTTCACAGACTATCTTGATCAATTTGATGAGGATAGTCAATTCCCTGTCGCGATTTCAGCCAACGTTTATCGAAGCATTTTAGATGTCGTTCGAGAAAATGACTATGACTGCTTATCGAAGAGGAATTTTGTTGATCAAGAACGCATGGAACAGATTAGGGCTTAATAAGAAGATAGGCAGGGGATTAAGGGATGGATGAACAGAAAAAAGTAATCATCGTCGGTGGTGGATTAGGTGGTATATCTGCAGCCATATCACTCAAGCAAAAAGGCTATGATGTCGATTTGTACGAACAAAACAACCACCTAGGTGGTAAATTAAATCGGCTCGAACAAGATGGCTTTGGCTTTGATTTAGGGCCATCGATTTTGACGATGCCCCATGTTTTCGAACGATTATTTGAGCGAAGCGGAAAAAAGATGCGTGACTACGTTCATATTGAACGATTAAATCATCAATGGCGTGGATTTTTTCCTGATGATAGTATCATTGATTTATATGAAAATTTAGAAATGATGAAAGAAAATAACCCGTCTTTAACAGAAAAAGATATGGATGACTATCGAGAGCTACTAAACTATTCAAAAGAATTATATGATCTTACTGAAGAAGGGTATTTCAATCAGGGGTTAGACAATATCAAAGAAGTGATATCTTATCATGGAATTTTAAAATCACTGCGTCAATTTGATTTATCATCAACGATGTTTGAGGGAATTGATCAACGCATCAGTCATCCGAAATTTAGAGATATGTTGAGTTATATTGTGAAATATGTTGGGTCGTCAGCTTACGACGCTCCCGCTGTTTTGAACATGATGATTTATATGCAACATGAGCAAGGGCTTTGGTATGTCCCGGGCGGACTCAATCTTTTGGCCAATGCTTTAGTCAAACTTGCAGAAGAAATCGGCGTTACTTTCCATTTGGGTCAAAAAATCATTAAACTAGATAAGGAGAAGCGGTCGATTACGGGAGTTTATCTCGAAGATGGCACGAAACTAGAGGCTGATTACTATATTTCCAATATGGAAGTCATTCCAACCTATGATCAGTTGATCGACGAGAAGCCATCTTATATTAAAAAAGTAAATAAGAAATTTGAGCCGGCGAGCTCAGGGCTTGTCTTACATTTAGGGGTCAAAAATAGTTACCCACAACTCGCACATCATAATTTCTTTTTCTCAAATCAGATGAAACAACAAATGGATGCGATTTTTCACGAGCGGAAGTTGCCTGAGGACCCAGTGATTTATCTTGTCAATGTTAATAAAACAGATCCAACACAAACACGACCAGGGCATGAAAATCTAAAAATCTTGCCACATATTCCGCATATTCAAGAAGAGCCATTGACACAACAAGATTATGAAGCCTTTGCAGAGGTCGTTTTAATCAAACTGGAAGCGATGGGGCTAACTGGATTACGTGAAAGTATTGTGACCCGCGATATGTGGACGCCTCATGATATTGAACGCACCTATTCATCAGATCGTGGCGCCATCTACGGAACGGTTGCGAACAAGAAGATGAATAAAGGCTTTAAACATCCAAAACAAAGCCAGCGCTATCAAAACTTATACTTTGTCGGTGGGACGGTGAACCCAGGTGGCGGTATGCCAATGGTAACGTTAAGCGGTCAACAAGTCGCTGATAAATTAAGTAAAAGAGATCAATAGAATTTAATTTTCCTTATGAGGAGTGTGTGAATGATGCAGATTATCTACCTTGTAATCCAAGTCCTTTCGTTAGTTGGTTTGATATCTGGCATCCTCATGTTTTGGTTGGTGATTGAGCCAGATAAAGAAAAGAACACACACTCCCATCCCTATGTGTCTATAATTATTCCAGCACGAGACGAAGCCCAACGACTACCCTGGTTACTGGAATCAATCAGAAGTCAAAACTGGCATCATTACGAAATTATTGTTGTCGATGATGAGTCGACCGATCAAACCTCTGAAGTGGCTTCTCATTTTGGCGCACATGTTTACCGCAGTCAGCCAGTTGGCACGATGTCACCAGGAAAAGCGAATGCATTAGCTTACGGTGCTCAATTTGCCAAAGGGGAGTGGCTCTTATTTTTAGACGCGGATGTTGCCTTTGAAAATCCGGATAGCTTGGAAGAAATTCTGTCGAACTATCATCATCAAGGTGGACAAGGGATTTTATCGATTCAACCCTATCACCGAATCAAAAGGCCCTATGAGAATTTATCTGCCATATTTAATATCATCGTGTTAATAGGGATCAATGTGTTTACTTTTTGGCAAGACCGCTTTCAAACCGCAGGCTCATTTGGCCCATGCATTCTTTGTGACAAAGCGAGCTATCAATTAACGGGCGGCCATGAAGCGGCAGAAGAATCGATTATGGAAGACTTCGCTTTAAGCGACCTCTTTTTTGCTAAAAACTTACCCGTCACGAATTATCTTGGCCACGGAATCCTAAATATAAGAATGTATGAAGAGGGAATGAAGCAACTTGTTGAAGGGTGGACAAAAAATCTTGCCACCGCTTCCCAATCAACGCATCCAAAAGTCATGTTGATGATTCAGCTTTGGATCTTAGGAGTGATTATGGTCACAATCGCACCAGTCATTGCTTTCTATTCAAGCTCAATCCCAGCACTGATCACAAGTCTCATCATCTATCTAATGTATGGCGTCCACACTTACATACTCGCAAGACGTGCAGGGAACTTTAGTATTATATTAATTACTTTATATCCACTTTTTGTGTTATTTTTTACTGCTATCTTTTTGTATTCAATTTATCGGACGCGCATTATCGGATCTGTGATGTGGCGTGGCCGGAAGATTGACTTGTAACTGGAGGGATTTCGATGACTGTTACAGAAGCGATCGGTTTGGTCGCTATAAATGGTATCATTTGGCTCATTTTACATTATGGCATTTCAGCGCTCTGTTTTAGAATTCCGTTGGCTTATTTTTTGGAAGAGCGACCATTTTATCGTATGGCCAGCTGGGAGCAAGACGGGGAAATCTGGAACCGTCTTTTTCACGTGAAGAAGTGGAAAAAACACTTGATTGACGGCTCGTCGATTGTGAAAAAAAGTTACAATAAGAGTCATTTGCATGGGACTAGACGGGATGATTTAACAATCTTTGCAGCTGAAACGAAAAGAGCTGAACTCACCCACTGGTTACTGATGGTCCCGGCACCTTTCTTTTTCTTTTGGAACCCAACCTGGGCGGGCTGGATCATCATCGCCTATGCATTAATCGCCAACCTTCCATTTATTATCACGCAACGCTATAACAGGGGAAGACTTGCTGCTATTTTAAACTGAAGAGAATGGAGAGAACTCAAAAGTAATTTCAGATAAGTAGATTTCAGTGGTGATTAATGAGGTGGTAAAATCCGCATAGTTATGTTGCAGTAATAACCTGTGAGTGTCACTCTGGGTGTTGATTTCCGCGGACTCGTGTTGAGCCGTCGACTCACACGACTTGGCGTTTTCATCGACCTTGAGAAGATCACTCTGCGGGTCTCGGCGTCATCGCTTTCCCGTTGGTCAAGGAAGGCTCCGTCAGCGATACATCGCACGCAGTAAAATGCCATTTATTTTCAAGGAATCACCACCCACCGTTCCAATCACTTAAATTAGCTTTCTTATTTACGTATGGTTTGATGATTTTATCTGTAATCATTCATGTTTCTGTCTATATTTTCGAATTATGAAATTGATTTATATTTAAAACCTATGAAAAAAATTCAAGATAAGTGGTATAATTGGCTCATATAGAACAACTTTCAACAAAAAACGCACAAAAAACACATCCTACGATGAAGAAGCGATTAATAAAAAAATAAAAGTGATGGGTGGGTAAAAAATGGAGAGAGGAAACGTTTTAATTATTGGAAATTCAGGTGTCGGTAAGTCCACTTTAATTAATGCAGTCCTAGGTGAAAATAAAGCAGTAACTGGATATGGGACAACTGGAGTGACATTAGGATTAGATATATTTGAAAGTGAAGAAGTTCCTTTTAGACTTGTAGATACGATAGGCTTCGAACCAACTCTATTTAATGAATATAAGGCCACTAGGGCCATCAAGAGATGGTCAAAAGAAGCAGCTAAAGAGGGCAAAGAAGATAATAAAATCGATATGATTTGGCTTTGTGTTGACGGTACTTCAAGAAAATTATTCATAAAAACAATCAACAGTCTTTTTAAAGCGACACGTATGTGGAAGAGTGTACCTATTATTGCTGTGATCACTAAATCTTATGGTGAGGCAGATCGCGATGAGAATATCAAAATGGTGAGTATGGCATTTAATGAGCAAAAAAAAGCTAGAGAGCCGATAGCAATTATCCCTGTCGTTGCATCACCTTACGAAATCAATGAAACTATAATTGTACCGCCACAAGGAATTACTGAATTAATCGAAATAACAAATGAAAAGATGCCTGAAGCTATTAAAGCCGCGGATAAAGATCTTTATGAATTTAAATTAAAGCGAAGAAGAGGGCTTTCTCACAGCATTGTTGGATTATCCACCGCAGCTGGTGTCACGATAGGTGCCGTCCCCATTCCTTTTGCGGATGCTGCTATATTAGCGCCTCTTGAATTTGGGCTAATTAGGGCACTATCACGAATCTATGAGATTAATAGAAATGAGAAAAGTAAAGCACTTTTCAGTAGAATTGTTGAAGTTGGTACAGTTGGACAAGTTGCTAAGGCAACCATTAGTGGTTTGAAGGCTATTCCCGGAATTAATTTAGCTACTAGTGTAATCAATGCCATCGTAGCAGGTGCATTTGTCGCTGCAATTGGACAAGGGGCTATCTATGCCTTTGAAAACATCTATACTGGAGAGAAAAGTGTTGAAGATCTTGATTGGATAACAAGAGTCATAGAAAATCAATTATCAAATCAATTTCTAGAAAAGGTTACAGTAGCAATTGAGAAAATTCAGGAAAATGGCGATATGAAAAATATGAGCAAACTGATCAGTTCACTAATAACATCCATATTTCTTCAAGAAGAACCAGAAGTTAAGTAATTATATATATCATGAAAGAAAATCAAAGCATGATAAATTGGCTGAACGGTTCCCAGTTTTCATGCTTTGAAAATTCTTTATAGTGAGAATTAAATTGAATTATAATTGCCAGAGCATCAAGGAAAGGGTGAGTTTTGAAAAGTATTCTGTCACCGTTCCTGATCGTTGATAATGCAAGCGGCAATTCTCGTTTGAAAACTTCGTTTCGTTTATTAGCAACGTCGAATGAATAGTCTCTTGATCAAATAATAGATTGAACCGAAAAACCAAGAACATCCTTGCATACACCATTCCCCTAATACCTCATCACGAGTAGGATTCATTTTCTCCCATACACAAAGTGCACCAATATCCAAAAACAGTATTCCTGTATCATCTGATTGTTTTAGAGTATAGCGGCTAGGGAAGAGGGCTGAGTCGAGGTTGTCCCGTTGACAAAATTGACCTGTAATTTTTCCGGATCAAATAAACTCAAGCCATCAACTCCCATCATATTAATTAATCATATGCAAGATGAGATTTATGGTGTGATGGTAGGATTTTGTTTATTAGGGGGCGAATAGGGAAAAGGTGAGGTATAATAACAATATATTGAAAGGGTGTATCAAATGGGTATATTTGATATGTTCAAAAAGAAGAAAGAGCCAGATGCTGTCAAACCAAAAGAGAAATACTGGTCACTGTCAACGAGTGAAGGCGAGATCATCGACCCAAGC
>Ga0209487_1003710_pt1 | contig 11911 bp, 9 predicted proteins | sample Poulit2012_FD_187524 | JGI IMG/M metagenome (GOLD analysis project Ga0209487, IMG submission 187524) | Agricultural soil microbial communities from Georgia to study Nitrogen management - Poultry litter 2012 (SPAdes) (version 2) | ecosystem: Environmental > Terrestrial > Soil > Agricultural land... | reverse complement strand
CGCCCGAATCCGTGAAAGTGGGCCCGTCCCAGTTCATGAACTTGCCGAGCCCGCCGTGCAGATCGAGCAGTTCGGGTCCGGGTTGTAGGTAGAGGTGATACGCATTGGACAACACCGCTTGAGCCCCGAGATCTTTGACCACCTCAGGCAGCACCGCCTTGACGGTAGCTTTGGTCCCGACCGGAATATACGCCGGCGTCTGAATATCCCCGTGCGGGGTATGAATCGTGCCGGTGCGGCCGTGGGCGCCTTCCAGGCGCGCGTCAATGGTGAAAGAAAAATCGCTGGGTTGTGGCATGAGCTTTAGTTTAGTCGGTCGTTGAGCAGGCCCTGGGATCGCAGGTTTTCTAATACATAGGACCAATCGATGCGTTCTTGTTCTAACCGTGTTCCGGGATTGGCCTGTAGGTATTTCAGCGTTTCGGTCTCGGCGGTGGTGAGCAGTCCGAGTTCACCACGGAAGGGTTGGGTTTCGGTAACCCAGAGATCTTCGAAGTGTTTCAGGGTGTTGAGATCCATGAGCAGAGAGCTGGCTTCGATGCCAGCCGCTCGGAGACTATGCAAAATACGATAGCCGTGGGTGTCCAGATCGCCCCAGTAGAGCACTTGAGCCTGATGAATCCACGGCAGTTGAGCTAACCCGGAAACCGCGGTGCCCTTGCCGAAGATTGCCACCAGGTCGCGCGCGGGTGGAAGGGTGAGGAGTGAGATGAGGTTTTCGACAATCAGCACGTTTGCCGGTGCGATGTCGAGTCGGGCGAGCTGTTCAACCGGTGCGGTGATATCTGACAAGCCGTGCAGCCACATGGTCTCGTCAAGTAGCCGAATGCGCCACAGCTCAGGTTCCGCGCGGATACCTAGGGTCTTGTGTCCGGTATGGGCGATGTGGAGTTGGGTGACCAATCTGTTGTGTTCTTTGATCCACTTGGTATCGACCCCACGGATCGGAAGTTGCCGGATATAAAGGTTTGACGCGGGGTTTTCGGCCAGCCAGGTGAGGACGCCAACCAGCCGCTGGAAATCGATTTCCTCGAGAGCAGCGATGAGCTCTGTGTTACGGATGAGGGCGGCGCGAAACTCCTCTGAATCATTTGCCGGTTGCTGATGTAGTGTTTCGAAGCGAGTCAGTAGGCTGTTCCAGTGTTTTGTTTGCCCGAGGACCGCGGCGACCTCGGCTGGCTCGTGCATTTCTAATCGCACTGGCACTTGCTGATTACCTAACAGCGACCACTGGCGAGTCTCCCATTGCACGTAAGCAGCCATTTTGGTGTGTGCTCGCCACGAAGTCACCCAGTCGATTGCGGCTTGTTGATCCTGCATCGCCGCCCGTTGCGTGGGTGGGTGTAATGGCACGCTTGCTGCAGCCGGCGTGGCGTCTTCCAAACCGAGGTGCTGTAGTGCCCAAGAGCCAGCGTGCCGACGATAGGCTTTGCGCAATCTGTCGAGAGCAGCAGCGGTGGTCACGCGTTTTACCACAGTCCCTCCGGTTGATTATTATTCGATGATATTGTGGTCGAAGTAGGATCTGCCCCGTCACCAAGTGTGGCCGAGGTTTCTGCTGGAGTAGGGTTGGCTGGTCCTGTGCTGTTGGCATACTCGGACTCGTTGTTCGTCAACGAAGTGTTGTCTATGCGATCAGTGGTTTCTACTTCGACAAGTGCCACTGATGACTTGCGCGCATCTTCAATACTGATCACTGCTGTGCCATCAATGTAGGCGTCTAAGGTTTCTAATAATTTCAGGGGAGTGGCCAGCACCATGTGGAAGCCGAATTCTTGAAATATATCCATGGCTAGCCGGGTGAAACGGCTATCGGCCTTATCGAAGGCTTCGTCCATCATGACCGTGCCGAATCCTGGCACGTCCGCATCCACCCCTGCGAGCTGATAACGCAGTGCAGCAGCCAGACAGAAGGTCACAAGTTTTTGTTGTTGACCGCCGGATAGCCCCGCCGACGAATCAAAAGCATCGACCTCCACGCCGCTTCCATCTAATTCTCGTGCCCGGAACCGTACGTGGAACCGGGTATCAAGGACCTGACGTCGCCAACTGACATCGGTTGGATCGGAAGAATCGATCTTTTGCATGATGCCATTCATGATGTGAAAGCGGGATTCGGCAGATTCATCGTCTTCTCCGCCCCAGGAACCCGAGGCGATTGTGTGCAAATCTGCTAGAAACTCACGAGCCTTATCGTTCTGGTTATTCAACACCACAATATCCAGGTATGTGCCAGGGTTGAATTCGGAACGAGCCAGGGACGCATTGATTGGGGCAATTCGGTCTTGGACTCGGCTGAGGTTGCCGCGAATCTCGCTAGCTAGGCTTGCCACATTATTTTGCGATTGGGTTCTGAGGAGTTCAAAGAAACGTTCTTCGAATCGTGGTAGTCCGTCGGAAATGATGTTCTCTAATAGTCTGTGGTACCCCTGCCGGTCATCGATATACACGGTCAGATTTGCCGCAACGGATTCCCACTGGTTGCGGAATGCTTGTGCTAGCTCTTGAAATCTTGATGCCGCAGTATTTGCTTGGTTTTGGAAATGTTGCAGTTCTTTATGCAGTGCGGTGGTGACTTGCCGGGACACCCGGTCGATTTTGTCATGGGTTAGGCGTCGAGACTCCGCGGTCGTGACAAATAGTGCTTCCAGGCGTTGGCTAAGATCTGACGACAGTTCGATGGAACTGGCTTGCTCCTGCAGCTCGTCAATAGAAGCTGCGAGAGTTTCGAGGTGCTGCTGGGCGGCATACACCGCTTTCAGCTTTTCATCGTGAGTTCTTTCAGCAGCAGATTTCCAGGATGTCGCCTCCGTGAGACGACGTTGTGCTTCGATAAGATCAGTATTGGACGATTGTAGCTCCACCAGCTTGTCTTGCAGTTCAGATAACCGTAGCTCGGCGGTTATTGTATCGATTGATTCCCACCGAAGCGTTTCCACATCCCGGAGCAGGTGCAAGCGTAACTGTTCATGATCTTGTTGTTGCTGAATCTTGTTGAGCTGTTGATCGAGCCGGTCGTATTCGTCGGTGAGTTCTTGCAGCCGGGTGGCAAATGTTTCGTATTTTTCGTGATTACTCAGTCCCATGACCCAGTGAGATGGATCGTCCACCCGATGCCGGTCGTCTTTTTCATAGCGGGTGGCACCTCTGCGCACCTGTCCTGCTCGGGTGACCGCGTGCTGAAAATCTCCGAATTGTCGGGCGTCTTCGACCGCTTCATAATCGTAGCGGTGAGTCAACTCCGCGTGGATCCAGGCCTGCATGGGGTGTGCTGGAACATGCACCCGGTTGACAATCGAGTTGGGGTACTTGACCGGTTTCGGACTCGGATCTGCGTTCGGTACCACCTCGGCTACGATCCGGGCGCCCAGATACTGGCGATCAATCGTATCTAACACGGTTGCGCGGTGGGCTTGGGGGACCAGCAAGGTCGTGGCTAACGGTCGTAAGACTCGTTCGATCGCGCCTGTCCATTGATGGTACTCCGAGCGGACTTCCATGAGCTCGCCGGCAAATGGCAGACTCTTTTCCGGGATGCCAGCGGTCTGTGCAATGATCTGGCGAGCTTGCTGTAACCGCAGCGGCATGTTGGATGGCGATGCCTGTAGTGAGCGCAGCTCTGCCTGCAGTTCCTTGCGGGCCACTTCGTTTTGCCCCCGCTGCGTTCCCACCTCGAGCAGTTGTTGTCGCAGTTCGTCCCGTCGGGCGGTGGCATTTGCGATATCTTCTTTTGCCTGAGTGCGCAGCTCTTCAAAATCCTGCCAGGTGTATGGCAACTCGATTTGAACCTGCATGAGCTTTTGTTGCAGGTCGTGGCGGGCCTGCTGAATGGTGGTGACTTCGTTTTGCTGGCTTTGGATTTGATCCTCTAAAGACTGCAGCGCCCCGCCGCCGGCTTCTAACAGGAATTGGTTTGCAAGATTGTGATCGGCGATCGCATCGTCACGCCGTTGCCTTGCAATTTCATATTCGCCTTCATGCTCGAGCAATTGGCGTCTGACCTTCTCGGCTGCTTTTGAGACCAAGTCAAATTTGGCCAGGGTGGTGTAATCCTCCAGCCCGGACAACAGGTATTCGTTATCCGCGACGCGGTGCTGTGCTGTTTCGTAGTCTTCGGCGGGTGCCTGCAGCGCAGTGAGCGCATCGCGTTGCTGACGAGCGTCAACCACCGTTTCGTAGGCCTGGGAGAGCTCATGAAATTGGTCCTTGGCTGTGGTAGCCAGTTGAAAGGTGCGCGGCTCATCGAGCATGAACGAACGAAATAGGTCGTCCAGGTTTCCCAGTGATTTGGCCGATTGAGTGCGATGCAATAATTTCAGTGCGTTGTCACCAGAAATGTTGAGCATCCGTTTGAACCGGTTGGCAAAGGTCGAGTGTCGGTCGGTAATGAGTTCGGCTTCCGGTACACCACGTTTCAGCTGCCGGACGTTAATACCCGAGTCGATGAACTTGCCAAATTCCGTGATCTTTCGGTCGTCCCGAAGAATAATGGATTGCTCTTGGACATCCGCGTTCTGCATGGCACCACGACGCAGATAGTACAGTTTGATCAGCACGATGGGATCGGCATCAACACCGTTGCCGAAGCTCAGCTTGATCGCAGAGAAGGTTGCTTCGTCACGTAAATAGTGACTCACGACTTCACCGGTTCCAGTATCGGTGCCGCGACGGAAGGCGCCGCGAACATACGACACTAAACTTCGGGCATGGGGCCCACGAGCGGAACTGTCGTGGGCGGCGGCGTTAAATCGAATCTCACCGCGTGGCACCAGGACGGTTGAGACAGCATCCAGGAGTGAGGATTTTCCTGAACCGGAAGGACCAGTGATGAGAAATCCCTGGCGGGTGATGGGCAGTTCCCAGAAGCCCTGGAAAGTCCCCCAGTTGTAGACTTCGATTTTGTTCATTCGCCACTGGCCGGGCAAGATCGTGGTCGTCATGCGTCGTCCTCTTCGTGTTCATCATCGTCGTCTAGCGGCAGGTGTGCTTCGCGGATCCGCTCGTATTCACGCCTAATCGCCCGGATCTCTTCGGGACCAAAAATGACGGCTAGTACCGGCGAAATCTCATACCGGCCCGGAGTGGAGGTTTCGTACAGGATGCCAAGTTTTTCAAAACGCGTCCAGGCGGCTCTGACACGTTTTTCAAACAGGGCAGGATCGGAACCGCCCACCCCCTGAAAGACCGACAGTTGTTCGACGGTTTCCGCCTCATCGATAATCGCCCGGGACTGGTTGGAGTCTTGCATCAGCCGCTGTCGCAGGTGCAGTAGCAATACCGATTGGATATGCGTGAGCTTGGTTGCTCGCACTACCCGGGGTGCGGCGTCGTCATCGACATTGCGAATGAAGGCGACCTCACGTTCATGGTCCACGACCAGTACTAGATAGAGATCTGCTAGACGAGATCGGATGATTTTTTCATCGACGAGGATGCGCGCCCACAAATTGCTGTGTCGGCCAGCAGAAATATATGGTCCGCGCAACAGTTGCAGCAGCGTTCTGCGAGTTTCGGCGTGTAGGACACCGGTATCGGAATCCCAGAGTTTGTATTCGGGGTTTTCATTCGGTTCAGTGGCTGCGTCGGGAAATATCGGGTCGGGAAATGTTGGGTTGGTCATTGCCCAATTCTTTCGTCGAAAATGAATAGGTCGATGTGAGCGTTGCGATCATCCCAGCACACTGTTTCGGTATTCCCGCGATACCAGGTGCCGTGTTCTTGGCCCAGCACAATGAGACCGACCACCGATGCAATGCCTTGGGTAGCCGGAAAGTGCTCTAAGACCTCTGCGATACTGGCGGTGCCGTGGTCCCCGATCACGGTGTTGACATTGGATTCCAGCTCGTGCATGTCAATGTCCATGGTCCTGGCCAGGTGTTGGATCTCGGCTAGTGACACAACACCGGTGTGATTCGTCTCTGTGATCTCGGCGACGCGGTAGTCACCTGGATTGTTGAGTCGCAGCGCCGAAACCGAGGCTATCTGGTCCAAACGTGACATCTGCAGCGCCACGTCGTATTCGTCGGTGGGGCGGATGATATCGGAAATCTGCATGGCTTCTTTCAGCGCGGCACGCAGTTCTCGGTTTAGGCGGCGCTCTTCGGCTAACCGTTGGGTTTGGACAAAGCGGCGCAGACTGCGACTAAAAGACGTCAGAATCTGGTGCACCTCAGTTGATCGGTCCTGTAGCAGCGGCAGCATCCGACGTAATGCACGCAACTGGGCCGGGGTCAGCTGGGCCGCAAAGTCTCGTTCGGTAATGGTTCGCACGGCGTCTTCAAATTCCAGGCCGCGCTCCGGGTCGAGGAGGAGCTGGTAGAAACCATAGAATGATCGCCCGGCGTCGGAGTCTGCCAAAATATCAACGCCGCGGAAAATATCTTCGAGTACTTCGGACCGAGAATCGTCAGAATCAATGAGTTTTTCGCGAAGATCGTGGTTCAGGCCTTCGATTTCTTGTCGAACGCGGGCAAAGTCCGAAGGGACCTCGGTGACAAGGTTGAGGATCTCATCGACCCGCTCGGTAGCTCGTTCGGGGTCAAGCACATCGAAATCCCCAGCTGATAACCGTTGCATTTGGTCTTCAATTCGGGCCTTTTCAGCCTCGAGGTTCGCCAATCGTGAGGTGATATCCGGGTCAGTTTCGGCTACCAGTTGGGCTATCATACTTTGGATGGTGGCCAGACGAGATTCCGTCACCGTGCGCCGCGGCGCGTGGAGTGCATCGATGAATTGCAGCGCGGCCAGCGCACCGGGGGATAGCTCAAAGGTCTCTTCGCGGGCCTCAGTGCTGGGACGACGAATCAAGATGCCGGCACGGCGCCAATCAGCAATGTAATCCTGGGCCGTCCGGGGTAAGTCGAAACCTTCGGAACGCAACGCTTCGAGATCTTCGGTGATCTGTTCGAATAGCTCCGGGGCGGGAATCTGGCGTTGTTCACCGGTAAACCGCTGTTCTAATATGGCCAAAACCACGGGCGCATTCTGGGCGCGCAGAAGTGCCAGGGCGGCGTTTGTGGTGGCGATGCGTTGATGGGCTAACGCCCGGCGGACCAGACTCATATGAGCTCTATCATAGTCGCTGGCCGTCGGTTGACATTTAGCGCGTGAGGCGACGGATGGGAATCTCGGGGTCGGCCAACTGTGCCGGGTCCACACTGATGTTCCGGGTGATCATGCGGGTGGCTGCGCGAATGACCATTTGGTCGTCGATCGCTGCGGCGCCCATGAGTTCGTCACCGTCGACCACAAAAATTGCGTTGTCCCCGCGGTGGACGAGATGTTCGTGAGCGTCTGGGATGACGCGGCCAACGGCCTGCACATCGTGACCGAATTGATCCGACCAGACCCACTGCGGCGTCGGGGCATCCGGTCGGGTACCCAAAATCGTGTGGACAACGTGGGCGGCCGAGGTTCGCCCGTGATCCCAGTGGTCCTGGCGCGGGTGCCCCTTGATTCGGCATACGTCACCGATGGCATAGACTCCCGGGACATTGGTGCGGTAGTGCTCATCGACCACGATACCGTCGTCAATGGCCACGCCCGAACCCTCCGCGACTGCGACGGCTGGTTCAATTCCGACGGCGGCGACCACGAAGTCAAAGCGGGTCAGGTCTTCGTCGATGGTCAGCCGGCGGGGGATGACCTCAACCTGCTCGGTCATGACCCGATACAAAGTGTCCGCCAATTCCCCGAATACTTCTTTGGCAGGTACCTGTGGTGTGAAGACAGTGACCTCAGCACCCAGTGCTTTCGCTGATGTGGCTAATTCCGGCGCTAAGAGACCGCTGCCGGCGATGGCCACTTTGACACCGGGGCGCAATGCGGTGCGCAACGTGTCGGCATCGCGAACATTCCGCAGCGTGTAGACGGACTTGTCCAGGTCCAGGGTTTTGGGCACGGCCCCGGTAGCAATCACAATGTGGTCGGCTTCGAAACGCTGTTGTTGCTTAGTTTCGACAACACCCGGTCCGAGTCGTACCGCAGTATCTTGCACCCACGTCACATCGTGATCTTTGAACCATTCGGGTGGAGCAAGCGCCAGATCGACGTCGTCATCGGTGAGATACTCGGTCGACAGCGGGGGCCTATCTAAGGCGGTGTGGTGCGGGTCGATCATCGTGATCGCGCCGGTATATTCGGCGTCGCGCAGTCCGGCGGCAACCGAAAATCCCGCTACCGAACCGCCAATGATGACGGTGTTAGGCATTGAATTGTGGCGTCAGCAAAACGCGCCCGTCCACGACCTCTACCTTATGGGTCGGGGCGTCCTCGGTTGCGGGCAGATTCAGTACCTTACCGTTCGCGAGACAAAACGAGGATGCGTGTTTCGGACACTCGACCGTGCCCTCTTCCACCCAGCCTTCAGAGAGCGAATAGTTTCCGTGCGTGCACCGATCATTGAGCGCATAGATGCCCTCTTCGGTACGGAAGACCGCGATCGGTTCACCGCCGGTCACATCGTGCCCAATGTATACCCCTTCTTCGATGGGGAAATCCTCTTCGGCGCCAATATCAATCGTCGTCATGTTTACCTCCTGCATCAGCTTAGAAGCCCCAGTTAGCCCACGCCATCGCTTGCGTCACAAGCTTGCCGCGGCCGCCCTCGAATTCAGTGGTAATTTCCGGTGACAGTGCCTGCTCAGGCGTCATCCAGGCGACATCAAGGGCGTCTTGGCGTGGCTGCGTATCTCCGCGCACCGGCACCACATAACACAGGGCAACAGCGTGTTGCCGGTCGTCGGTTAGTCCTGACGACGAAGCATAGGGGAAGTACTCGGCCACCGTAAAGGGAACTAAGCTCGTGGGTAACTGCGGCATCGCCAAGGGACCCAAATCCTTTTCCAGGTGCGTCATCAACGTCTCCCGAATCGAATGCATATACAGCACTCGGCCCGACACAAACGAATACCGGAAATTCCCAGCCTCATCTGCGCGGTATAACAGCCCGACTTCTACGACGCGGCCGTGATCATCGAGGCGGACAGGGAGTGCTTCAACATAGACCATCGGCAGCCGCGCGCGGGCCGAGGCCAGTTCACTATTAGTAAGCCAGCCGGGATCTGGGTCAGGAGTTCGAACCGTCATGGGCTCCACTCTACAACTACAATTGACCATATGCCTTCATACCGCGCGATACTACCTATAGGTGACCTCCATCCCGGTCACGGCCCCGAAGAAGTCATGGATTCCGCCGTCGCCGCCGTGTCGTCCATCGCGACCGTCGAGCACACCGATATTCAAATTCTTTCCGGCGTCCCGCAAATTGTCGTGCGCTTTCACATTGATGAGGACGACGAGGCTCGTTCGGTCGCTGATGCCATGCACGACGCCGTATCTCGAGTTGCCACCACCGACACCGGGCGTCTCCTCTTACGCCGCAGCGGTCGTTGGGTCCCTATTTAAAAACTGATGAACCTGTGGGATACGGTGGGTGAGCTTGACAGAATGGTCCCATCCACCCCCACGATGCCGCGTTGTTAGCCTGCGATAGCACCCTGGTCGGCCACATCTGGGACGGCCCGCACGAGGTGTTAGCCCAACACCGGGCCCACCACCACGCCGCCGTGCACAACAACAAATGGACCATCCACAAACACCAGGGCGTAACGTTCTTCCAACCCGCCCCCTGGCTCGACCCCACACAACCCTTACTCCGCAACATCTACTGGAGCGTATAGTGCTAATCCTGAGTTCGCGGGAGCCAGACGGCTGCAGAATTATTCTTCAACGTCGTCGAGGTATACCAGATGCTCCATCGCGCGTTTTTCAGCCTTAGAAATTTGATACCTACGGTTTTCAGTGGCTGCGATAATAATAAATAATCCCAGCACCGCAACGATCGTTAGTACGAAGGATTGATTTTCACCGAATAATCGCGACCCGATGATTGCTGACATGCCAAACGTGAATCCGAGCGCGATCGATATTCGACCGCGCCCGGTTAGTGTCAACCGTGACAAGTAGACCAGCAAAGCTAACGTGGCCAGCAGAGCGCAGAAGATCTCAGGGATAAATAAGAGATTCAGAATATTCCATGACGCCATCGCGGTGAACAGGGTCGTCATGGTGAAAATTAACATCCAACCGGTAAACACACCGATTGGCACATCCACCAAATATCGCTCTCGATAAGTGCGCTCCGTATACTTATTGAGATTTTTCACCGCTCGAACCAACAGCACGACCGCGGCAGCTGAGGTAATAACCTCCAAACCCCAATCCTGGAAATGCGCCAACAGGATGGTACCCGATGCCAATAGCATCGCGTTCATGATGTACCAGGCCGTAGCCCTATTGCGTACCGCAGAGTACTGCGAAGGAGACCACTGATACAACGTGTACACCAGCATGAGAATCCATAAGATAGGCCAAGCCACCACGTGCCAGGCAGCCATCGACATTAATGTTGTAGACCCAGCATAGAGCCCATCGTGAGCATCAAGAATCGACGGCCATGGCCCCATCCATCCCAAAGCAAATAGGCCCACGACCACGAAAAGCACCCAACTGATGGTCAACGTAATACGGCGGAACCCATCGAGATGCTCCGGCTCGGGATCATCAGTCACGGGTTTACGGAACGGCAGAACAACTTCTTCTTCGAATTCTTCCTCGACCGGCTCCTCATTCCGTTCAGGTGGGGGAGTCTGCGCCTCGATGGAACGAGCCTTATTTACAATCCGTTCCAGTCGCTGCCACTCAGGAAGCTTGATCCGGGCGAGCTCTAACAGCTCCTCATCACTGAGATACTCGTCCTCTCGCTGCAACATCGGACGATTCTCAGGAGCCGGAACATCATCTGACTCCACCTCGCGAGCCGCCTTCAACAAGGCTTCAGTCTCACGTTCTTGTTGACGACGACGAGCCTCCGCCGCCTGCTGGCGTTCCAGCTCAGCCATTCTCTCGGCTTCGCGTTCCCACTGCGATTCCAAGGCACGCTTGGCTTCTTCAACTTCTAACTCCAGCTGGCGCGCCCGCTCCTCAGCCTCACGAGCAGCACGCCGTTCATCCTGCAGTTTCTGCCACTGCGCCTGAATACGATCTGGCGTATTCGCAATGGCGCGTTCAATATCCTCTTGCGTCGGACCACGAAAGGAATCGAGCCACGCATTAATTTTATCCCGGAGCTTGAGCTCTTCGTCGTCATCCTCGAGGGCGCTCCGAGGCTCTACTTCTTGTTTTTGAGGAGTTGCCTGTTGGTCCTGACGAGTCTGTTCAGCAGTATCGGTATTGTGAGATTCGAGAGTGTCGGAGGATGCGACATCAGTGGATTTGTCCGCTTTCTTGCGCTTAGCAGATCGCTGAGATTTCCTCAGCCGAGCTAACGCATCAGCGGAGTCTGATGATTCATCCGTCACGTGCTCTCCTTCTGCCGTATAATCCTTGAGTCCGGCTATTTTACTTCCGACACTATAAAATTCTCCACGGACACGCTACAGTGGAAAAATTCAATAGATTAAACTTCATTGCGGGCCGAATTCTAACGTCCTTTGTGTACTGAACTCGCGTAGCTCACCGGTGAAGGGATCGTTGAAGGCCACACGACTCGCCAATAGTTGCAACGGCTTGGCATAGTCATCCGGTGCATGTTCGAGTAGGTCAGGGTAAAACCGGTCATGTAGGATCCCGTGTCCCAACGCTGCTAAATGAATGCGCAACTGATGCGTCCTACCGGTACGGGGATATAACGCCACGTGTGCCAACACGCCACCATCATCGCTGCGATGGCCTAGCAATTCAATATCAGTGATGGCGTTCGGCCCCGTCGTCGGTGCGTGACTACGACGTCGCTTGCCCACCCGTGGTGCTTCAATCCGGCCCGAATCTGCAGTGTCATACGGTTCGACTTCCGCCGTGATGATCCCTTTGGTTTTGACTATCCGATTGCGAAACGTCAGAGGAAACCGCT
>Ga0209487_1003709_pt1 | contig 11912 bp, 10 predicted proteins | sample Poulit2012_FD_187524 | JGI IMG/M metagenome (GOLD analysis project Ga0209487, IMG submission 187524) | Agricultural soil microbial communities from Georgia to study Nitrogen management - Poultry litter 2012 (SPAdes) (version 2) | ecosystem: Environmental > Terrestrial > Soil > Agricultural land... | reverse complement strand
AGGGTGGCGCTCTGGCCGCGGAAGCGCTCGGCGAGCCGGTCCAGGTCGCTGTCGGAGGAGACCACGAACAGCGCGGAGGTGCCGGCGACCACCTGCGCACCGATGGAGTCGAGCTGGTCCTGGCTGATGCCCACGTCCTGGACACGCTTGCGCAGGATGTTCACCAGCGCACCGGCGGCCGCGCCGAGCGTGGGCAGAAGCATCAGCGCCCCGATGACCGCCCCGATCAGCGCGCCCCAGCCGGCCGCCCGCCACTCGTCCCGGTTCTCGTACTTCACCTTGGGCTGGTCGGCATCGGCCGGCCACTCCACCACGGCATAGTCCTCGACCTTCACCAGACCCTCCCGCCAGGCCTGCTTCAGGATCTGGGACGCACCCTCAGCGGCGTCGGCAGCGTCGAACTTCCAAGCGGTGAACGTGGTCATGATGGGCGTCCTCTCCGTGGTCTCAGGTAGAGCCCATTCTGGTGCGCCAGATCTTCGAGCGTCTAGGAATCCGAGCCAGCAGCTACTCTTCACCGACCAGCATCAAGCCATCGAACGTCTGCAGCAGCACCCGATGACCCGGCAGGGCCTGCACGTCATAGACGCCCGACGGCACCAGAGTGGTGGAGATGATCTCCCCGCTGGCCGCTTCCACCACAGTGACGTAGGCGGGGTGCTGGAGGAAGTGCCGCTCGCTCTCGTCCGCAAGCGGCGCCACCATGGGGTTGTGCTCTGCTGCCCGAGCCTCACTGATGATCACGGCCGTCTCGCTGTCACCGGTCACGGAACGCACCCGCACACCGGGCGCCTCGAGCTGCCAACGTCGCTGGAGAGTCAGGGCCTCGGACGCCGTCACATCGACGGTGCTGGACCGGAACACCAGGCCGCCGGCGGAGAAGTCCGCGATGTCGAGCGGACGCTCGGACGTGCTCCGGCCGAAGTCCCGTGACGGCACCTCCTGGACGGTACCGTCGGCCACATCCACCGCAAGCAGCGACTGCGGCTCGGGGTTCACCTCCACCACCGCATACGCCAGTGCGTCGGTACCGGCCCAGTGCGTCGACAGCGGATAGACGTACTCCTCGCTCGAGCACAGCACGTCGGCGCGCCACAGATGCTCGCCGTCGGTGATCCGGTAGCCGTCCAGCCGGCACTCGCTACCGCTGCCGCCCCCGGTGACCAGGACATCGCCGTAGACGTACTGCTTACGAACGTGCTCCATCGGAAAACCACCGAGGACCTCACCGGACTCGGGATCGATCAGCAGGCCCCGCTCAGCCTGCGGCACGGTCACCACCGTGGGCAGCACCTCCCCTTCGGAGGCGAGGAAGTCCCAACGTCTCAGATGAGCAGTGTCGACCTCCCGTTGCCATGCCTCCTGGCCGGAGGGATCGATGCCGACGAGGTGGCAGTCGGGCCTTTCCTCGGAGTCGCAGCTCGCGTAGACGACGTAACCGTCCCGTGCCGCAAACACACCGTCGAACTCGTCCTGACCACCTGGAAGGTCGAGCTGCCACTTCAGGTCGCCCTCGGCGGTGTAGCGGCTGAGCTCGTCCGAATCGACGGCGATCACACCCCCGTCCTGAGGGAGCCACGTTCCGCCCGAGAGCTCCCACACGAGCGAACCATCGTCGACATCGACCAAACCCAAAGGCTCGTCTATCGGCGCGGCGGCATAGACGGTGCCGTCCACGACCACCAGCTCAGCGCGCACTCTGTCCGCTGTCCAGACCACTGCGCGGTCAGTCTCAGCTCGATGAGCCAGGTACGGCGCCCCGATCAGCACCACGGCGAGCAGCACCGCCACCGCGCCACCCAGACCACCGGCGCGCAACCGCAGGCGCCACCCGGTCCGGCGAACACCCCGGGCGCGTTCCGCTCGCCGGCACTGCGCCCGGTAGAGCTGTATCGCCAGACCAGCCGCTACCAGGACCACGCCCACGATGTATCTCGCCGGCTGCGGATCGACAACCGCCCAAGCCGCCATTCCCAGCCCTGTCACCAGGGCAACCACGGACACGACAAACACAGGGACCCCTCTTTCCCAGTTCAGCAAGCACCCGCGACCCCCCGCAGGCACTCCGATCGATCTTCCGCACAGTAGCACCACCGAGTGCCCCGGCCGTCTGCCCGCGTCGTTGGTGTCAGGATGAGCCCATGCTGCGCCGCACCCCTGTTCTGGTCACCGCCGTTGCTGTTGCTGCTGCGGGGATGTTGGTCTCCTGTGGCTCGGCCGGCGGCGGCGAGTCCTCGGGCGACCTCGAGGGTGCCCTGTCCACGGTCCCCGCGACCGAGGAGAACCTCACCCTGATCGCGTGGACCAACGTCTCGGCCGCAACCGAGGCCGGCGCCTACGAGGAGTTTCCGCACCCGTTCGCCACTGCGGGACTGATCGGATACGGCCCGCTGAGCAACGCCGTCCAGCAGCTCGACCCTGCCCTGCTGCCGGCGCCCGACGCCGACTTCTCGGCGGCGCTGTCGGTGGGCCGGCCCCCGGACACCGCGTTCCGGATCGACGGTGTCGATGAGGCAGCGACAGCGGAGTTCTTCGCGGACACCGACGGCGACCAGAGCGAGCTGGACGAGGGGACCTTGCTGGTGCGGCGCGATGACCATGCGGTCGACCCGTCGGACGACCTGCTGCCCCCGGCCGTGCTGGCACAGATGAACACGGTCTGGTTCGGCGGGTCCACGCTGGTCGGCTCGACGACGCAGCCCCACGCGACCAGCCTGGTACAGGGTGAGGAGGAGAGCGCTGCGGATGCGGCCGTCTACGCTGGCATCACCGACTGCCTCAGCGAGGTCCTGGCGGCCGAGCTGCACTCTGGCGACGCCTCGATCCTCGGCACGGCCTTCGGACTCGGCTACGGCGGCACGGCAGAGGACCCCGTGGTCAGTCTGTGCGTGCACGCCGACGACCCGGAGGCGCTCGCCGAGACGGTCAGCGACTCACTCGACTCCGGTCTCGAGCCACGCGCGCAACGTCCCTGGAGCGATGTGCTCGGACCGGGTGAGGTGGAGGTCAGCGGTGACTGGGTCCAGCTCCGCCTGACCGATCCGGAACCGGCGGACGCCCTGTACCAGGTCGTCCGGTCCCAGACGCTGCCGGCGTTGCTCGGAGCGGACGTCCCGGACGTCCCCACAGCAGGCTGATCGCGCCAGCGAGATCGGCGGTGCGCAGCTCACTCGGCACCGAGCTCGGCCGCCTTCACCCGCAGAGTGCGCGCAACCTGCGCGTTCGTAGCGGCCTGGGCGGCGGCGAGCAGCTCGGCCCCCGCCTCCTTCCTCCGGCCGAGCCGGCCGAGCAGCTCACCGCGCACGCTGGGCACCAGGTGCGAGCCCCGCAGCGCCCCGGCTGCAGCCACTGCTTCCACCAGGTCGAGCGCCTCCTCGGGGCGGCCGGCCATCGCTACTGCCACGGCCAGGTTCAGCTCCACCACCGGGTTCGGCGCCAGACGGCTCAGGGCCTCATAGAGGACCACGACCTGCTCCCAGTCGGTCGCCGCGACGCTTGGTGCCACCACATGGCACTGGGCGATCGCGGCCTGCAGGGCATACCGGCCGCGTCCCTTGCCGAACCGGTCCGCGTGGGCCAACGCGGCCTGCCCGCGGCGGATCTGGCCGTGGTCCCAGCGGCGGCGGTCCTGGTCCTCCAGCAGCACTGCGGCTCCGGTCGCGTCGGTGCGGGCGGGGAAGCGAGCCGACTGCAGCTCCATCAGCGCCACCAGTGCGCTCGCCTCCGGCTCGGTGGGCACCAGAGCGGCGAGCACCCTGCCCAGGCGCAGCGCCTCTCGCGCCAGGTCGGGCCGGACCAGCTGCTCCCCCACCGTGGCGGCATACCCCTCGGTGAAGATCAGGTAGACCACTCCGAGCACCCCGGCCAGCCGCTGCGACCACTCGGCTGGATCCGGGGTCTCGAACGGCACCCTGGCCGCGGACAGGGTGCGCTTGGCGCGGGTGATCCGGGCCTGCACCGTGGGCACTGACGTCAACAGCATCCGGGCGATCTCAGTGGTGCTGAGACCACCGACCACCCGGAGGGTCAACGCCACCTGGGAGGCCCGGGAGAGCACCGGATGACAGGAGATGAAGACCAACCGGAGCACGTCGTCGGGAATGGGTTCCCAGTCCGGTTCGGTCGCCTCGGGCAGCACAGCGGCAAGCTGGCCGTACCGCTCTCGACGACGGTCCTCCCGCCGCCAGGTGTCGATCGCCCGCCGTTTCGCCACAGCGGTCAGCCACGCACCGGGGTTGCGGGGCACCCCCTCGGTCGGCCACTGCTCGAGCGCGGCCAGAACGGCTGCGCTGGCGAGGTCCTCGGCGAGCGCCACGTCCCGGGTCACCCGGGTGAGCGTGGCGACCACCGAGGGCCCCTCGATCCGCCAGACGGCCGCGAGCCGCTCGGCGACCTCCTGGCTCACTCCGAAGCGGCCTGCGCGCGCCGCTGGACCTGCTCGGCGCGCCAGCCCTTCTCCTTCTGGATGTACTCGTGGTCGGCGTAGTCGTCGAAGTCGGATTCCTCGTGGATCCGGCGCACCTCGAGCCGGGCACCTCGGCCGAGCGGTGCCCGCCGCGCCCACTCCACGGCCTCGGCCTTGTTCGGGACCTCGAGGATCCAGAATCCGTTGAACAGCTCGTGCACCTCACCGTAGGGGCCGTCGGTGACGACCGGGTCCTCGGTGTCGAAGTTCACCACCGCACCCTCGGCGGCGTCGGCCAGTCCTTCGCCGTCGAGCATCACCCCGGCGTTCATCATCTGCTCGTTGTACTTGCCCATCGCGGTGAGCACCTCGGCGAAGTCGGTGTTCTCGTGCTCGGCGACTGCGGCCGGGGTGCTGCGCATGATCAGCATGTACTTCATCTCATCCACTCCTGTGGTTCAGGACGGCGCCGGATGCGCCCTCTCACCTAGACGTCGCGCGAGACTGCCAGGAATCGACATCGTCACCGGAACTTGTTGACGTCGACCGTCAGGGCCGGGGCACGACCACCACCGGGTAGGCCGCCGTGCGCACCACGCGCGCAGACACCGAGCCGAGGAACACCCGACGGACCGGGCCGCGTCCGCGCGAGCCGCAGACCAGCAGGCTCGGTTGCTCCCCGGGCAGGTCGGCCAGCACCTGCGCCACGGTCCGCCGCAACGGCAGCACCTCCCCGGTGGCCGGCACGCCCAGGTGGTCGGCGACATCACCTACGACCAGCGCCTGGGTGGAGGGCAGCGACCCGTCGGCCACCGAGACCACCCGCACCGTCCGGCCAAGCTGCTCGGCCAGCCGCGCCGCGTGCTGCACCGCCCCGTCCGACTCGGCGGAGCCGTCGTAGGCCACGGCGACCGGTCCGGCCAGCGACCCGTGTGCGGCGTAGCCCTTCGGGGTGACCACCACCGGGCAGGCCGCACCGTCCAGCACGCGTTCCACCGTGCTGCCCAGGGACACCCGTCCCAGCGTTGCGCTCGCACTGGCGCCGAGCACGACCACCCGCGGCGTCTGCGCCTCCAGGTGCTCGAGCAGCACCCGGGAGGCCCGCCCGGGCCCGAGGGCCAGCATGGTGGTCTCCACCCGGCCGCTGACCAGCTCACGCGCCACCTCCAGCTTCCGGTCCGCCTCCGCCCGGGCACTGTCGAGCCAGCCCACGTCCTGCGCAGCGGGCAGCATGCCCTCGGCGGCACCGGGGTAGGCCACCACGACCTGCACCGACTCGTGCAGGGCAGTCGCCAGCTCCAGGCCGAGGGCCAGGGCGTCCCGGCCCTGCTCGGTGTCGTCGAAACCCACAGTGAGCGTCATCAGTCAGACCATCCGATCGATTCAGGGCCGCGGTACCACGACCACGGGGTAGGCGGCCGAGCGGACCACCAGCACAGAGACCGAGCCGAGGAACACCTGCCGCACCGGCCCGTACCCGCGGGAGCCGCAGACCAGCATGCTGGGCCGTTCTCCTGGCAGGTCGGCCAGCACCGCGGCCACACTGCGCCGCACGGGCAGCACCTCACCGGTCGCGGGGACGTCCAGCTGGTCCGCCACGTCCACCACCTGGTCCTCCAGACCGGAGCGCATCCCGCCGTCAGCCACTGCCACCACCCGCACCGTCCGACCGGACCGGGCGGCCAGCCCGGCGGCGAACTGCACGGCATGCTCCGACTCCGGGGAGCCGTCGTAGGCGACCACGACCGGGCCGATCAGCTCGGTGCGACCGGCATACCCCTTCGGGGCGACCACCACCGGGCAGGCGACCCCGTGCAGCAGCCGCTCCACAGTGCTGCCTGGGGAGACCCGCCCGAAGGAGGCACGCGAGCTAGAGCCCAGCACGATCGCGCGCGGCTTCTCGGACTCGGCGTACTCGTACAGCATCCGCGCCGCCGACCCGGGGCCGAGGGTGATCGTGTCCATGTCGATGCGGCCGCCCACCAGGTCGCGTGCCACGTCCAGCTTCTGCTCGGCGACCGCCCGCACCTGGGCCACCCACTGGCTGTCCTGTGCGGCGTACAGCATGCCGCGGTCGTCCCCGGGGAAGACCGAGGCGACCGTCAGGGTGCGGTCGAACGCCTGCGCCAGCACCACGCCCAGGTCCAGCGCGTCCCGGCTCTGCGCGGTGTCGTCGAAACCGACTGTGAGTTCCATCAGCTGCACCATCCGATCGGTCGTCGCCAGGCCGGCACCGGCCCCTGCCTCAGGCACGATTCTCCCGGCCGGAGGGCCCGGTGTCCTGCCGATGACCGGCAAGCGTAGGCTCTGCGGGTGCACTGTGGGTACTACGACAGCCACCGCTGCCGTTCGTGCACCCTCATCGAGACCCGATATGCCGTCCAGCTGGCGGACAAGGACTCCCGCGCCCGAGCAGTGGTGGCGGCCGCAGCGGGTGCGGACCTGGACTGGGCTGCCCCGGTCGCCTCCGCCGAGTCCGGTTTCCGGAACAAGGCGAAGATGGTGGTCGGCGGTACTGTGGCGCACCCCACCCTCGGCATCCTTGGCCCCGGTCGGGCCGGAGTGGACCTGCGTGGGTGCAGCCTGCACGAGGAGCCGATCGTCGCGGCGCTCACGCGCCTCTCGGAGTTCATCACGACGGCGCAGCTCACCCCGTACCAGGTCTCCTCCCGCCGCGGAGAGCTCAAGTACGTGCTGGTGACGGCGTCCCCCACCGGGGAGCTGATGGTCCGGTTCGTGCTCCGCTCCACAGAGGCGCTGCCCCGGATCCGCAAGCACCTGCGGGCACTGCGTGCCGCACTGCCGCAGCTGGTGGTCGCCTCGGTGAACCTGCAGCCAGCGCCCGCGGCGGTGATCGAGGGGGAGCAGGAGATCCTGCTCACCGGGTCCTCCGCGCTACCGCTGGAGCTGAACGGGCTGTGCCTGCACCTGCGGCCGCAGAGCTTCTTCCAGACGAACACTGCTGTGGCGGCAGCGTTGTACCGGCAGGCGGTCTCCTGGACCCGCGCCCTCCCGGTGCGCACTGTGTGGGACCTGTACTGCGGTGTCGGTGGCTTTGCGCTGCACCTGGCCGGACCTGGCCGGCAGGTGACCGGGTTCGAGATCAGTGCACAGGCGGTCGCCAGCGCCCGGTGCAGCGCTGCCCAGGCGGGACTGGAGGGCCAGGTGAGCTTCGCCGTCGGCGATGCCACGCACCTGGCCACCCGATCGGGTAACGTGGCAGACCTGGTGGTGGTGAACCCGCCCCGCCGAGGGATCGGCGAGAAGCTCGCCAGCCACCTGGAGCAGTCCGGGGTGCAGCACGTGCTGTACTCCAGCTGCAACGTGGACTCCCTCGGCCGCGACCTGGCGCGGATGCGGTCCCTGCGCCCGGTGCGCGGACAGGTGCTGGACATGTTCCCGCAGACCGGGCACTTCGAGACTCTCGTGCTGCTGGAACGTCGCTGACCCTCGCTCCCCCGGTGGGCTGCCGGGCACAGGGCCACCGGGCAGTGGTCACCGGTGCCCTAGTTCTCCTGACCGCGCCCGCGAGAAGTCCTACAGTGGGAACGCACCGTGAGGGAGAGCGCGAAGGGGAGCAATGGGGGAGTCAGCGGCCACTGTCGACGTCACGATCTGGGACTGGCTCCCGCAGGCGGCACAAGAGGTGGAGCACTACCTCGAACGACTGCTCGCGGAGGCGGCGATCAGCGCGCACGCAGTCGATGCGCGCGCCAAGAAGATCGAGTCCTTCCAGGAGAAGTGCCGCCGCAAGCAGTACACCGACCCGCTCCAGGACGTCACGGACACTGTGGCGGTGCGGATCATCACCTACTCGCTGACCGATCGGGACCGCGCCGAGAGACTGCTGGTCGACCGGTTCCAGATCGCGGAGAACCACAATCCCGGTGCTGCCAAGCCCCAGAGCCGCCGGGGCTACGACTGCAGCCACCTGGTGGTGACCGGGGAGCGGGCAGGGGTCGAACCCGGATGGCTGATCGCCGGCGGCAGGCTCGCGCAGTACTTCGACACGTTCGGAGGGCTGGAGATCCAGCTCCGGACAGTAGCGGCGCACTCCTGGGCGGAGTTCGAGCACGCACGGCGGTACAAGGGCCAGCCATACCAGGCGATCAGCGACCACGACCGCGCGACCGTCGACCAGCTGTTCGGTGCGGCGTCTGACGCCCGTCGAGCGTTGGACGAGCTGTTCGTGGCGATCGACCGCGTGCTGGCCAACCCGACCGCGCCGTCCTCTCCTCCGGCGGCCCTCGAGGAGGCTGCGCCGCCCAGCGGCGATCCGGCCGGCCCGCCCACCGGGCGCCAGACCCCCGTGCAGCCGGCACCGCTGCGTACCTACCTCGCCGAGCGGTTCCCTGATGACGGCGAGGCCAGCGCGAAGGGCATGCAGTTCGCCTGCGAGCTCATCGACGCGTGCGGACTGTCCTCGATCGAGGCACTGGCTCGTGCGCTGGAGGGCGTCGACAGCGACCAGGTACGCCGCCTGATGGACACGGCCACAGCGGTGACCCGGGTGCGCCGGCTGGATGACACGTTGCTCGCCCGGTTCGGCGAGGAGTACATCGCGGCCACCGGTGCGCTCGGGAACGTCCCGCGACGCAGCCAGCAGCTGGAGTGGCGTTATGACCGACTCCGGGGCAAGCTCCCGTTGTCGAACGCCGGCAGGAAGCGCTGACCACACCGGTCGGAGAAGGTCACTGAGGATCGGGCACCGGTGCCCGGGTTCTATTGACTTTCGAGGATGGGGTGGCGGCAGTGGGGTCAGCGCAGCAGCCGCCGATCGAACAGTGGCACCAGACCGGCCGAGGCGAGGCTGAGCACGCCAAGCACCCAGAACACCGGCACCACCGAGTCGCCCACCCACGCGCCGACACCCAGCACCAGCACCGCCCCGATGCCGTTGGCCAGTCCGATCGCGATCCCTGAACCCATCGACGGGTTCTCGGCGAAGATCTCCTGCCCAAGCAGCACCGTGGTGGAGGCGGTGAGGAACATCATCACCCCGAGCAGCCCGGAGACCACCCACACACCGGGACCCGTCAGGTAGGCGGTCGGCACGATGAGCAGCCCGGTGCCGACCGCGGAGATCAGCAGCGTGGCACGGGTGCCGATCCGGTCGGTGAGGTAACCGCCGGACAGGTTTCCTACCACGCCCACGGTCATCATCGTGGTGATCAGCGACGCTCCGGTGACCAGCGAGTAGCCGCGCTGGTCCCACAGCACCGGCACAAATGTGGCGAACGCGTAGATCCCCACCATCCGCAGGCTCTGGTAGGCGATCAGCAGGCTCATCGGCCGGGCGTGCACGCTGAGCCGGATCGCCGGGCCCTGCTGCGGCTTCGGCGGCAGCGCGGGCAGCCAGCGGAGCAGGAACGGCAACGTCACCAGCCCCGGCACCGCCACCACCCACAGGTAGGTCAGGCCCAGGTGAGCCACGATCACGCTCGCGATCGTCGGCCACAGGCCGCGGCCCAGCTCCCCGCCGACCAGGAAGGCGGAGGTGAGCAGGCCCTGCCGCCCGCTGAACAGCTGCCGCACGCTGGCAATTGCCTGTGGGTGGAAGAACGCGTTGCCCACGCCGATCAGTACCAGCAACACGATCAGCAGCGCGGTGGAGCGCACCACTCCGATCAGCCCGCCGCCCACCGAGGCCAGCGCCAGACCGAGCACCACCAGGGCCTTGCCCCCGAGCCGGTCGGCGATCCGTCCGGCGACCGGTTGCAGGGCCTGCCCGATCGTCAGCGCCGTCACCAGTACCGCCGCCATCTGCACCGGCTGACCGATCGTGACCAGCACCGCCGGGAGCACGCCGGGCAGGTAGTTGGAGGCGCCGTCGTTGAGGAAGTGTGCCCAGGTGAGTCCGCCGAGCCGTCGGTACTGTGCGAGCCGCTGCCCAGTGCTCCCACCGCTGCTCATCCAGCGATTCTGTCAGCCTCGGGGAGGTGGTCGCCCCGCGGCGCCCTGATCGCCAGCATCCACGCCTGCGCCACGAGCAGCGCCCGCCGGCTGCACAGTCGTTTTCGTCCTGTCCGCGGGCGCTGGCATACTCCGGACCATGGCCCCCGCCTCCTCGGCGCGCCGGCATGCGCGCAGGCTGGGGCGGAGAGACCGCCGTTCCCGCAGGCTACCGACGCCCCGCCCACCATTGCTCCAACGCGGACCTGAGCTGTCCCGGCGGCAGCGGCTCCGGGTGATGCTGCTGCTGGGCATCATGACCGGTCTCGGCCCGGCCACGGTCGACATGTACCTGCCTGCACTGCCGGCGTTGGCGGTGGAGTTCGATGCCTCCACCGCCGGGGTCCAGGCCACGCTCACCGGGTCGCTGCTGGGCATGGCCACCGGACAGCTGGTGATCGGCCCCCTCTCGGACACCCTGGGACGCCGACGGCCGGTGCTGGTGGGGGTGAGCGTGCACGTGCTGTCCTCACTGGCGATGATCGCCTCGCCCTCCATCGAGGTGCTGCTGGCGCTGCGCGTGCTGCAAGGATTCGGGGCGGCGGCGGGTGCGATCACGGCGATGGCGATCGTCCGAGACCTGTTCACCGGTCGGGGCGCCTCCACGATGTTCTCCCGGCTCATGCTGATCACCGGGATCGCCCCGGTGCTGGCGCCCGCCGTCGGCGGGTTCCTGATGTCGGTCACCGGCTGGCGGGGCATCTTCCTGGTGCTGGCCGGCACGTCGCTGACCGTGGTGAGCGCCTGCGCGTGGGCGCTGCCGGAGACCCTCGCCGTCGAGGCTCGTATCCCCGCACGGCCCCGGGTGATGCTCGGGACCGTCGGCAGGCTGCTGCGGGACCGCATCTACATGGGTGCGCTGCTCACCCAGGCGCTGATGTTCTCCGCGTCGTTCTCCTACGTGTCCGGGATGAGCTTCATCCTGCAGGACGGGTTCGGGCTGGCGCCCGGTGAGTTCGGGTTCCTCTTCTCCGCCGGCACGATCGGGATGATCGGGATGAGCCAGGTGAACCCAGTCCTGCTGCGCCGGCTGAGCACCGGTGGGGTCCTGGTGCTCGGTCTGGCCGGGGTGATCACCTGCGGCACGGTGATGACCGTGCTCACTGCCACGGGCACCGGCGGCATGTGGGGACTGCTGCTCCCGATCTGGGGCGCACTCGCCTGCCAGCAGCTGATCACCCCGAACAGCCAGTCCATCGCGCTGTCGCAGCACGGTGCGCGGGCCGGCACCGCCGCGGCGTTCCTCACGGCCAGCATGAGCCTGGCGGGGGCGCTGGCCGCCCCCTTGCTCGGTGTGGTCGGTGCGACGGCGGTGAGCCTCTCGGTCGTGATGCTCACCTTCTACGTGCTCTCCGGCACCGCCACGGCCACCCTGATCCGGCGCAGCGGGCTGCGGGCGAGCGACGACCGCCCGGGCCGGTGAGCTGTCCCGGTCAGCCTGGGGTTTCGGGCGCGCTGCGGTCGGTCTGCCGCCGGCGCCGGTTCCGCCAGAGCCGGCTGGTGAGGATGGTCAGCATCACTGCCATCGCCAGGCTCAGGACCTGCAGCACCAGGT
>Ga0209487_1003708_pt1 | contig 11915 bp, 13 predicted proteins | sample Poulit2012_FD_187524 | JGI IMG/M metagenome (GOLD analysis project Ga0209487, IMG submission 187524) | Agricultural soil microbial communities from Georgia to study Nitrogen management - Poultry litter 2012 (SPAdes) (version 2) | ecosystem: Environmental > Terrestrial > Soil > Agricultural land... | reverse complement strand
CGCGCAGGGTTGCGTCCATGATTTCGGGGCCTATGCCGTCGCCCCTGATAACGGTGATACGCTGCGTCAAGCGACTGTTCCTGTAAGGTTTGAGACAATTGCAAGCGGCGCATTATAGGCCGTTGCGGGACGTGATGCCTTAAAGCAAGCCTCAGCCGGTCGCCCTGTGGCCTGCAAGCATGCGGTCGAGCGCGCCTTCCTGGTCCAGCGCATCCAGATCATCAAAGCCACCAACGTGCTCACCGTTGATGAAAATCTGCGGCACGGTGCGCCGGCCGCTGCGCTCCATCATTTCAGCCCTTTTGCCGGGCTCGGTATCGATCGCGATCTCGTCGATTTCCACGCCTTTTTCATGCAGCAGGTTGCGCGCCCTGACGCAAAACGGACAGGTGGCCGTTGAGTACATTTCAATTTTCATGGTTATCCATCTCCTTGGAAAAAACGCTGGCGACTATATGCACCAGTCGGGTTTGGGCAACCCGCCATACTTGCACGCCAGCCGCACCGGGCCGTCGGGGAACAGCCGGTACAGCGCTCTGCTGCCGCGCGCCTGCGGCCGGTATTTTCCAAACTCGGCAACCACCACCCGCATCAGCGGCGGGTTGCCGTAGCGGCGGTGATAATCGCGCACGAATTCTATCAGCCACCAGTGATCCTCGCCCAGCTCCACCCCGTCAAGCCCGGCCAGGGCCGTGGCGACCGCCGGGGTCCACTGCCCGGCATCGGCCAGAAACCCGCCTTCATCCAGGACGACTGCATGACCGTCAACAAGAATTTTGCCGAATGTATCGCTCATGGGGTGTTCACGGATCGCTTACAGAAAAAACACGCCGGCCGGCGACTGGCCAGCTGCCTCATCCAGGCATGCCGGGTTCGCGATGCCAACACTCGCCGGCAGCGCCACATTCTGGGGGCCGAGCACGCTGATGCGGGCCAGCTCATGGTCGGTCAGCTGCCTGAAAGGCGCAAAAAACTTGTCCTGCAGATGCGCGCGTCCAGGGCCTGCAAAGATCACTTCAAGATCAAGCTCCAGAGTGGCGCCGGCAAGCACCAGCTCAAGTATTTCACGGCTGCCGGGATCGGCCGGACCGGACGCGATCACAATTTTCCAGCCGCTTTTGTTCCGGCCGCTGCCGGTCGCGGCGACACGGTCGCTACAGCCTTGAGGCGCTGGCGGCACGGATTCGCCAAAACAGACCGTCTGACGGGCATCGGCCGCCTGGTTCCAGAAGGTCACCAGGCTGGAAAGCTCAAAGGGCGGCTCGGGCGGCGTGCCGAAGCGACGCGCCCAGGAACCGCTGCAAACCGCCAGAGTGGCGCGATGCCATTCGGACAGCTCGCGCCAGCAGGCTGCACACCGGCCAGCGGCATGTTCAACGCCCCGGCCGTGGAAAAACACCATCAGCGCGCCCTCTTCCGGCACCTCGCTCCAGGCTCTGGCACAAGCCAGCGCATCGCGGCACGTCGCCGTGCCCGGCGGGGAGCGAAGCAGAATGATTCGGTGATATTGTAACGGGCCGGTATTCACTGAATGTTTGAAACCTCGATGTTTTTCGCGAGTCTCAAGAGGCGATGAACCACTCGCTCAAATACTTGCTGCTGGCGGCTATTGTAGCGGTCGCCACCACGGCGGGCGCCAACGAACCGGTAAAACTGCCGGATCTCGGCGGCACCAGCACGCGCGTCCTTTCGCCCGAGGAAGAGGCCAGGTTTCCGCACGAATTCTCGCAATTCATGCGCGCCAACGACCTTCTGGTCGAGGATCCGCTGATCAGCGGTTATTTCAGCGACATGGGATTCCGCCTGGTGTCGCGCTCGGACAGGTCGAAGGACTCCTTTCATTTTTTTGTGCTCAAGGAGCCTGAAATCAACGCTTTTGCCATGCCGGCCGGAGTGATCGCCCTTCATTCGGGCCTTATTCTTGAAGCCCGCGACGAAAGCGAGGTGGCCGGTGTGCTGGCCCATGAGATCGCGCACGTGATCCAGGACCACATCGCCCGGGGCGTGGAGGCGAGCCAGAATGTATCCTTTCCGGCCATGATTGCAGCGCTGGGTCTGGCCATTGCCGCCGGCGCCGCCGGGGCCGATGGCGATGCCGCCCAGGCCATCATGTTTGGCGGCATGAGCCTGGCCCAGCAGTTCCAGATCAGCCATACCCGCCAGGCCGAGGCCGAGGCCGACCGCATTGGCATTTCGCTGCTGGCCCGCGGCGGCTATGAACCCCAGGGCATGACGCGTTTCTTCCAGCGGCTCAACCGGATCACGCGCGCCATGGGTGAAGGGCCGCCGGAGTATCTTCGAACCCACCCGCTGACCACCAATCGCATTGCCGAAGCCCGCAGCCGCGCCGACAGCTTTACAGTCAGAAACCCGCGTGATGGCGAGGAATTCCATTTTGTCCAGGCCAGGCTCAGGGCGCTGATGGTGGAACCCTTTGCGGCCCAGCACTGGTTCAGAACGCGCCTGGACGGGTCATCGGACAGGCCCGAGGCCGCCTTGCGCTACGGTTTGGCGCTAAGCCTCATCCAGTCGCGCCGGCTTGAGGAGGCACGCCTGCAGACTGAGTGGCTGCTGGCCACCGATTCCGACAGCCAGCTTTACCAGCTGCTGGAATCGGAGCTGCTGATTGCAGAAAACCGGGTGGCTGACAGCCTGGCCATTCTGGAGCGCCTGTTTTCCGAATACCCCGGCAACCGGCTGATTTCAACCCGCTACGCGCACGCGCTGATGCATGAACGCGACGCCGGCCGGGCCGTCCGTGCGGCCACCGTCCTGCGTCAGTATCTGCGCGATTACCCCGATGATGTGGACATGGTCGAACTGTACGCGCGCGCTGCCGACCGTGCAGGTGATTCGGTGCGCGCCGCCGAGGCGCTGGCCGAAAGCTACTACATGCGCGGCAGCATTCCCGAAGCGCTGGTTCAGCTGGAGCGGGTCAATGACCGTGATGATCTTGATTACTACCAGCGCTCGCGCGTCAACGCGCGCCTGAATGAGCTGCGCACCGAGCGCCTGCGCCTGACCGCGCGCCAGCAGCGCCAGCAGCGGCCGCAATGACGATTGACTGGCGTCCTTCTGCCGGGGCGGAGGCCATACGGCAGCGCGCCCGCCTGCTGGCCGGCATGCGCCGCTTTTTTGCCGAACGCAATGTCATCGAGGTTCAAACGCCCATACTGACGCCCTGCGGCGTGACCGATGTCCATATCGACAGCATGGCCACCCGCCGGCCCGAAACCTGGCTGCGCACCTCACCGGAATATTTCCACAAGCGCCTGCTGGCATCCGGTTCGGGCGATATTTATGAGCTGGGCCAGGTGTTTCGGCGCGATGAGGCGGGCCGCTTTCACCAGCCTGAATTCACCCTGCTGGAGTGGTATCGCGTGGGCTGGGACTGGCGCCGGCTGGCCGCCGAAACCGTTGACCTGATCAGGCTTTGCCTGCCCGACAACAGGGTTGACGAGCCTGTGCAATGGCGGCCCTGGCGGCAGTGCTTTATTGACGACCTGGGCATTGACGGCCTGCTGGCCGGGCGGGACGAGCTGGCGGCCCTGGCCGATGATGCCCCGGACGGACTGGAGCGCGACGCGCTGCTCGACTGGCTGTTTGCCACGCGTATCCAGCCGGCGCTTGGCGCGCGCACCATCACGGTGGTTTACGACTACCCCGCCAGTCAGGCCGCGCTGGCGCGATTGCGTCCCGATGACCCGCGCGTGGCCGAGCGCTTTGAGGTGTTTGTCGGCGCCACCGAACTGGCCAACGGCTACCGCGAACTGCTGGCAGCCGACATTCAGCGCCGCCGCTTTGAGCGCGACAATCGCATTCGCCGGCAGCGCGGACAGCCCGCCATGCCCGTGGATGAACACCTGCTTGCCGCCCTGGCTGCGGGCATGCCCGAATGCTCGGGCGTGGCGCTGGGCGTGGACCGGCTGCTCATGCTGGCCCTGGGCGCCAGGGCTATTGACGAGGTGGTGTCGTTTGCCCGCCGTCCGGGTGAATGAACGGCCAGTGCCAGCGTTCGAACAACCGGTCGCGCCACAGGCGCAGGCGCACGCCCGTTGCCAGCGCATTGGGCTGGATCATGCGGCTGACGTGTTGTGCATCAACGGTTGCCTGCCCCTCATCATCGCGAGTCACAACCAGCTGCAGGGCCGGCAGGGAATCAATTCGCGCCTGCCTGAGCACGGAGGGGATGTCCCGCTCCACCCGCCCCTGGGCATCGACAACGCCGGTCAGCCAGCCGTAAATCGTCTGTCCATCCTGCATTTCAATCTGCCAGATGTTCATGGAACGGTTGCGGGCCAGCACCCGGGCTTCGTCGCAGTGCGGCCTTGTTCCGGCCGGGACAAAATGCCGCTTGATGCGCCCCTGGCCGGACTCGGTGAGAATCTCCTCTATTCTGTCGGGCCATTCGGCCACCAGCACGCTGCGGGCCGGCCACGCGGCCGCAATCACAATGACTGAAAGCAGGGCAGCGACCGTGCCCGACAGACGCAGCACAAATGACAGCAGTCGTGGCATCATGGATGAAAATATATCATGCAGAATGCAAGCCGTGCCCGGGCCCGGTCAGGGGGCAAAGTCGGGGAGCCGGCCGGCGTTTGATTTCGCACAGGAGCGAGCATGGACGGCGTGATAACTGTTCGACCGGCACGCAGCACCGAAATTGCTGCACTAGCGCAGCGCGTGGCGCAAAGGCTGCCCGATGTCATGGCCCACCTTGGCCGCCGCGAGCGCCTTGAAGGGCATTTGTCCAGCCTGATTCCCGACCAGTGCCTTTATGTGGCCACAATGGACAACCAGCTGGCCGGAATGGGCGCGGTCGATCTCGACCATGCACGCCTTCTGGCGCTGTTTGTCGACCCGGACATTGCGTCCGGAAAAACCGCCCCGCGACTTCTGGCCGCGCTTGAAAACCACGCCCTGAAATTTGGTGTGCGCCACCTTGGCGGTGCAGCCCGCAAGAACAGCGCCCGCCTGCTGGAGTCGCTGGGCTACCGCTGCCAGCCTTTCCCCGGACACCCCGAGAAAATGGTTGTCGGCCGCAGCCTGGTTGACCAGGCCAGTGCGGAAACACGCCGCATCATGCAGATTTGCGATGAGCTGGAAATACCACAGAGCTACGGTGCAAAGCGGCGACTGCCGATTGTTCCCGAAGCCCGGGAGCGTGAGTATATTGGCGACGATCTTTTTGGCCGGCCGCAATACCTGCTTACGGAAGCAGGCCTGGCGCTCAAGCGCATGATTCAGGCAGCCCAGCGCAACGGCGTTGAAATTCTGCTGGTGTCTGCCTATCGGTCGATTGCCTATCAGGCCAACCTGGTGCGCCGCAAGCTGCAGCAGGGGCAGTCAATGGACGAGGTTCTTGCCGTTTCGGCCGCGCCCGGTTACAGCGAACACCACAGCGCCAGAGCCGTTGATCTGACCACCCGGGGCATCAGGCCGCTTGAAGAGGAGTTTGCCCACACCGATGCCTATCAGTGGCTGCTGGGCAACGCGGCCGCATTCGGGTTTCGGGAATCTTTCCAGGCCCACAACCGCCACGGCATTGCCTGGGAGCCCTGGCACTGGTACTACCACCGCTGAGCGATCGGCTGACGTCCGTCAGCTCAGGCCGGTGGGGTAATCCCCGCTGAAGCATGAGCTGTCAAAGCCGGTCAGGCGCTGATTGCGCCCCCTGACCGCCTCTTCCAGGGCATCGAGATCCTGGTAGACAAGCCGGTCGGCGCCTATGGCTGCGCAGATTTCCTCAACGCTGCGCCCGGCCGCGACCAGCTCGTCGGTGGCCGGCATGTCGATTCCGTAAATGTTGGCATGGCGCACCGGCGGTGAGGCTGAAGCCAGATAAACCTTTTTTGCCCCGGCCTCGCGCGCCATCTGGATGATTTCTCTGGCCGTGGTGCCGCGCACGATGGAATCGTCCACCAGCAATATGTTCTTGTTGCGAAACTCCAGATCAATGGTGTTGAGCTTGCGCTTGACCGATTTTGCTCTTTGAGCCTGTCCCGGCATGATGAAAGTCCGGCCAATGTAACGATTTTTCATCAGCCCTTCGCGGTATTTGACATCCAGACGGTGAGCCAGCGGCAGACACGCCGTGCGGCTGGTGTCGGGCACGGGAATGATGGCGTCAATATCATGGTCGGGCCAGATGCGCATGATCTTGTCGGCCAGCGCCTCGCCCATGCGCAGCCGCGCCTTGTACACCGAAAGATCATCGATCATGGAGTCGGGCCGGGCAAGATAGACATACTCGAACATGCACGGCATGTATTCCTTGGCGTAAACGCTGACCTGCCGGTGCAACCGTCCATCCAGGGCAACAAAAACACATTCGCCGGGCGCCAGGTCGGAAACCAGCTCAAAGCCGAGAATATCGAGCACCACCGATTCGGAAGCCACAATATATTCTGCGCCCTCATCGGTTTCACGCTGTCCCAGCACCATGGGACGAATGGCCCAGGGATCGCGAAACGCAATCATGCCCTGTCCCGCAATCAGAGCCACCGCCGCATAGGCGCCGTTGCAGCGCCTGTGAACACCGTCCACAGCGGCAAAAATATCGGCGGGCCGCAAGCCGTTGCGCGTATAGCGATTGAGCTCGTGGGCCAGCACATTGAGCAGAACTTCCGACGACGAGCCGGTATTGATATGCCGCCGGTCATGAGCAAACAGCTCATCACGCATGGTTTGCGAATTGACCAGATTGCCGTTGTTCGCCAGGGAGATTCCGCAGGGCGAGTTAACGTACATGGGCTGAATTTCGTCCTGCTGACTGCCGCCGCCATCGGGGCTGCGCACGTGGCCGATGCCGAATTCACCGGTCAGTCCGACCACATCATCTTCATCGAACACATCACGCACCAGCCCGGGCCCGCGCGCAGACAGCATGTGGTCATTGTCCAGGGTGGTGATGCCGGCGGCATCCTGACCGCGGTGCTGGAGTATGGTCAAGGCGTCATAAAGCCTGGCCGCAACCGGCGAACGGCCTGCAATACCTACAATTCCGGACATGTCAGGTTTCCGCTTCCTCGGTAATTTCTTCAGGCAGGTAGGCCTGGATTGATTCCGGGAAATACTCGACCACGTGCCGCGACAGACGCTCCATTTCGGGCAGCAGCAGAGAGTTTTCCCACCACGGGTCTTTTACAAAAGGGGTAAAGCCGGCAATGATGACCGCCGCCAGCACCATGGCCAGCCCGCGCAGCGCACCAAACAGTGCGCCCGCCAGGCGGTCGCTGCCGCTCAGGCCGGTGTTGGCCACCAGCTTGCCCAGCAGGTAATTGATCAGGCCGCCAACGGCCAGCACCAGAACAAAAACGCCGACAAAGGCAATGATGACGCGCACCGACGGCACGTCCACCGTGTTTTCAAGCCGCACGGCCAGCGGCCCGGCGGCCTGCAGTGCAGCGTAGCCGGCAGCCACCCACACCAGCAGCGAAAACACTTCGCGGACAAACCCCCGGAAAAGGCTGACCAGCGTGGAAACCAGGACAATGCCGACAATGGCGTAGTCGGCCCAGTTCACGGATGTGAAACCACAATGCCGTCCAGCCCCTGCTCGGTGCGCAGCCTGGCGAGCAGCTCCTCGGCTGCGGTGCGGCTGTCGTACAGCCCCGCACGCACCCGCCAAATGGTTCTTTGTCCCGACTGTTCGCCATGCATGAAACTGTCATACCCGGCATCGCTCAGTTTGCCAACCAGCTGTTCAGCATTTTTGCGGCTGGCAAATGATCCGACCTGAACCGTCAGGCCGCTTCTGTCTCCGGACCGGTTTTCGCTGGACAGCTCCCGCACCGCCGGTTCAATGCCCTTGATGGTTGTCGCAATCTGCTTGCGCACGCGCTCGGCCGCTTCCCTGTCGCCATAGGGGCCGGTACGCAGACGATGGAGCTGCGCCTGGTCACGCACAAGTACATCCTGCATGGTGGCGTGTCCCAGCGCCTCCAGACGCTGGCTGATTGATTCTGCCGTTTTGCTGCTGCTGAAAACCGCCACCTGAACCACCCACCGCCCCTGCGGGTCGGCCGGCTCGTCCGCTTCCGGCGACTGACCGGATGACGGCTCGGCCTCGGGCAGTGTTTCATCCGCAACGATTTCAAGCTCCTCTGGCTCAATCACCGGCTCAGCCTCATCGACAGGGCTTTCCGATTCTTCCTGCTGCGCGGCCGCATCCGCCAGCGCTTCATCTGCGTCCGGCCGCCCACCGCCGGCATCGGGCTCAGTAATGGTGTTGTCCAGCACGTCAATGTCATGCAGGGCATGATCCACCGGCTCGTCCAGCGGTTCAGTCCGCTCTTGTGCCGGTCTTGTCGGCTGGCGTGAAGCATCGGGTTCCAGCGACAGCCGCCTGACCCGGGTTTCGCCGGCATTGCGTTCGGGCAACTCAACCATATGCTCGCCCGTGTCGCGCGAACTGCTGCCGCGATCAAACAGCATGGGCAAAAAAATGACTCCCAGCGCAATCAGAATGCTGGCACCTATCAGTCGCTGTTTCAAAAGCTTGTCCATAAACTACCGGATCCGCCGGGATGGCCATTGATTCAATGCTTCAGCCGCCGTCAGAAACGAACCGAAAACAACGATTCGGTCCTCAGGGCCGCTGTCCGCCAGCGCCTGTTCCAGCGCTGCGCCCACCGATTCTACCGCCATCATGCGAGCGGAAACACCCGCCGCCTGCAACTCGTTGATAATGGCGGCTGCGCTTTGGCCGCGTCCTGTGGCCAGCGGGGCAACCAGCCAGTCCGAGAAGCACTGGACAAGCGCGCGGCCAATGCCGGCAACATCCTTGTCGTGCAATGCGCTGAACACCGCCGTACTGCGCCCGGAATGCGGACCCAGGGCGCCGGCCAGTGCCCTCGCAGCAGCCGGATTGTGGGCCACATCCACAATCACATCCGGGTTTTTTGCCAGCTGCTGAAACCGCCCCGCCAGCTGCACCTGCGCCAGCCCCCGGGCCATTGTTTCGGCAGACACGGGCAGGCGGTCGCGCAGCGCCCGCAGGGCCAGAACCGCCAGGGCCGCATTGCGGCATTGCCAGGCGCCCGGCAGGGCCGGCGGCGCAAAAGCCAGGCGCGCGGCGCCCGAAACATCTTTCAGGACAAAGCCTGATGAGTCCTGCTCATAGACATCATTGAGCAGGGTGATGCGGGCGCCCACGCCTTCAAGGTGAGCCAGCAAGCCGTCCGGCGGCTGTGTTTCGCCAACGATGACCGGGCGTTCCGAACGGGCAATGCCGGCTTTTTCAAGCGCGATAGACCGGCGGTCATCGCCCAGAAACTCGACGTGGTCGATGCCGATGGATGTGATGACCGCCACGTCGGGATCAATGATGTTGACGGCATCCAGCCGTCCGCCCAACCCGACCTCGAGCACCACGGCGTTGACATCATGGGCGGATGCCATGGCCAGCGCCGCCAGGGTAATGTGCTCGAAGTAGGTCAGCGTTACGCTGCCGCGGGCGCGCTCCACCTGATCGAATGCGGCTGCAATGGCGTGCTCGGCAGCCGGCCGGCCACCGATTCGAATGCGTTCTGAAAAACTGACCAGATGCGGCGAGGTATAAACCAGCGGTCGGTGGCCCGCCGCCGTCAGCATGGCTTCGAGCATGGCCACTGTCGAGCCCTTGCCATTGGTGCCCGCAACCGTGATAACCGGCGCGGAAAGCGCCGTCTGCATTCCCTTCCAGACCTGGCGGACGCGGGCCAGGCCCAGATCGATGTGCGCTTCGGAGGAGCGCTTTTCCAAAAGCGCCAGCCAGGCAGCCAAATCACGATCCGGGTCGCGGTCTGAACCCGGGCCAGGATCTGAACCCGGGTCAGAATCTGAACAATGAACAGCCACGGGCCGCTCGTCAGTCTGCATCCTTTCCTTCTTCTTCGCCCGGATCCGGTTCTTCATCTGCCCCGGGTGGCGGGGACGCTTCCCCGGTGCCGCTTTGCACAGACACTTCGCCGTCATCACCAGCGGGCTTCTCTGCATCGTTTTCAGCGGTCGCAGCGCTCTCCTGACCGGTGCTGTCGTCGTCCACATCGGTCATTGCCGGCCCCGGATTGTCCGGCACGTTCTCCTGCCCGGCGTCTCCGGATCCGGAGCTGTTGTCTTGATCAGCGTCCTTGCCGGCATCAGCACCTGCAAACAAGTCACCTTCAACTTCGGTGCTGCGGCGCCGCGACGACATCAGCATGATCAGCAGCCCGTGAATGCGCGAGCGCAGCTCGCGGCGATCGACGATCTGGTCGACAACGCCTTTTTCAAGCAAAAACTCGGAGCGCTGGAAGCCCTCGGGCAGCTTTTCGCGAACGGTCTGCTCAATCACGCGCGGGCCGGCAAAGCCGATCAGTGCATTGGGCTCGGCCAGATGGATGTCACCCAGCATGCCCAGGCTGGCTGAAACACCGCCGGTGGTGGGATGGGTCAGCACCACGATATAAGGCAGGCCGGCTTCGGCCATGCGGGCCAGCGCGGCGGATGTGCGCGCCATCTGCATCAGTGAAAACAGCCCTTCCTGCATGCGGGCACCGCCCGAGGCTGAAAAACACACCAGCGGCAGCTCGCGCCTCAGACATTCCTCGGCGGCCAGCACAAAGCGCTGGCCCACCACCGAGCCCATGGAACCGCCCATGAAACGAAAATCAAAGGCACAGGCAACCAGCTCCATGTCCATCAGCAGGCCGCGCAGGGCGATCAGGGCGTCTTTCTCGCCGGTGTTTTTCTGGCTTGTGGTGATGCGGTCGCGGTATTTCTTGGTGTCTCGAAAACGCAGCACGTCAACAGGCTCAAGATCGGCCCCTATTTCATCATGCTCACCGTCGTCAAGAAAGGATTCCAGCCGGGCCCGCCCCACCAGCGGCATATGGTGACTGCACTTGGGGCAAACATTCAGGTTGCGTTCCAGCTCGGGCCTGTACAGCACGGATTCACAGGATTTGCACTTGGTCCACAGCCCGTCAGGCACCTTGCGTCTTTTCGAACCTTCGGTGCGAATTCGTCCGGGCATCAACTTCTGAAACCAGTTCATTCAGATACTCACAGCTTTGTTTTGCCCGGCGGCAGACTCGTCCAGCGCCCGGCGAATGGGTTCAAGGTATTCGGTGGTGGCGCGCACGGCCCGTTCGGTGGTGCCCGCCTCGCCCAGGCGCCTGACCAGCGCCGAGCCGATAATGACCGCATCGGCATATTCCGAGACAGCGGCCGCCTGCTGCGCGGTGCGAATGCCAAAACCGACGGCCACCGGCAGGTCGATGGCCGCGCGCACGCGGTCAACCTCGGAGCCAAGGGCGGCGGTGTCCAGGGTGGCGGCACCGGTAACGCCCTTGACGGAAATATAATACAGAAACCCGGCCGCGCGGCTGGCGGTCAGCCCGAGCCGGGATGCGGTGGTGGTCGGCGCGGCAAGAAATATCTGATGCAGCCCGGCGGCGGCCAGCAGGGCCTGCATTTGCTCCGATTCATCCACCGGGCAATCGGCAATCAGCAGGCCATCGGCCCCGGCATCGGCGGCCTGGCGGCAGAATGTTTCGGCTCCGCGACGCTCGATGAGATTGGCGTAGCCCATGAAAACCACCGGCGTATTCTGGTCGCGCCGCCTGAATTCCGCCACCATGGCCAGCACCTCGTCGGTGCCCGTGCCCTGCTCAAGCGCGCTGGCGCAGGCCTGCTGAATGACCGGCCCATCGGCCATGACATCGGAAAAGGGCATGCCGACCTCGATCAGATCGGCCCCGGCGGCCACGGCGGCATGCATGACGGGCACGGTGGCCGAAGGCTCGGGATAGCCGGCCGTCACGTAGGGAATCAGGCCTTTTCTGCCCTGCTGCCTGAGCTGCTCAAAACGGGCGTCGATGCGGTTCACAGCGTCATTCCTTCTAGCTGGGCCACGGTATTGATGTCCTTGTCGCCGCGGCCGGACAGGTTGA
>Ga0209487_1003707_pt1 | contig 11915 bp, 13 predicted proteins | sample Poulit2012_FD_187524 | JGI IMG/M metagenome (GOLD analysis project Ga0209487, IMG submission 187524) | Agricultural soil microbial communities from Georgia to study Nitrogen management - Poultry litter 2012 (SPAdes) (version 2) | ecosystem: Environmental > Terrestrial > Soil > Agricultural land... | reverse complement strand
TCATGCCAATTCGTGTAGCGACAACGGGACAAACACATGGACCAGAATTACCAAAAGCGATTGAATTATTAGGAAAAGATGTTGTTTTAGCTCGCTTAGATCAAGTATTATCACAAATAGAAGAATAATGATTAGGAATTATAAACAATTTAATTCACATTTTTTTCAAAGTATAATATAGTAAGAATACAATATAGTGTATGAAAATGATGATGAGGAAAAGTAAAAAGGCAACATTTATAAAAGAGAACATCACCATTGGCTGAAAGTGATGATAAATGTATCTTTTGAACATGCACCTCGGAGTTCGTTATAGAAAATGAGTATATAACGACGGCAGACTACCGTTATTAAGATCAAGTTGAGAGAATAAATTCTCTAAACAGAGTGGAACCGCGCATAAAGCGTCTCTGTGTAAATAAGATTTACATGGAGATGCTTTTTTATTTTATATATGAATAAGGCTTTTATATTCATATAAAGGAAGAGAATAGATAGGGGGATGATCAAATGGGTATTTTCAAGCGAATGAAGGAAGATATGGATGTCGTATTTGAACAGGATCCAGCCGCACGGTCATATATTGAGGTATTTTTAACTTATTCCGGTTTACATGCTATCTGGAACCATCGTATCGCCCATCGTTTTTATAAGTGGAGGTTATATTTTATTGCACGTTCCCTTTCGCAATTTAGCCGTTTTCTAACAGGTATCGAGATCCACCCCGGCGCTGTCATTGGCAGAAGGTTCTTCATAGACCATGGGATGGGGGTTGTCATTGGTGAAACATGTGAAATCGGTGACAATGTTACAATTTATCAGGGTGTTACGTTAGGTGGAACAGGACATGAGAAAGGAAAACGACATCCAACCATTAAAGATAATGCACTCATAGCCACAGGTGCTAAAGTGTTAGGAAATATAACAATCGGAGAGAACTCAAAGATAGGTGGGGGCTCTGTCGTCTTAAAAGATGTTCCAAATAATGCAACGGTTGTCGGTATTCCAGGACGCGTTGTAAAACAAGATGGAAAAAAGATAAGCCAAAAATTAGACCACCATATTTTGCCAGACCCTGTATCTGATCGGATAAAAAATTTACAGGAAGAGATTGAACAATTACAAAATGAAGTGAATAAGTTAAAAGAAGAGGAAGGTAAGCAGCATGTCAATCACAATCTATAATTCAATGACAAAAGAGAAAGAAATTTTTACCCCACTAGTTGAAAATGAAGTAAAGATGTATGTATGTGGTCCGACAGTGTATAATTATATTCATATTGGAAATGCACGTCCTGCTATTGTATTTGACACAGTGCGACGCTATTTTGAATATAAGGGATATCATGTCGATTATGTGTTGAACTTCACAGATGTCGATGACAAAATCATCGCAGCTGCTAATGAAACAGGTGAAAAAGTACAAGATGTGACGAATCGATTTATTGATGCGTATTTAGAAGATGTAAAAGCATTAGGTGTAAAAGAAGCGACATATCACCCGCGTGTAACAGAAACAATGGACGACATTATTGCATTTATCGAAGGACTAATTGAGAAAGGGTATGCTTATGAAGTAGAAGGAGATGTCTATTTTAAACCGCGTGCCTTTGAAGGATACGGGAAACTTTCCGCACAATCGATTGATGAATTAAGGGCAGGTGCCCGGATTCGAGTAGGCGAGAAAAAAGAAGATCCACTCGACTTTGCTTTATGGAAAGAGGCAAAGGCAAATGAGATTGCATGGGACTCTCCTTGGGGGAAAGGTCGTCCAGGCTGGCATATTGAATGCTCTGCAATGGCAAAGAAATATTTAGGAGAAACGATTGATATTCATGCTGGTGGGCAAGACTTAACGTTTCCTCACCATGAAAATGAGATTGCCCAATCAGAAGCATTAAATGAAAAGACATTTGCAAACTATTGGATGCATAATGGCTATATGAATATTGATAATGAAAAAATGTCAAAGTCATTAGGGAACTTTATTTTAACAAAAGACTTAATTGCAAAATATGACCCAATGATGTTACGCTTTTTTATGTTAAGCGTGCATTATCGTAATCCGATTAATTTCACTAGTGAATTAATTGAAAGTGCCGAAAATAGCTTTAATCGGATTAAAACAGCGTATTTTAATGTGAAACATCGTAAAGAAACAAGCGCAAATCTTGGAGTAGATAAAGCGGCCTGGCTAGAAAAAATACGCCACCACGAAGAACAATTCCAACTAGCGATGGATGATGACTTTAATACAGCAAATGCGATAACAGTGTTATTTGATATTGCAAAAGATGCGAATGTATATTTAGAAGAAAATCAAACAAATACAGAAGTGCTTGCTGCATATGCTAAGCAAATGGAAACATTATTATCTGTCTTAGGAATCGAGTTAAAAGAGGAAGCACTATTAGATGAGGAAATTGACGCGTTAATTGAGGAGAGAGAAGAAGCAAGGAAGGCCAAAAATTACGCACGAGCTGATGAAATACGCGACCTACTTAAAGAGAAACAAATTGTTTTAGAAGATACTGCACAAGGTGTACGTTGGAGACGGGCATAAGTATGGGAGTAAACGTCAAGCAATTAAACAGTTTAGCTCTTGCATATATTGGCGATGCAATTTATGAGGTACATGTACGTCATCACTTAATTGAGTCTGGCCAGGTTAAACCAAATGAATTACATCAACGCGCTGTATCCTTTGTTTCGGCAACGGCACAAGCGGCGATTATTCATGATTGGTTAGACAGAGGGATATTGTCAGACGAAGAAGCGGCAGTTGTAAGGAGGGGTCGCAATGCGAAGTCACATTCGACCCCAAAGAACATGCCCATTCATGCATACCGTTATGCAACAGCATTTGAGGCGCTGATTGGTTATCATTTTTTATCGAAAAATGAGACAAGATTAGCTGAATTATTAGATATAAGTTTAGATTTTATCGTCAATATGACGAAGGATGAGGAAGGTACAAAACGATGAGTGAAGAAATGATTATTGGTAAAAATCCAGTAATGGAAGCTTTACAATCTGGACGAGCAGTAAATAAAGTGTTTGTATCCGATCAATTAAATAAACAAACGGAAAAAGAACTACACCGTGCAGTCAAAAAGGCAAATACGTTCATGCAGAAAGTCCCCAAAAAGAGAATCGATCAAATGGCCAGTGGCAAACACCAAGGCATTGTCGCTTATGTATCTGCATATGAATATTCTACTGTCGAAGATATATTAAAGCGAGCGGAGGAAGATGAGATTGCCCCATTTTTAATTATCTTAGATGAAATAGAAGACCCACATAATTTAGGTGCTATTTTAAGAACAGCCGATGCAACAGGTGTCCACGGAGTCATTATTCCGAAACGACGGGCAGTTGGCTTAACGGAAACAGTAGCGAAAGCATCTGCTGGAGCAATTGAGCATATTCCTGTTGCGCGTGTGACCAATATTGCCGACACAATTAATACATTAAAAACAAAAAACATTTGGGTCGTCGGTACAGACGAGAAAGGAACGGATGATTACCGTACATTAGACGGTGAGACGGGACTAGCCATTGTCATCGGTAATGAAGGAAAAGGTGTAAGTCGACTCGTTAAAGATAAATGTGATTGGATGGTCCATTTGCCAATGCAAGGGAAAATACCCTCATTAAATGCGTCTGTCGCAAGTAGTCTTCTAATGTATGAAGTATATAGGAAAAGACATCCATTAGGTGAAGACGGATGAACGTACTTGTCGTTGATGGGTATAATATTATTGGGTCATGGGATGAGCTTGTTTATTTAAAACAACGAGATATTAGTTTAGCTCGTGATCGGTTACTAGAAATATTGATAGAATATAAAGCTTTTTCAGGGGACCGAATTATTGTCGTATTTGATGCTTTATATGTGAAAGGCAAGGAAAGCAAACAATCGATTCAAAATGTGGAGGTTATTTATACAAAAGAAGACGAGACAGCAGATGAATGTATTGAACGTTTAGTAAAATCGTTAAAAAATGTAAAAAATCAAGTATATGTAGCGACATCCGATTATTTAGAACAACGAACCATTTTTAGTCGTGGTGCTTTAAGGATATCCGCTAGAGAATTATTGATTGAAGTGAATAGTATGTATACGAATATAAGTGATCAGCTTGAACAACAAAATAAAGAGCAACCAAAACTAAAAATCCCTATGGGCGATGATGTCCTTGAGAAATTTGAAAAATGGCGTCGAGGAAATTCATAAAATTGTAGAATTTTGGAAACTTTTATCAACTAGTCAAAAAACATGAAAATAGGTATTGACTGAATGAAAGCCCTTCTGTATACTCAAGTCTAAGTTTATATTCAATTTAAAAAAAGAGAAAACGAGAAAATCTTACAAAAAATCTTACAAAAAAGGGTATACAGGGGTGAGTATAATACATGGTAAATGTAGGCGGTAATGTACTTGAAGGTCCATCCGTTGATAAGTCGATTTTACTCCATGGCAAAAATGGGGACAAGCTAGCAATCGACTATTTAATGCAAAAGTATGAAGGTATTGTTCACAAAAAGGCGAACACTTATTTTTTAGTTGGAAGTGATCGCGATGATGTCGTACAAGAGGGATTAATTGGACTATATAAGGCTATTTGCGATTATGATGAAAGTAAGCGTTCTTCATTTACATCTTTTGCTGAGTTATGTGTAACAAGACAGATTATTACCTCTATCAAAACGGCAACAAGGTTGAAGCATACACCGCTAAATGGTTATATATCTATCTATAAACCAGTCCAAGATGAGTCTGAGCAAACATTAATAGACATTATTGAATATTATGAAGCTGATCAACCTCAAGAGTCGTTACTTATGAAGGAAAAAATGAATCTATTTCAAAACGAATTAATGAAAGTGCTTACAACACTGGAATGGGATGTTCTACATTATTATTTAGAAGGTTTTACGTATGAGGAAATTGCAGGTAGATTACGACGTAGTGAAAAATCTATCGATAATGCATTACAAAGAGTGAAACGAAAAGTCGGTCAATTTTTAGAAGAAGGCATATTCGAACATGAAGTCATTTAATGAATTTTTACATGTTGCCTCATGCTTAACAAATAGGAGAAATAAAGAGCTATTCAATTAATATATGATGGTAAACATTAAATCACAGTAAATAAAAATAATTGACACAATGACTAATGCGTGCTATGTTTAGAAGGATAATAGAGTGTTCTGTGGTGAGAAAATGAAAAAGAAAATTATATTAGCATGCACAAAGTGTCACAGTCGGAATTATACAACGAGTAAAAATCAAACATCAAGTCCTGATCGATTAACGATGCAGAAGTTTTGTAAACATTGTAAAGAACATGTAGAACATAAAGAAACGAAATAGGGCATAGTGGAGGAATAGTTGCAGTGAATATTTTCAAGTTTTTCAAAGATGTATCACGTGAAATGAAGAAAGTATCTTGGCCAAAAAGTCGAGAACTGGTTAGTTATACGATTACCGTTATTGCGACAGTAGCTTTTGTAGCCATTTTCTTCTCAGTAGTCGATTTAGGCATTTCGCAGTTATTAAACAATTTACCGTTTGTGAATAATTGATAAAAAATATGTTATAATACAATATAAATAAAAAAATTAGACAAAAACCCGCTTTATCGGGTTTTTTAATATGTTTATTTTTATTTATAATAGAATTGATTAGTCGCAATCAATGTTGTCTAGTATGATAAACAAAGGAATACAAAAGTTACTAAGATGAAAAAAACAATTTGTATACGAACTTAATTGTCACTGATAGTAAATAAGAGTGGAGGTAAATGATGGAGACTAATTGGTATGTAATCCATACGTATTCAGGCTATGAGAATAAAGTGAAGATGAATTTGGAAAAACGAGTAGAGTCGATGGGGATGGATGATAAGATCTTCCGTGTCATCGTTCCTGAAGAAGAAGAGACGGAAATCAAAGATGGTAAAAAGAAGACATCGATGAAGAAGTTCTTCCCAGGTTATGTGCTTGCTGAAATGATTATGACAGATGATTCGTGGTATGTTGTCCGAAATACACCAGGGGTAACAGGGTTTGTAGGATCTAGTGGACAAGGAACAAAACCAACGCCACTATTGCCACATGAAGTAGATACATTGTTAAAAAGAATAGGAATGGCAGATACGGCTGTGAAAGTTGACTATGAGTTAAAAGAAAATGTCAAAGTAATCGATGGTCCATTTGCTAGCTTTATGGGAACAATTGAACATATTGACGTTGATAAGGAAAAGCTAAAAGTACATGTTAATATGTTTGGTAGAGAAACACCTGTTGAACTAGATTTTAACCAAGTAGAAAAGGTATAAGTTTTTGCATGTGTATAGGAAAATATAATAACTAAAAGGAAGCATCTTAAACATTACCATGTTATGAAAAAGGTAAATTTAGGATGCTTTGCTTTTTAAATGCGATGAAAATGATAGGCTCAACAACAACTAGTGTTGGTGAGGGAAAAACTATTAGTACTTTTTGGGTTTTTTACTAAAATAACAACAACATTTATTGATCAACGCAATTTGACAAAGGCAAAATGTTAAGGATGCAAACGATATAGCGACATGATTGGTCATGTACGCCTCGTAAAAGCAGTCGTTATTTCATACAAAAAACGCGTATATCTCTTGCATTCTTGTATCCTTTATGCTAAGATTTTTTTGTTGCACATACTTATATAGAAATTGTGTACGAAATGAGTGGGAGGGAATTCTAATAAGAAAACCCTATTACCACATCACGGACGATAAGGAGGTGTGTCTCGTGGCTAAAAAAGTTATTGATATTGTAAAATTACAGATTCCAGCTGGAAAAGCAAACCCAGCACCACCTGTAGGGCCAGCACTAGGACAAGCAGGAATTAATATTATGGGTTTCTGTAAAGAATTTAACGCACAAACACAAGACCAGGCTGGTTTAATTATTCCAGTTGAAATAACGGTGTTTGAAGATCGCTCATTTACATTTATTACAAAAACTCCACCAGCTGCTGTACTACTTAAAAAAGCTGCTGGTATTGATAAGGCATCAGGAGAGCCAAATAAAAATAAAGTTGCGACAGTTAAGCGTGACGATGTAAAAGAAATAGCAGAAACGAAAATGCAAGACTTAAACGCTGCTGATGTTGAAGCGGCAATGCGTATGGTAGAAGGTACTGCACGTAGTATGGGAATTAAAATCGAAGACTAATTGCCGTGCCTGATACGTGGGAGGTCTATCCGCTAATACCACAAATAAGGAGGAACTAAATTGAAAAAAAGAGGTAAAAATTATCAAGAAGCAGCTAAACTTGTTGACCGCTCAAAACAATATGAAATTGAAGAAGCGGTAACTTTATTAAAAGAAGCTTCTAAAGCTAAATTTGATGAGACAGTAGAAGTTGCTTTCCGTTTAGGTGTTGACCCTAAAAAAGCAGACGAAAATATTCGTGGAGCAGTTGTTTTACCGCATGGAACAGGTAAAACACAGCGTGTATTAGTATTCGCTAAAGGGGATAAAATAAAAGAAGCAGAAGCAGCAGGTGCTGATTATATTGGTGATGCTGATGTTATCGCTAAAATCAATGACGGCTGGTTTGACTTTGACGTAGTCGTAGCGACACCAGATATGATGGCAGAAGTAGGTAAACTAGGCCGAGTGCTAGGACCAAAAGGATTAATGCCAAACCCGAAAACAGGAACCGTTACATTTGAAGTAGAAAAAGCAGTAAACGATATTAAAGCGGGTAAAGTAGAATATCGTGTTGATAAATCTTCTAACTTACACGTTCCAATTGGAAAGGTATCCTTTGAAGATGAAAAACTAGTTGAAAACTTTACAACGATTATGGATACAATTGTGAAAGTAAAGCCACAATCATCTAAAGGGACTTATGTTCGGAACGTTGTATTAACTTCAACAATGGGTCCTGGAATCAAAATTGATGCTTCACGTTTTCTATAAATCAAGATAGATTGACATTGTAGGTAATCTATAATATAATGGCGTAGTATTAAAAATAATATATGTTATACCGTAGACAGTAGGGGCTAAATTAGCTTAATCATCCTACCGAGGTGCTTAATGATGATTGTTTATAAATGAAACGTACGATCATTGTGCCTCCATGTCTATCGATGTGGAGGCTATTTTAATGATGTCGATAAATTTGAATCACTGAAATTACAGTATAACATGATCCAGGAGGTGGACCGATGTCAATAATTGAAGCAAAGCAACAAGTTGTTAATGAGATTTCTGAGAAATTCAATCAAAGTGAATCAGCTGTATTAGTTGATTACCGTGGATTAACAGTAGCAGAAGTAACAGCATTAAGGAAAGAACTTCGCGATAATAATGTACATTATAAAGTATATAAAAATACATTAGCTCGTCGTGCAATTGAAGGTTCTGAGCTAGAAGGTTTAAATGAAAACTTAGTAGGACCAACTGCGATTGCATTTAGTGAAGATGATGTTATCGCTCCAGCGAAAATTTTGCATAACTTTGCAAAAGACCACGAAGCACTTGAAGTAAAAGGTGGCGTAATCCAAGGCAAAGTTGCTACACTAGATGAAATTAAAGAGCTATCCACATTACCAGATTACGATGGACTTGTATCTATGTTGTTAAGCGTGTTACAAGCACCAATCCGTAATTTAGCATATGCTACAAAAGCAGTTGCAGATCAAAAGGACGAAGCGGCAGAATAATTTTGCCATCACGTAACTTTAAAGAATAAAAAATGATTAAATTTATAGGAGGAAAGACAGATGACAAACGAACAAATTATTGAAGCGGTAAAAGAAATGTCTGTTTTAGAATTAAATGAATTAGTAAAAGCAATAGAAGAAGAGTTTGGTGTAACAGCAGCAGCTCCAGTAGCAGTAGCAGGCGGAGCAGCAGCTGGTGGAGATGCGGCAGAAGAACAAACTGAATTTGATGTAGTATTAGAAGATGCAGGTGCATCTAAGATTAAAGTTGTTAAAGCAGTTCGTGAAATTACAGGCCTTGGCTTGAAAGATGCGAAAGATTTAACAGATGCAGCTCCTAAAGCAATCAAAGAAGGCGTTTCTAAAGAAGAAGCGGAAGAAATGAAAGAAAAGCTTGAAGAAGCTGGTGCAAAAGTAGAACTTAAGTAATAAAAAAGTGAAAGCTCGTCATAATGTGTGACGAGCTTTTCTTTACCTCATTATAATCTTCTCTAGAATGTAAAAGTAGGTGCTCTAAAACAATGTCAGATCATTATTATTCAAAGCAACCACAATCAAAAGAAACATCTTCAAATATTAAGTGCACATTGAAAAATCATACATTCTCTTTCACGACTGGAGCTGGAGTGTTTTCCAAAAAGGGGATTGATTTCGGGTCGCGTCTTTTGATTGAATCCTTTCAACCACCAAATCAAGAAGGGGATTTTTTAGATCTAGGTTGTGGGTACGGTCCTATCGGCATTTCTATTGCACATTTTCATCGTGAACGCCATCTCTATTTAGTAGATATTAATGAACGTGCAATTGCACTTGCGAAAAAGAACGCACAACAAAATGATGTAGGAAATGTGACAGTGATGCAGAGTGATGGATTTGAACAGGTGCAAAATCACATATTCGCTGCTATTTTAACAAATCCGCCAATTCGTGCAGGGAAACAAGTTATTCAACGTTTTTTTGAGTCTAGTAGAACACATTTGACAGAAGGCGGAGAGTTGTGGGTTGTTGTTCAGAAAAAGCAAGGGGCTCCTTCTGTGGTCAAATTTTTATCAGCGATTTTTAATGAAGTAGACATCATCGAAAGAAAAAAAGGATACCATATCATTCGCGCCAAACGTTAATGTTAAATTTGACTTGACATTTCCTGTATGGTAGAATATTTAAATGCTACAATGCTTATCTTTTGTCAAGTGTTATTATTTTGAAATTATTATGTATGAGATGTAAAAGGTTTGGAAACAATGGAATGAATGCTAACTATTCATACATTTATTTCATGTGGCTTCAGATGGTATAGTTCCTTTAAATGTAATATGAAGGGATTTTGGGAAGTCATATCTGTAATAAAATAGGGGATGAGATATTCTATTATTTTCTTAAAAAATAATAACGCAAAAACGGCAAAAAAACAAGTGATACATCATTTTATTTTGTAATGTATCAAAGAAATTGTATGGATGTAATGTAGGTTTAGTGATGCTAAATAGTATGACAAGCCTAATTTAATAAAAAATGTTTGATTTTAGGGGTGAAGCAGTTGACAGGTCAACTAGTTCAGTATGGACGTTATCGCCAACGTCGAAGTTATGCACGTATAAGTGAAGTGTTAGAATTACCTAATTTAATCGAGATTCAAACAGCTTCATATGAATGGTTTTTAGAAGAAGGATTAAAGGAGATGTTCTCAGACATTTCTCCAATTGAAGACTTTTCTGGAAACCTATCTTTAGAATTCATCGATTATAGTTTAGGGGATTATAAGTATCCCGTCGAGGAATCAAAAGAAAGAGACGTGACTTATAGTGCACCACTTCGCGTGAAAGTACGTCTTATCAACAATCAGACAGGGGAAGTAAAAGAACAAGAAGTATTTATGGGTGATTTTCCACTTATGACAGATACAGGCACATTCATTATTAATGGTGCTGAACGTGTCATTGTTTCACAGCTTGTTCGTTCACCAAGTGTGTATTACAACGAGAAGTTCGACAAAAATGGTAAACGTGGTATGGAAGCTACAGTCATTCCGAACCGTGGAGCATGGCTAGAATTTGAAACAGATGCAAGAGATGTTGCGTATGTTCGAATTGATCGTACACGAAAAATGCCAATTACTGTTTTATTACGAGCATTAGGGGTAAATACAGACCAAGAGATATTAGATTTATTTGGTGATAATGAATATTTACGAAACACATTAGAAAAGGACAATATTGAAACTGCCGAAAAGGCATTGTTAGAAATATATGAACGACTACGCCCAGGTGAACCACCTACAGTAGAAAATGCAAAAAGTTTATTAGTATCACGTTTCTTTGATCCAAAACGTTATGACTTAGCACATGTAGGTCGTTACAAAATGAACAAAAAGCTAAGTATCAAAAATAGATTATTAAATCAGACGTTGGCTGAAACAATTGTCGATAAGTCAACAGGCGAGGTCTTAGCAGAACGTGGCGATAAAATTGATCGTAGGTTACTTAACCAACTAATTCCTTATCTTGAAGCTGAGGAGAATAAGTTAAATTTAGAAATGATTCAATTGTATAACGGGGTTGTCGATGAAGAGGCTCCAGTACAAATCATTAAAATTATCGACCCAACTGATGCAGAAGGGGAGCGTGTATTACACGTTGTCGGTAACGCAGATGTAGCAAATGATGTTAAGAATATTACACAAGCAGATATATTATCATCTATTAGCTATTTCTTTAATTTACTATTTGATGTAGGCCATACAGATGATATTGACCATTTAGGTAATCGCCGCTTACGATCTGTTGGAGAATTACTACAAAACCAATTCCGAATTGGATTATCACGAATGGAACGTGTCGTAAGAGAAAGAATGTCGATTCAAGACATTTCAAGTATTACGCCACAACAATTAATTAATATTCGACCTGTTATTGCGTCGATTAAAGAGTTCTTTGGTAGTTCACAGCTATCTCAGTTTATGGACCAAACAAACCCATTAGCAGAATTAACGCATAAGCGTCGTTTATCTGCGTTAGGACCTGGTGGATTAACAAGAGAACGTGCTGGTATGGAAGTTCGAGACGTTCACTATTCACACTATGGTAGAATGTGTCCAATTGAAACGCCAGAAGGACCAAATATTGGTTTAATAAACTCATTATCATCATATGCACGAGTGAATAAATTTGGCTTCATCGAAACGCCGTATCGCCG
>Ga0209487_1003705_pt1 | contig 11919 bp, 11 predicted proteins | sample Poulit2012_FD_187524 | JGI IMG/M metagenome (GOLD analysis project Ga0209487, IMG submission 187524) | Agricultural soil microbial communities from Georgia to study Nitrogen management - Poultry litter 2012 (SPAdes) (version 2) | ecosystem: Environmental > Terrestrial > Soil > Agricultural land... | reverse complement strand
GGCGGCCTGGCCGAGCGCCAAACTGCACACCCACATCATGCAGGCCCTGCCGGGTGGCACCTTCCCGGGGGTGGATGACTCGGAGGTGTACTCCTTCCTGGAGTCGCGTGCGCCCGCACGGGACTGAGCAAATGCGCACCGCGACGTAACCGGCAGGTTCCAACGTGCTGACGTGGCAACAGCGGCGGGCACCAAATCACGACGATGGCGGTCAGGCCCACCATCGCAGCGGCATGGGGCCAAGTGGCTCGCTGGTCAACCCGCGCGGCGGAGCGCCGACGCGGCGGAGCGGTCACCGACTCGGCGTGGGGGGCGTCGTCACCCCGGTTGTCGCGGGGTGAGCGTCGTCAATCGGCACCGCCAGCGCCCGTTACGGTGCACGAAGAACTCCGTGGCCCACTCATCGGCGCTGAACGGCTCACCGCGCCAGGTGCCGTGATTGATGCCGTGGGCCACCACGACGGCGACCCCGCCCTCACGGCGGACCGAGTGCACCTCATGTGACATCTGACTGTGGATCAGTTCCCCGCTGCGCACCACCTGCAGGAATCGGTCCAGCGAGATCACGCCGGGGGAATCGACCAGTTCCCAATCCGGTTCACAGAACTCGGCGATCATCGCGGCATCGTTGGCCACGATCGCCTGGGACCACTGATCGAGCAATTGTTGGAAGTCAGCTTGGCGGTCCGTGAGGGGTTCCCGTGGTGTCATGACGCATTCCTTTCTTCCAGTGGTCGCATGAACGACCACAGGTGGTTCTCCAAGTCGAGCGCCCCGTACTCGCGGTATCCGTATGGCTGGTCCACCGGCTCGTAGCGGATGCGGGCTCCGGCCCGTGCGGCGTTACGATGATGCTCATCGACGTCGTCGACCAGCACCGCGATGGTGGCCGTGGATGCTCCCAGCCGTTGGGGCGAGGAGAGCGCGAAGGTTGCGGACTCTGCGTGGAGCCACACTTCGCCGTCGCCGGCGTGCACGACGGCGTGGTGCATTACGCCTTGGTGGTCGCGGCTGGTCTCCCCGGGGCCCAGGCCGAAGACTTCGATGAGGTAGCGGTAGGCGGCCTCCACGTCGGCGTAGACGAGGATGGAGATCCGCCGGGTGGTCTGTGGTTGGAGTTTCACGATGTCCGCCAGCACGTTGAGGAGATCGGGGGAAGGGTCGCCCTGTGGATCGATTCGTTCGATCAGGGCGAGCAGTTGGGCGCGCAGGTGTTGCTGCTGGGTAGCGCGCGCGGTGACCTGGTCCAGGTGTTGGGCAAGGGCGTCGTGCAACTCGGCCGGTTCTGCCTCGAGCGCCGTTCGGACCTGCTTGAGCGACAACCCGAGCATGCGCCACATCGAGACCCGGTATAGCCGGTCCACCTCCTCCGGGCCGTAGAGCCGGTGCCCGGCGGGTGAACGTGTTGCCGGGACCACCAGTCCGATCGCCTCGTAGTGGTGCAAAGTGCGCACAGTCAGGCCGGTGGCGGCTGCGATTTCGCCGATGCGCCATCTGCGCCGTTGCTCATGCTGGGCCATGGCCGGAAGCGTAAGACCTCCCGTTACGTCAGGTGCAAGACTTCAGCCATGCGATCGGGTGAAAGCGGCCCGCCCGGGTTCGGGGCCAGTGGATCGGACGGGGGCCAATGGGTGCGGAGCCCGGCCGCACCCGGATCGGAGCGCAGGTGGGCGAGGCGTTATTCTGGGACTGATGCCCTCGTAGCTCAATGGATAGAGCAACGGCCTTCTAATCCGTAGGTTGCAGGTTCGAGTCCTGCCGGGGGCGCTCCGCAGATCTACCAACGGGCAGGTTCCGTCCACGAACCGACCGAGTCCGACGATGAGGGAAACCACCGCGCCGGCTCGCGATGGGGCGCACGATCCACCGGCTCCAGTCGTTCTGGGGCGAGTTCGGACGCCGGTAGAATTGTTATGGCCCAAAGCGGGGCAGTTGCGACGAGGAGAGGACATCGAGGATGAGGCGAGCATCGGTGCGCCTTGTCGATGTCGCTGCACATGCTGGAGTCTCCCTTGCTACGGCTTCACGGGTGCTGAACGGGGGAAAGCGGCACAGCGCACGCCCGGAAATGCGGGAACGAGTGTTGGCGGCGGCTGAACAATTGGGTTATGAACCCAACCACCACGCGCGGGCGCTGGCCGGCTCAGCCTCAACCACGATCGGACTAGTCGTCCACGACATTCGTGATGCCTACTTCTCCCTCATCGCCGGTGCAGTGGTGCGCGCAGCGGAGCAACACGGTCTATTCGTCACGATCGTGAACACCTACCGCGATGTGGACCAAGAGGCGAGATACATCCGGCTGCTCCGCGCGCAGCGGCCGCGAGCCCTGATTCTCTCGGCGAGCGGCTTCGTGAGTAAACGGAGCGCCGAACCCATCGCGACGGAAGCGCGGCGGTTCGAAGAAGCTGGAGGTGTGGTGGTTTCCATTGGCCATCACGGCGTTGGTCACGCTATCGACGTGGGTAACTTCGATGGCGCCAGACGGTTGGCGCACTGGCTCGCAAGTCTGGGACACCGGCGCTTCGCAGTCGTGACCGGCCAGAGGCGACTGATCACGGTCAGAGACCGGGTGGAAGGTTTCCGAGCCGGCCTGGCCGAGCGAGGCATCTCCTTGGCTGACCGCGAGGTGCACTATGGCGACACCACCCGGGCGTGGGGCCAACAAGTGGCCCGCGAACTGGCAGCTCGGCAGCGACCGCCAACGTGCGTCTTCGGAACTTTCGACATGATCGCTGCCGGTGTCGTGCGCGGGTTCCAGGAATACGGCTTGCAGGTGCCAGCAGACGTTTCGGTGGCCGGCTTCGCCGATGTGCCACCGGCGGCTGATCTCACCCCGGCGGTGACCACGGTGCGTCTTCCCCTGGACCTGGTAGGCCAGCAGGCGGTAGAACTCGCGATGCGTGATGAGCCGGGCGGGCGGCGGACGATCTCGTTTGAGGGCTCCATCATCGAACGGGCAAGTACCGGCCCTGCTCCGATGCACTGAGTCGCGCTGAAGTTCTACGGACGCACAACGAGCACCGGGGAGAGGTGTGTGCCTCCCCGCCGGTGCTCGTCGTCGACAGCCGCTTGTAGGTTGTGGATCAGGCCGCGGCGGAGCCGTTGGCCATCACACCGCGGACCTGGCGGCGCATATCGGCGAGTTCGGCTTCGTTGAGTTCACCGGGGATGGTGAACTCGGCCGCTACGTGACCGGGTGCGCGGAACACCGCCACGCGGTCACCAATGGTCAGGGCCTCCTCAATGGAGTGGGTGATGAACACCCCGGTCTTACCCTCCTCCTTGACCAGTTTCACGAACTCCCCGCGGAGCCGATCAGCCGTCAGTTCGTCCAAGGCGCTGAAGGACTCATCGCACAAGATGATGTCCGGGTTCAGTGCGAAGCATCGGGCAATGCCCACCCGCTGGCGCATCCCGCCGGAGAGTTCGTACGGGTAGGCATTCTCCCGTCCCTTCAATCCCAACCGGGTGAGCCACTCCCGGGCCTTGTCCAGCCGCTCCGACTTCGACACGCCCATGTACTCCAGGCCTAGGGCCACGTTCTGCTCGGCGGTCCGCCAGGGAAGCAACCGTCCGTCTTGAAAGACCACGGCGATCTTGCCCTTGAGTTCCTCGAAGTCGTCGTGCGGGTTGAGACCCTCGACCGAGACCGCACCGTTAGTGGCGGCATACAGCCCCAACAGCAGGTTGAACGCGGTGGACTTACCGCACCCGGTCTGGCCCACGATCGCGACCAACTCACCGCGGGAGACCGAGAGATTCAGCCCCCGCAACGCCTGCACTTCTTGGCCGTTACGGGTGACGAAGGTCTTGTTCACGTCGGTGAACCGGATCAGGACGTCGTCGCTGACGGTGCTCATCGGCTGCCTTTCCTGGTGCTCTAGCAGGTCACTCACGTCGCCCTCCATTATCGGCGGTCGCGACCCCCGCAAGCCCGCTCGCCGCAGCGCCATTGGGGTCGGTACCCGAAGGTTTGTCGCTAGCATCGCCGACTTGCGGAGCATCACCGGTGGGGCGGTAACGCAGCAAGCGACGCTCGACGAGTTCGATGATCTTCTGGATGATCAACACGAAGATCACCAACGAGGCAGTCCAGGCCAGCACGCCGTCCATCCGGAAGAACTGCTGCTCGATCCGCAGTTGGTACCCCACCCCGATGGTGGCGCCGGCGAACTCGGCGATGAGCACCACGCGGGTGCCCAGGCCGAGATTGACCTTCCAGGCGGTCAGCAAGTCCGGCACGATACCCGGCAGGGTTACGGTGCGGAACATGTCCAACCTGCTGCGCCGCGGCCGCAAGGACTTGGCCATATCGCGCAATTCCTTGGGAATGGCCCGGTAGGAATCCTTGGCTTGGAATGCGAACCCGGTCAGGCACACCATGAGGAGCAGGAACCAGATGCGGACCTCCACTTCCTGGAACCAGATGATGGCGATCATCACCCAGGCCAACGAGGGGATGCCCTGGATGATCTGCAGGTACGGCATCAGGATGTTGGACAGCCGCTGGGACTTTCCCATGGCGAGTCCGGCTACCGTGCCCACGAAGAAGGCGGTCACAATGCCGAGCAGGATGCGGAACATCGTTACCAGCCAGTCCCATCGCTGGCCGCTGTCGACGAATAGTTCCACGATCCGCAGCAGTACTACGTGCAACTGGGGGAGGATGTAGTCCTCAGTGCCGGCGGCGATGATCACCCATAGAACCGCCCCGCCGGCGAGCGCCAGGATGGTCTCCACCGGCGGCAGGCCCCGGGACGAGCGCCGGACGCGCCGGGACCAGGTGTTCTGGCCCCGGCGCTGAAGGTTGGACAGTCCGGGGGCGGCCATCAGTCCTCCGGGATCAGCGTCAGCGGCGGCGCTTCATCGAAGTAGTCGATGGCAACACCGGCGTCGAACACAGCCTCGATCCCGTCCACCAGTTCGGCCGCGGGACGTACGTTCAACCCGAGGCGATCATTGTCGGAGATCAATTCGGTCAAGGCCTCCACATCGCCACCATCCATCGAGTCGGCGATGTGTTGGGCAGCCTCACCTGGGTTGGCTAGCGTCCACTCCGCGGCATCCTCATAGGTCTTCTGCAGCAAGTCAGCCGCTTCTTGGTTCTCCTCCAGCCACTCTCGGTGCACGGCGACTCCGAGGAAGGGGATGTCGGTGGTGCCATACTCCTCTTCCCACAACTCGAAGGGCAGCGGGATGTCGGTAACGTGGTCGATCTCTTGGGCCATCAGGTTGGCGTAGGCCGGCTCCCAGAGTTGTACCGCGTCGGAACGGCCGGTTTGGGCCTGGGTGCCCAGGCCACCAGTGTCGTGGTTCTCCACGGTGACGTTGTCGATGTCCACCCCGGCGGCCTGCACGAACCACAGGAACAACGCGTAGTTTGTCGCGGCCGTGGAGCCGGCGAGAGTACGCCCCTCCAGGTCCGCCAGTTCGGTGATTTCCGGGGTGGTGGACACGAGTCCGCCCCAGTAGTCGTGCACGTTGAAGAGGTACACCACGTCCACGCCTTCGGTCAGGCGCACGGCTTCACTCATCAACGAGCCGCTGCCGCCGATCTGGTACTGGCCGGTGCCGAATTCGGTGTTGTACGCGTCGGGTGGACGCTCCACGAAGGTGATGTCGAGGCCGTTGTCGAGGTCGAACCGTTCCTCGGCGATGACCGCCGGCAGGAACGCGCCCAACGACGGTGGGCTGAAAGCCACGATTTCGAGTTCGATGGCGTCCTCGGAACTGTCGGCATCACTCGATTCGGCTCCACACGCCGCGGTGAGGAGAACGGCCGAAGTTGCTGCAGCGGCGATGATTCTGCGTCTTACACGCATCCTTGCGCTCCTGGGCTGGGTTATTGGACAGATTGAAAGCGATGGTTTGGAAAGCGCTTCCAAGCAGGACGGTAAACGGCCGAGGGCTGCTTCGTCAAACCCGGGAGATGACAGGCCTCTGTCTACGAAAGCGCTTGCTTGCATGGGATCGTTGAAGCGGCATCGTTGCCAGCCTCTGCGCAGACGCGGTTGCCTGTGGGTTGCTCTCGCTCGCGGCGTTGCGCTTAGGGGCGTCGGGTCTGCCGGGCGTATCCGGCAGCAGCGACAAGGCCAAGCAGGTAGATCACAGCCAGCGCCGTCCAAGCAGCCGAATAGTCACCGACCACATCGACCACCGCGCCAACGCTCACCGGACCGGCAGTAAACCCCAGGTACATCCCCAGAGCCACAACACCGGAAGCCCTGCCGATCGCGTGTGATGGCACCACGTGAATCACACTGACCATCACCACCACATTGGCCGCCACGCCCGTGGCGCCGAGAAGAAAGGCGCCTACCCATACGAGCGCGGGGTGGAGCATCAGCGAGGTAAGGATCAGCGCCACAGCGCCCGCGCCCCCGAGCGCCAACGCAGGCATGGCCACGCGTCCGCCGAGGCGTTCTGCCACGCGCCCCCAGGCGATGCGTGCCGCGATGCCGGTGGTGCCGACCACTGCGGCCAGCAGTCCGGCAGTGCTCACGGGAAGATCCAGTTCCTCATAGCCGAACAACGGAAGGTAGAAGTTCGCCCCCTGCATCGCCGCGCCGGTCATGAAGATGAACCCTGTTAGCCACCAGACCGGTGCCGGTAGGCGTGCGCCGGTGACCGCCGACGTCGAACGGTGTACCACCCGTTCGGCGGGCACGAACTTCGCAGCCAGGCTTACCCCGAGGAGCAAACACGCCCCGCCGGCTATTGCCATCGCGCCCCGCCATCCCGCCGCCACCGCCACTGTCGGAAGGAGCAGGCCAGTGGTCGCCTGAATCATCTGCACACCGGACTGCTTCACGCCCATGACGATTCCGCGCGGGCCGGGCGGCACCCACGTGGCGGCGAGCCGGTTCGTTACTGGATTGGAAAGCGCCTGGATCACACCGGAGGCCAGTACGGCGAGTACCAGCACCGGGTAGTTGGGTGCGAAGGCAGCCGCAAGCATAGCGCCCGTGGCCCCGGTCACGAGCCAGAACATCACTTGCCGCGCACCAGTGGTGTCCACGATGCGACCGGCCCAGATGGATGACAGCGCGGCGGCGGCGAAGGTCAGCGTCGCCAGCGAGCCGTATTGCGTGCGGCTCAAGTCCATCGCGGGAACCAGGAACGGGCTGAGCGCGGAGATCGCATAGACGATCAGCGGTCCAGCGCCCATTGCCACGGCCATCGCCGCGGCAAGTCCGGGCACCGAAGGGGAGACCCTGGCCATCTGATCAACCTCTCTTCCGCCACGTCTACTTCCGCCGTTCCTGCCCCGTTGTCCTGCCTGCGATCCGGTGAGGCGTCGCCCGTGGCGAGCGTGACGGTAAGCGTTTGCCGGCGGAACAGGGCCAGGGTACTCCGTGCTCTGGGATAGGCCGGCCCGCGCGTCGCAGACCGCTCAGGATGCGAACAACGCCCCGCGGGTGTTCAGTGGCCTCAACGCACATGGCTGTGGGCCGGGCAAAGAATGCTGAGTCGAGCGCAGGGAGGGTTCGTGACACGAGGCAGGCGCGTTGCCCCGGTGTTGGCGCTGGGGCTAGTAGCCGCGATGGTCGGCTGCACGTCAGAGACCGGTCCGCCCACGCTCACCTGGTACATCAATCCCGACGACGGCGGACAGGAAGCGATCGCCCAGACCTGCACCGAGGCAGCAGACGGCGATTACGTCATCGAAACCGCGCTGCTACCACGGGAGGCCTCGGACCAACGCGAGCAATTGGCCCGCCGGCTGGCCGCATCGGACACCTCGATCGACATCATGAGTTTGGACCCCCCGTTCATCCCGGAGATGGCCGAACCGGGGTTCCTGGCCGAGGTTCCCGAGGAGTTGCAGAACACCGACGGCGTCGTGCAGGGCGCCGTCGAGTCGGCCACCTGGAACGACGAACTCGTCACCGTACCGTTCTGGGCCAATACCCAACTGTTGTGGTACCGGGAGTCGGTCGCCGAAGAGGCCGGTCTGGACATGAGCGAGCCGGTCACCTGGGACCAGTTGATCGAGGCCGCCGAGGAGAACGACCTGTACCTCGGGGTCCAGGGCATCTTGGCTGAGGCGCTCACGGTGTGGATCAACGCATTGGTGGCTTCCGCAGACGGGGAGATCCTCGTCAACCCCGAGGCATCCTCCGACGAGTTGGAACTCGACCTGGATTCCGAGGCGGGCCGGCGAGCGGCCGAGATCGTCAGCCGGATCGGAACCGAGGGCCTGGGCGGTCCCGGCCTGCCCACGGCCGATGAGAACGCGTCGATGAACCTCTTCCAGGGAGATCGAGGCTCATTCATGGTGAACTGGCCGTTCGTGTACCCAGCGATGGCCGCCGCCGAGTCGGAGGTCATGGACGACCTGGGCTGGACCACCTACCCGCAGGTGGATCCCGACGTCGAGGCCGCGCCACCGGTGGGCGGGATCAACCTCGGGGTGGGGGCGTTCAGCCGCCACATCGACCTGGCGTGGGACGCCGTCGCCTGCATCGTGCAGCCCGAGCACCAGGCCGAGTACTTCGTCACCAACGGCAACCCGCCCTCGGCCGCCGAAGCCTACGACGACCCGGCCGTGCAGGAGGAGTTCCCGATGGCCGATGTGATCCGGGACTCGCTGGAACAAGCCGAACCCCGGCCGCAGACGCCGTTCTACAACGAAATCTCCATCGGGCTGCAAGAGACGTGGCACCCGGTCTCCTCGGTGAACCCCGAAGTCACCCCGGCTAGTTCGCAGCAGTTCATCACCGAGGTCCTGCGAGGGGAGCGATTGCTGTGAGTACGCCGACGACGACGCAGCAGAGCAGCCGCGGACGGCACCGTCGACGCGGGTCGGACCGGTCGCGTTCCGAAGCCCGCCTCGGATGGTGGCTGGCCGGGCCCGCCTTCGCCGTCATGCTGCTGGTGACGTTGTACCCGATCCTGCAGGCGACGTACGACTCCCTGTTCTCCTTGCGCCTGACCGCGCCGGACGAGCGGGAGTTCATCGGGCTGAACAACTACGTCGTGGCGCTGTCGGACTGGGCGTTCTGGCGATCGATGCTGGTGACGCTGTTCATCACCGTGGTCACCGTGGCGATCGAATTGGTGCTCGGCTTCGCCCTGGCGATGGTCATGCACCGGGTGATCACCGGGCTGCGCGGGGTGGTGCGCACCGCGATCCTGGTGCCCTACGGCATCATCACCGTCGTCTCGGCTTTCGCCTTCTTCTACGCCTTCGACATCAACACCGGTTACATCAACACTTGGTTCGACTGGGTGCCCGGAATCGATGAGAACTTCAACTGGTTCGCCAGGCAGTGGCCATCGCTCTTCGTGATCGTCCTGTCGGAGGTGTGGAAGACCACGCCGTTCATCTCACTGTTGCTGCTCGCCGGGTTGGCGCAGGTGCCCGGGGAGTTGGAGGAAGCGGCCAGGGTCGACGGCGCCACGGGGTGGCAGGTGCTGCGCAAGGTGACGTTGCCGAACATGAAGGCCGCGATCATGGTGGCGGTGCTGTTCCGGGCGTTGGAGGCGTTCCGGATCTTCGACAACGTGTTCATCATGACCGGTGGGGCGAACAACACCGAAGTGTTGTCGTTGCTGGCCTACAACACCTCGATCGGACGCCTGGAGATCGGGATGGGGTCGGCGATATCGGTGCTGCTGTTCCTGTCGGTGCTGGTGATCAGCTTCATCGCGATCAAGGGGTTCCGAGTCGATCTGTCGGGGTCGAGGGGTGATGACTGATGGGTATGTCCACAAGGGCCAAGGTCGGGTGGCTGATCGCCACACTGCTGGTGCTGCTGTGGTCGCTGTTCCCGGTGTTCTCCATCCTGATGACGTCCTTCAAGACCCAGGACGGGTTGTTCTCCGGCACCTTGTTGCCACCGGAGTGGACGTGGGAGAACTACGCCGAGATCCTCGCCCCCGGCGGCAGCGCGCAGGGCCTGTTCCTACCGGCGCTGCGCAACTCCATCGGCATCTCCCTCATCGCCACCTTCATCGCCGTCGTCCTCGCCACCTTCTGCGCCTACGCGATCGCTCGGCTGGATTTCCGCGGCAAGCGGCTGATCCTGACCTCGGCGCTCGCGGTCTCGGTGTTCCCGGTGGTCTCGATCGTCACCCCGCTGTTCAACCTGTGGCGCTCCATCGGGCTGTATGACACCTGGCCCGGGTTGATCATCCCGTACCTATCCCTCACGTTGCCGATTTCGATCTGGACGCTCTCGGCGTTCTTCCGGCAGATCCCCTGGGAACTGGAGCAGGCCGCCCAAGTCGACGGCGCCACCCCCTTCGTCGCGTTCCGCAAGGCGGTGGTCCCGCTGGCGGCGCCGGGGGTGTTCACCAGCGCGATCATCGCGTTCTTCATCGCCTGGAACGACTTCGTGTACGGCATCTCGCTCACCTCCACCACCGCCGCCCGGCCGGTGCCGGCCGCGCTGTCGTTCTTCACCGGAGCATCACAGTTCGAAGAGCCCACCGGGGCGATCTCCGCAGCCGCGATCGTGGTGACTGTGCCCGTGGTGGTCGTCGTGCTGATCTTCCAACGCCGGATCGTCTCCGGCCTGACCCAAGGTGCCGTGAAGGGCTGAGGGCCCGCGGCCGCGAACGAGGAGGAGTACCGATGGCATCGATCACCCTCGATAACGTCGTCAAGACCTACCCCGACGGATTCACCGCGGTACGGGGGGTGGACCTGGACATCGCGGACGCGGAGTTCATGATCCTCGTGGGCCCGTCCGGGTGCGGGAAGTCCACCTTGCTCAGGATGATCGTGGGCTTGGAGGACATCACCGACGGTGAACTGCGCATCGACGACGAGGTGGTCAACGACAAGGCCCCCAAGGACCGCAACCTGGCGATGGTGTTCCAGAACTACGCCTTGTACCCGCACCTAACGGTGTATGAGAACATCGCCTTCCCGTTGCGGCTGAACAAGGGCGAGTTCACCGACACCCAGATCGACGAACGCGTCCGCAACGCCTCCGCGCTCCTGGAACTCGATGAGCACCTGGAACGCAAACCGGCCAACCTCTCCGGTGGACAGCGCCAACGGGTGGCGATGGGGCGGGCGATCGTGCGCAACGCCCGGGCCTTCCTGTTCGACGAACCGCTGTCGAACCTGGACGCGAAGTTGCGCGGCCAGATGCGCACCGAGATCGCCCGACTACAGCGCAACCTGGGCACCACCACCGTGTATGTCACCCACGACCAAACCGAGGCGATGACCCTGGGCGACCGGGTCGCCGTGCTGCGCAAGGGCGAACTGCAGCAGGTGGCCAGCCCGCGGGGGCTCTACGAACAGCCCGCGAACCTCTTCGTCGCCGGCTTCATCGGCTCACCTCCGATGAACTTCCTGCCCGCTACGGTGGAGGGCGAGAAGTTGCGCCTACCGCTGTTCGACGTGCCGATGGACGACCGGCTGAAACGCGCCGTGGGGGACCGGGACGTACTTATCGTCGGGGTGCGTCCGGACGCCTTCGAGGACACCGACGTCATGCAGGAGACCAAGGAAGGCCTGACTTTCGAAGTTGAGATCGACGTGACCGAGTGGCTCGGTGAGGTGCTCTACGCCTACGTACCCTTCGAGGCCTCCTCGGAGGTGAACAAGCAACTGGAGGAGTTGGACCGGGACCTGGACGGGGAGAGCATGCGCCCGCAACTGGTGGTAGCCCTGGACGCCACCAGCCAGATCCGGGCGGGAGACGTGGCCGAACTCTGGCTCTCCCCAGACGCCCTGTATGTGTTCGACCCGGAGACGGGGCAAAACCTCACCCGCGATGAAACGGTTGCCCAGGAATTGGAAACCGACGCGCGCGAGCAACGGGCCAGGGCACTTGAACGGGCCAAGCGTCGGCGGGAGGAGCGCGCCAAAGAGGAACGCGCCGCCTGAGCCGGCTCAGTTCACGGCTGCGCTGACCACCTCACCGGCACACTGGTCACGGCGGCTCCGCACTGGTC
>Ga0209487_1003703_pt1 | contig 11919 bp, 8 predicted proteins | sample Poulit2012_FD_187524 | JGI IMG/M metagenome (GOLD analysis project Ga0209487, IMG submission 187524) | Agricultural soil microbial communities from Georgia to study Nitrogen management - Poultry litter 2012 (SPAdes) (version 2) | ecosystem: Environmental > Terrestrial > Soil > Agricultural land... | reverse complement strand
CGTAGTTATCCACAGGTTTTTAAGCTTGCACTAGCGCGGGCTCGCGTATCCGTCTTAGTGTCGAAGTTATGAATGGACGACAAATATTAAACCTCTTCACTACCAGCGGAGTAACCATCCTCCGCGATGTTTATCAGTGTTCCCCACATGACTTAGCCGGTGGCCTGATGTCACTAAATACCGCACGAAAATACACCCGATTAGCCATAGTCTTCTTTGGGCCGGCTGATTCTCCCAAGGTGCAGTGCGATGCTGTCGCACTCGCTGAAGCAAGGCAATTAAGCCTTGAATACTTAGAGATGGTTAACAAACACGCCAAGAAACTCACAACCCGCGGTGCTGCCTGGAAACTTCGCGCAGAACTCATCGCGTATAAAGGCACCTTGGATGAAGTCAATGAATACGGCAAACAGCGCGTCACCGAAGAAGGCGGCGACAAACAAAAGCAACGCGGGGTGCGTGTAGGTCGGGCTATCGACGGCCTACGAACTATTAGTATCACCGATACCCAACGCCGTATTACCGACTTAGAAAAGACCCTCGACGCCGCCATCACCAACGACGAGCAGCCACGCTCGGAAGCATTGCTGGAGCCTTTCTGGGATTTAGTCGAAGGTGATGTTAGCGGCCTTATCAAGCCTGCATACCGCACCGTGATTGCTATCGGTCTCGATGACTTCGCCAAAGTCTCCTGCGGTGCCGGCGACGAAGTCATCGTCGCTTTATCCGATGGCACGACCATGACTGGCGCAGAGTTCATCAACGCCGCGATGGAAGGCGCTTTGGGCGACAAGCTCTACGTCGGGCTCTTTCACCCCACCGCCGGGCCGGTCAACCTCTACGAAGCACGGTTCGCATCCGACAAGCTCCGCACCCTCGCCATGGCAGAGAACCTAGTCTGTCCTTGGCCGGACTACAATGTGTCAGCCGATAGGTGCCAGGTCCGCCTGCACACCCCAGGTGGGAAGCTTGTGAGCAATACACATGACTTGAGCAGCATGGGGGCGATGGACCTCATCTAACTGCCTCCTCGCCGAAAAGCGGCAATTACGCACACCCCGACAAGACACCCGGTCTGGTTGGGTCAATTGGCGATCCCTTTTTAGTTTCTGAAACAACAGGAAAGCTCCCATTCTTCAACGATTAATTATCGGAAGAATTGGAGCTTTGTTTATGTGGTGCCGTGTGGGTAGCTCGCGATTAAGCTTGCGTTACCTCGACGGTAACCGGACCGGCGACATCGAGTTCGATAACGCGTAGGCCTTGGGCACGGGCGTCGTCGAGAATTTCGGCATCGATAGGCTCGGTGTGTAAAACCATCACGGTCGGACCTGCACCGGAAAGGTACGCTGCGTAACCGCGGTTGCGCAGGCGGTTAACCCACTCCGCGGTAACCGGCAGTACATCGGAGCGGTACGGCTGGTGTAAGCGGTCGCGGGTACCTTCCCACAGCAATTCTGGGTAGCTTTGCAAAGCCGCAACCTGCACTGCAGTGCGCGAGACGTTAAACGCCGCATCACCATGAGTGACGTGCGAAGGCAGCACGCGACGCACAGCTTGGGTCGATGCGTGGAAATTCGGCACCAACGCGGTGGCGTGAATATCCTCGTGCACCCTAATCTGCGCAGCTTTGTATTGCGGTTGGGACCGGCCGTCGACTGGGATAGTCGTCCACGAGACAACCGCCTGGCCCAGCACAGATGCCGCAGCATTGTCCGGATGGCCCTCGAAGGCCGAAGACAGCTGCACAATCTGGTCAGTATCGAGCGGGAAGCCAGCCAAAGCATTGGCGGCTACTACCCCGGCAACTGCCGCAGAAGCTGAAGAACCCAAACCACGAGATTGTGGAATGTTATTCGTGGAGACAATGCGCAGACCTGGCGCATCTACATTCGCTGCATTCAGACCGGAGCGAATCGCCTTGACCACCAGGTGCGAGCCATCACGTGGCAGGTCTTCTTCGCCCTCGCCGAAGATCTCTACCTCAAGACCTGATGGGATGATCTCTACTTCAACAGTGTCATAGATAGATACTGCCATGCCTAAGGTGTCATAGCCTGGGCCCAGGTTCGCGGAAGAACCCGGGACGGAGACTACTACCTTGGTGCCTACTTCTAATTCAGTACTCATAATTGCACTATCTTAGCTGTGCTTGCCGCACTAGCTGTCAAGACGTAGGACAGAGTTAACTTCCTTGACTACATCGAGGGAGGTCAAGGTATCGACAATCTCGCGCAGAGCAGATTCACGCGCGGTGTGGGTAACCACGATGAGACGTGCATCTTCTTCAGAGCCTTCCTGGCGCACGGTGCGCAGGGAAACGCCTTGCTTAGCGAATTCAGAGGAAATAGCTGCCAGCACACCGGTGCGCTCATCGACCTGCATATCGATGTGGTAGCAGGTCAGAGCCTCGCCAGCGTCAGCGATAGGCAATTTAGCGTAGGTATTATCCTCCGGTGCACGGCCGCCGTAGACAATATTGCGGCTGGCACCAACGATATCGCCCACTACTGCAGATGCGGTTGGGTATCCGCCAGCACCATTTCCGTAGAACATCAAGGAACCTGCAGCCTCGGCTTCAACAAAGATCGCGTTATAAGACTCAGAGACAGTAGCCAATGGGTGTTCCTTCGGGACCAAAGTGGGGTGCACGCGCGCATTGACCGCTTCGGTACCGTCTTCACGGGTCAAGCGCTCACAAATAGCTAGAAGTTTGATGGTGTAGCCAGCTTGATTTGCTGCTGCAATATCTTCAGACGTGACATTGGAGATGCCTTCGCAGTACACATCCTCGAAATTCACGCGGGTGTAGAAACCAAGCGATGCCATAATTGCCGCCTTGGAGGCTGCATCGTGGCCTTCAACATCGGCGGTTGGGTCAGCTTCTGCATAACCCAGGCGAGTAGCTTCTGCCAGTGCGTCGTCGTAAGTTGCACCGGTCGACTCCATCGCATCCAGAATGAAGTTGGTGGTGCCATTAACGATGCCCGAAATGCGCTGGATGTGATCGCCAGCCAAGGAACGACGCAGCATACCCACGACAGGAATGGCGGCCGCAACAGCAGCCTCGTAGTAGAGATCCACACCCGCAGCATCTGCTGCTTCTGCTAGACCGTCTGCGTGTGCGGCAACAAGTGCCTTATTGGCGGTGACAACGGATTTACCAGCATTGAGAGCATCAAGCACCAATTCGCGCGGGTAATCGATGCCACCGATAACTTCCACAACCAAGTCCACGTCATCACGTGCGATCAAGGCGCGCGCATCATCAGTGAGCAGCTCGTCAGGAACGCCAGGGCGCTGCTTCGTAAGATCTGACACAGCGATGCCGCGAACCTCGACGGGTCCACCGATGCGGTGCGTGTAATCATCGGCATGCTCGGTCAGGAGACGAAAGACTTCCGCACCAACGGTGCCGAAGCCCAACAGTGCAACGCCTACTGGCTGCCCTTCGCCCTTGCCGGTGCGGTTAAGTTCTTGGACGGTCGAAGACATGCGTACTCTCCAAAATTACGTGTAGTGGGATTTATATTTCATTCCAGGGCCATCATACAGAACGAGCGGTCTATTTCAGCCCTTGGGCTGTACTAAAGACGCATGTAGACCCGAGTAACTTCACCTCGCAGTGGCGCCACCAGTATTAATAGGCTCAGCAGCACCCGAGCTCACCGCGAAATGAAGAGAATATAAGTCCAGCTAAAGCTGCTTTAGAATTGCTTATGTGTGTTTTCGACGTGAAAAACTGAATAAAATACCCCACAGCTTGGCTAATGCTGTGGGGTATCGAATATCACCGAGTAAAGAAGATTCTTAATCTACTTCCAAGGAGAGCAAGTCATCGAGAGTCTCGCGACGCAACATAGGTTTGATCATGCCAGCGCGCACGGCAACTACTGCTGGGCGAACAGCTGCGTTGTACCGCGAGCCCATCGAATAGCTATAAGCGCCCGTTGCTGCGGTGGCGAGGAAGTCCCCTGCCTTGACATCGTTGGGCAGTTGGACGTTATCGATGAGGATATCGCCTGATTCGCAGTGCGAGCCCACGATGCGCGTTGGGATTTCTTCGCCATCGGTGTAGCGGTTGATAATCCGCGCATCATATTCAGCACCATAGAGCGCGGGGCGGATGTTATCGCTCATTCCGCCATCGACAGCCACGTAGCGGCGCTGCGGGGTTTCTGCATCGCCAGTGGTGACGTCTTTGATAACGCCTACTTCGTAGACGGTTACCGCTGCGGCGCCAACCAACGCGCGGCCTGGCTCTACCAACACGGTCGGTGGAGTAATACCTAGCTCTTCCGCGGTGCGAGCTACTGCCGACAACAAGTCCTGCGATACTGCCTTGATATCCAGCGGGGATTCATAGGCGGTATAAGGAATCCCGTAACCGCCACCCAGGTCGATTTCTTGCAGCGTGTAGTCCAACTCATTGTGGATTTGGCTGTAAAGCCCCATAACGCGCTCAGCGGCAAGTTTGAAGCCTTCGGCATCAAATACCTGGGATCCAACGTGGCAGTGAAGTCCTACCAACGTAAGGTTCTCGGCACGCAAGCAGGCTTTAGCTGCTTCAAAGGCATCGCCAGTAGCCAGGGAGATACCGAATTTCTGATCTTCATGGCTGGTAGCAATGAACTCATGCGTATGAGCATCAACGCCCGGGGTCACGCGAATCAGCACTGGCTGCACGTGCTGCGCTTTGGCTGCCACGAGATCGAGGAGCTGGAGTTCGTCGGCAGAGTCGATCACCACGTGGCCAACCTTGGCATCAACGCAGGCCTGTAAAAAGCGCGCGGACTTATTGTTGCCGTGGACAGTGATGCGCTCAGCTGGGAATTCCGCGGCCAAAGCGATCTGGAGCTCGCCTAACGATGCAACATCCAGCGCCAGTCCTTCTTCATTGACCCAACGGGCGATCCGCTTGGACAAAAATGCCTTAGAGGCATAGTGCACGCGGTCTGCATCGCCGAAAGCGTCTGCCATATCGCGGCAGCGCGAACGGAAGTCGTCCTCGTCAAAGACCATGACTGGGGTGCCAAACTCTTCAGCGATTTCTGAAAGCGGGACCCCGGCGATGGTTACTTCCCCATCTTCTTGGCGCTGGGCGTTACGTGGCCATACGTGTGCTGGTAGTTCATTGAAATCAGCCATAAAATTTACATCTTCTCCGGTGCTGAGACGCCCACCATGCCCAAAGCATTAGCGAGTACTTGGCGAGTAGCCTGCGCAAGCGCCAGACGAGCCGCGTGGATTGGTTCTGCCCCATCGCCTGCCTTAGGCAAAATCTGGCACTGGTCATAGAACTTGTGGAATACAGAAGCCAAGTCTTCAGCATAACGAGCGACGCGGTGTGGCTCGCGCAGCTCTGCAGCTTCTGCGACAACAGCTGGGAATTCACCCAGGGTGCGAATCAAATCGCCCTCGCGCTCATGGGTCAGCAAAGCGAGGTCAGCAGCTTCAGAGGTCACGCCGATTTCTTCGGCCTTGCGCTGGATAGAGCACAAACGAGCGTGTCCGTACTGCACGTAGTACACAGGGTTTTCTGAAGATTGCGCAGCCCACAAGCCAAGGTCGATATCAATGGATTGATCCACAGAAGAACGAACCAATGAGTAGCGCGCGCCGTCAACACCAATGGCCTCCACGAGGTCATTCATGGTGATAACAGTGCCGGCACGCTTGGACATCTTGACAGCCTTACCATCGCGCAGGAGGTTGACCATTTGGCCAATAAGCACTTCAACGGCTTCAGCGTTGTAGCCCAATGCCGCAGCCGCAGCCTTCAGACGTGGCACATAACCGTGGTGGTCTGCGCCCAGCATGTAAATGTTGAGGTTGTGGCCACGGTCGAATTTATCAGCTACGTAGGCGATATCGCCGGCGATATATGCAGCATTGCCATCAGACTTGATGACCACGCGGTCTTTGGAGTCACCGTAATCGGTGGACTTGAGCCACCACGCACCTTCAGTTTCATACATCTGACCAGAAGACTTCAGCTGCTCCAAAGCCTTGTCGACGGCGCCCGATTCAAAGAGCGAGTTTTCGTGGAAGTAGACGTCGAAGTCCACGCCGAAATCGTGCAAGTCTTTCTTAATCTGCGCGAACATCATCTCCACGCCAAGGGAGCGGAAGTTTTCTTGAACTTCTTCTGCTGCACCATCGAGCGCGTCTGGCTTTTGTTCCACGATAGCTGCAGCAATGTCATGGATGTACTGGCCTCCGTAGCCATCTTCTGGCGTAGGCTCGCCCTTGGCTGCAGCCACCAACGAACGCGCGAAGCGGTCAATCTGTCCACCGTGATCGTTGAAGTAGTACTCGCGGGTAACAGTTGCACCGGCCGCTTCAAAAATGCGTCCCAGTGAGTCGCCCACTGCTGCCCAACGGGTGCCGCCCAGGTGGATAGGCCCGGTTGGGTTCGCGGAGACGAATTCTAAGTTGACCTTGACATCGGCCATGGCTTTGCCATTGCCATAAGCACTACCCGCAGCTGCAATCTGGGAAACAATTTCACCCTGTGCTGCTGCAGCTAGGCGGATATTCAAAAATCCAGGGCCTGCGATCTCAGCGACGTCGATAGCATCTGATTTCGCTAGAGCTTCAGCCAACCATTCTGCTAGCTCACGAGGGTTTACTCCAGCCTTTTTCGCGACCTGCAAAGCAACGTTGGTGGCGTAGTCGCCATGCTCAGGGTTACGCGGGCGTTCAACCGTTACGGCTTCCGGCAATACGGAGGTATCTAAATCGTGGCTTTCAAAGACCTGCACGGCAGTCTCTTTGAGCAAAAGGGATAAATCAGCTGGTGTCATAGCACCGTAGTTTATCGCACCACCCGCCGGACTACTCAAGTAAGTTCCCCGAAGACCCGTGCACGGGATTTAACCAATTGGTCCCAATGTCGGCACCGGTGCTGGTTCAGGGGAAATACCAGGGGTAATGCACTCCTTATTGGGGTAGGAAAAGATAGCAATGTGTTAAACGCGGGGACGTTTCGGCAGCGTGTGAATATACCGCGAAGAGAAAAAGGGAATCTTTGCTTCAAAATCTAAATATTGCCCCTGCAAAAGCGATAAAGTGTAGGCGATCACATATGATTATAACTTTCGTCCTTCTGACTTAAGGAAAACTTAATGGAGAGATTTACAATCGATACCGCTGCCATCGGTGGCAGCCTAGGTCTAACTGCTTTGGTATCAACCCTTCCCCTTTTAACCTTTTTCGTGATGCTTTTGGGTGTTAAAGCCCGCGCGCACACCTCTGGTGCAGTAGCGCTTTTAGCATCCATTCTCGTTGCACTGTTCGGAATGGGCATGCCGATCGATCTGGCACTTTCATCCGCTGGCCGCGGTGCACTCTTTGGCTTCCTGCCAATTGTGTTCGTGATTGTCATGGCAATTTGGTTCTATGAAATCACCGTGGCCTCGGGACGCTTCGAAGATCTCCGCCGTACTTTCGACATCCTCGGTGAAGGCGATGTCCGTATCCAAGCCATTTTGATTGCTTTCTGTTTCGGTGGTCTGTTGGAAGCTTTGGCAGGTTTCGGTGCTCCGGTCGCGATCACCGCGACCATGATTCTAGCCCTTGGCGTACCGCCTCTGCGTGCAGCAACTGCCGTGCTGGTTGCCAATACGGCACCTGTTGCCTTCGGTGCGGTTGCAATTCCGATTACTACCGCGGGGGAAGTCGGTGGGCGAACTGTCGAGCAGACAGAAAATATCGCTGCCATCGTCGGCCACCAAGCACCGTTTCTGGCGTTTATCGTGCCTTTTATCATTCTGTTCATCCTGGACGGGATGCGCGGCGTGAAAGAAGCTGCCCCTGCAGCCTTTGTCATCGGTTTGTCTTTCGCTATCGCGCAGTGGGCAGCATCGAACTTCTTTGCGTACCAGCTCACCGACGTCGTTGCGTGTATCGTCTCGCTCGGCGCAGCATTCCTGTTCCTGCGTGTGTGGGACCCCAAGGGTGTCCCCGAACTGCGTGAGCGCATGAATGTTGGCCCGCATGAAGCCAATACTGACCTTCCAGGTCGCCGCATCTGGATGGCGCTGATGCCTTATGCCGTTGTGACGATTATCTTCGGTCTGGCCAACTTAGGTTCCTGGCTGCCAGGGCTGTTGGCAAAGGCCACGGTCGGGTTCGACTGGCCGCTGCTTACCGGCACGCTGGCAGATACCGATGGAGAAGTAATGGGTACTCGCTACTCCATTGCTCTTATCAGTAACCCTGGTTCCCTGCTCCTCATCGCTGGCTTGGTGGTTGCCATCATCTACAGCATCTTCAATGACAATGGCGCTTATCCGCTCAAGGCGAAGCAAGTCTGGGGTGCTTTTACCGATACCGCATACCGCATGCGCTGGGCAGCACTGACCATCGTATTGGTGCTGGCTTTGGCCTATGTCATGAACTACTCCGGCCAAACCGTCGCCATGGGTGAATACCTCGCTGCGCTCGGTGGCGTCTTCGCTATCCTGGCACCGCTGCTGGGCTGGATCGGCACCGCAGTAACGGGTTCTGACACTTCTGCCAACGCACTCTTTTCCAAGTTGCAGGTCACCGCCGCTAATAACATCGGCATCAACCCCGACCTGCTGCTTGCGGCAAACACCGTTGGTGGTGTCACCGGCAAGATGATTTCTCCACAGTCGTTGGCCATTGCCGCCACGGCAGTAGAGATGGAAGGCGAAGAGTCGAAGATCTTCAAGTCGGTTGTCGGCTACTCCATTTTCTTCCTCATCCTTTTGTGCGTCTTGGTCTTCCTTCAGTCCAACGTCCTAAGCTTTATGGCTCCGGTGGTCGGATAGACAAAAAGAATTCCACAACACTAGCCTTGCGGAATAAGCGCAGGCCAGAGCGAATTTACTTTCAATTAAACTCGCCTATTGTGCCGGAAATGCGAGTAGCATGAAAAGCACAATCCTTCGAAACAAACTCGTTTTATCGCACGTACGCGGGCCCCATGACGCGCGCACAAGTGAGGGACTAAAGGAGCAACACATTGCGTATCGCACTTTTCTCAACGTGTATCGGAGACTCCTTGTTTCCGGATGCACACAAAGCAACCGCGGTTATCCTCGCACGTTTAGGACACGAAGTTGTCTTTCCCGAGGAACAAACCTGTTGCGGGCAGATGCACATCAATACTGGTTATCAAAAAGAAACCCTGGGCATGATTCGCACGTACAACGATGCCTTTGCGGATCCATCCATTGACTATGTCGTCGCTGCCTCTGGTTCATGCGTCGGCGCAGTACGCGAGCAGCACGTTCGCCTCGCGGATCGCTTTGGTTCAGCTGCGGATGTCGACGGTTCCAAGAAGGCTTCACACAAGACTTTGGACTTGCCGGAATTTCTTGTCGATATCGCAGGGGTTACCAACGTGGGCGCCTTCTTTCCCCACAAGGTCACCTACCATCCTTCTTGCCATGGTCTGCGCTTTTTAAAATTAGCTGACAGGCCATATCAGCTTCTCCGTGAAGTGGAGGGCATCGACCTCGTTGAACTTGCCAATTCCGAAGAATGCTGCGGCTTCGGTGGCACCTTTGCTATTAAAAACGCAGAGACCTCCCAGGCTATGGTCTCGGATAAAGTCCGCCACGTGAAAGAAACCGGTGCTGAATATGTCACCGGTGGTGACTCTTCCTGCTTGATGAATATCGGTGGCTCACTGTCACGCCAGCAAGCCGGGGTTCGCGCTATCCACATGGCTGAAATCCTCGCGTCCACCAAAGAACATCCGTGGACTCCAACTTCTGCTATTTACTCGAGGGAGAAGATGCTCTAATGGCTACATTTCTAGACACCACTCCACCCCGCGCACCAGAAGGTTACGGCAACCTCCGCGGCAAGAAAAGCTTCGTACCGGCAGCCCATGAGGGCCTAAACAACGCTACGCAGCGGCGCAACCTTCTGCATGCAACGACAACCATTCGCAACAAGCGCCAGCATGCGGTTGATGAGATTGACGATTGGCAAGATCTGCGCGATGCCGGCTCAGGCATCAAAGAAGATGTTGCTGCGCGTTTGCCTGAGCTCTTGGAGCAATTTGAACACGCCGTCACCGCGCGCGGCGGCATTGTGCACTGGGCACGCGATGCCAAAGAAGCCAATGAAATCATTGCTGATTTGATTCGCGAGACCGGTGAAACGGATGTCGTCAAAGTGAAGTCTATGGCTACGCAAGAAATCGCATTGAATGAACATCTGGAAGAGATCGGCATTCATGCTCGCGAAACCGACTTAGCAGAGCTTATTGTGCAACTGGGTGATGATATGCCTTCGCACATCTTGGTTCCTGCCATTCACCGAAATCGCGCGGAGATTCGGGATATCTTTATCAACAAGATGCCTCATACCGACGAGACCCTGTCGTCGAACCCGCCAGAGCTGGCAGAAGCCGCGCGGTTGTTCTTGCGCGAGAAGTTCATGAAGGCCAAGGTTGCTATCTCGGGCGCCAACTTTGGTATTGCTGAGACCGGCAATGTCTCGGTCATCGAGTCAGAAGGCAACGGGCGCATGTGCTTAACGATGCCAGAGACGTTGATTACGCTGATGGGCATCGAAAAGCTTTTACCGACTTTCCAAGACTTGGAAGTTTTTCTGCAACTGCTACCGCGTTCTTCCACCGCCGAGCGGATGAACCCTTATACCTCGATTTGGTCAGGTGTTACGGAAGGCGATGGCCCGCAGAATTTCCACATTGTGCTGTTGGATAATGGCCGTACCGCGGCGCTGTCGAGTGAGATTGGCTCCCAGGCGCTAAAGTGCATTCGTTGTTCTGCTTGTCTCAATGTTTGCCCCGTTTATGAACGCGCGGGGGGCCACGCATATGGTTCGGTCTACCCAGGCCCCATCGGTATTTCGCTAACCCCGCAATTGACGGGCATGAAAGACCATAACGATCCATCAGCAAGCTTGCCTTATGCCTGCTCTTTGTGTGGCCGCTGTGATGAAGTCTGCCCAGTGAAGATCCCACTGTCCGATGTGATCTTGGAAAACCGCTACCAGAAGGTCACCCATGCGACCCCGCCTGTGGAATCGAAGCTTTTCAAGGTAGTAGAGCAAGCCTGGAAGCATCCTTTCTTGTGGAATCAAATCACGCGTATGGTCTTTGCAGGGCGCATTTTGGGTGGCTTTAATGGGGTCATTGAATCCCTGCCGCTGTTTATGAGCGGCTGGTCTGAAGGCCGCAATACTGCAATTCCGCCGAAGAAGTCTTTCCGTCAATGGTTTGAAACCGATGATGCGCAAGCCTTGTTAGAGACCGCACGCGCCGAGGGTATTCCCCGCAACAACCTCGCCAAGGAAGGAAAATAGCCATGGCTTCTGCCAAGACTGAGATTCTGGCCCGCATTCGTTCGGCGCAGAAATCCGCGAAGCTTCCGGAGTTTGTCAACCCTCCGCGCAACTACCTCGTCAGCGGTACCACCGACCCAGAAGAGCTGCGTGAAGTGCTCATCGACCGGCTTGAGGACTACAAGGCGGACGTTCACCTCTGTGAGGAATCAGAGCTAGCAGCGACGATTCTTGGGATTTTGGATGAGCGATCCTGTCGCACCCTCCGTTACGCTCCCGGCATGGACGCCCAGCTCTTTGCTGATTTTTCCGGCGAGGCAGCTGCCGATGATGAATCTGTTGATCCGCGTGAGCTCGATGTGCTTGACGCTGTGGTTACTGAATCGACGGTGTCTTGTGCCCAAACCGGCACCATTGTTTTGGAATCTGGAGCAACCGATGGCCGGCGTGCGCTTACTTTGGTGCCGGACCGCCATATCTGCATCGTTCGCAGCGAAGATATTGTCTACGGCGTTCCAGAGATGGTCAGCCGTATTAATCCGGAGCGTCCAGCGACCTTGGTTTCTGGTCCTTCGGCAACCTCCGATATTGAGCTCTCGCGTGTCGAGGGCGTTCACGGTCCCCGGGATT
>Ga0209487_1003702_pt1 | contig 11921 bp, 10 predicted proteins | sample Poulit2012_FD_187524 | JGI IMG/M metagenome (GOLD analysis project Ga0209487, IMG submission 187524) | Agricultural soil microbial communities from Georgia to study Nitrogen management - Poultry litter 2012 (SPAdes) (version 2) | ecosystem: Environmental > Terrestrial > Soil > Agricultural land... | reverse complement strand
CGCCCCTCACCACAGGGCGATCAGTAGTCCGAGCGGAATCAGGGCGGCGATCGCCGTGGAGATCGCACTCAGCAGGACCACCTGCCACGGCATTGGGAACAGATTGCGGATCCGGATGCCCAGGCCCAGGCCGAACATGCCGGCAGCGAGCAGCAGGGTGCCTGCATGGTTCACCCACGGCATTGCGCCCTGCGGGATCACGCCCATCCCCGCGATGACGGCCGCGATGATGAAGCCGATGAGGAACCACGGCACCAGTGGGACAGCGGCGCCCCGGGCCGCACCTCCTTCGCCACCCGCGCCCGCACCGTCATGCTCGGTGCCCTGCCCGCGGCGCTCACGCCAGCGTGCGGCCCCAACTGCGAACGCCAGAAGCGCCACCCGGCCGAGTTTGATCGCGGTGGCTGTGGCAACGGCGGTGGTGCCGACCAGAGACGCGGCGGCTACCACTTGCGCCACTTCGTGGATGCTGGCCCCGGCCCAAACGCCGATCAACTCCGGTGCAAGCCCAAGTCCGGTGCCGGCCGCCGGAATCGCCAGGATCATCAGCGAGCCGAACAGGGTGACCATGGCCAGGGCCACCCCGACGTCCTCGTCCCGGCGCCGGATACCGCTCTCGACCGCTGCGATCGCCGCGGCACCGCAGATGGCAAAGCCGCTGGCGATGAGCGTGACCAGCCCCCGATCGAGGCCGAGACGGTCACCGATCACGCTGGTCAGGGCGAACACGGCCACCACGGTGACCACGACGACCACCAGGCCTGGTATTCCGAGCATGGCGATCGCCTCGATGGACAGGCGCGTGCCCAGTAGCACCACCCCGAGCCGCAGGAGCGTCTTGGCTCCCTTGGCCGAGCCGGTGATCAGCGCCGTGCGGGCCATCGGGGTGTTGGCGAGGATCGCGCCTAGGATCAACGCGATGATCAGCGGGCTCAGCAGCGGCAGCGCCAGTCCGACCAGCACGGCAAGAAGCCCGGCTACGGCGGCCGGCCAGGCCCGGGCGAGCGGCGCCAACTGGGAGGGCAGGGTGGCGAGGGGGGCACCCACCGCTCTCACCTCGTCGATCCAGGGCCGGGCGCCGCCGTCGCAACCGGCCCGTACCGGCGCACGACGGCCTGCACCAGCGCGTCGGTGGAATCGATAACCCGCACGGCTGGGTCGACGTCCTGAAGCACCAGGGACAGTTCGGTGCAGGCGGACATGATGGTCCCGGCTCCCGCTGCCACCAGTTCCTGGCACACCTGCGCAACGGTGGCGGCGGCCCGGCGAAGATCGGCTTCGGTTCCGGCCTTCACCCGGTAGATCGCCTCGATCAGGCGTGCCTGCTGCTGCGGTTCGGGCAGGATCGCCGTCAGTCCGCGCTCGGCCAGGCCGTCCTGGTACAGGCCGGCGCTCAGTGTGGCCTCGGTCGCCAGGATCCCGATCGGGTGACCCCCCGGGGCGGCGGCGCGGGCCTCCTCGATGGTCGCATCGACGATACTGAGCAGGTCCAACCCGTGCTTCCGGACCACCTCGCCCAACCACACGTGGGCGGTGTTGCACGGGCACACGATCACGTGGGCACCACTAGCGCGCAGCGCGCGCACGCCTCGCTCCAACCACGGCACGATGCTCTCGCCGTCGCCGAGCAGCGCGGCGGTCCGGTCCGGGACCGTCGGATCGGCCCACATGACAACTTTGAGGTGGTCCTGATCGCGGGTGGCCGGAGTGCTGGCGACCAGGTGGTCGTAGAAGGCAGCGGTCGCCGCTGGGCCCATACCGCCCAGGATTCCGACGAGTGAGTGCTCAGGCATCAACATCCTTCAAGGCGGCTTCCGGGTAGGCGTACAGTGCCGGCGCGCCGCCGGTGTGCACGAACAGCACATCGTCAGTGGGCTCGAAGCGCCCCTGCCGGACCAGACCGATCAGCCCCGCCGCCGTCTTGCCGGTGTAAACGGGGTCGAGCAGGATCCCCTCGGTGCGTGCAAAGAGTTGAATGGCGGCCGTCATCTCATCGGTGGGCAGGGAGTAGCCCGCGCCGACGTAGTCGTCCACCACCCGCACGGCATCCTCGGCGACCGCCGAGGTGATACCCAGGCGCTCCAATGTCGCGTTCGCCAGGTTCCGAATCTTGGTTTCCTGGCTTGCCTTGTCGGCCCGGACGCTGATGCCGGTAACCGGGGCGCTGGCGGAGAGTGCGTGCTGCCCGGCGAGCAGGCCTGCGTGGGTCCCGCCGGACCCGCTGGAACACACGATGTGGTCGAACGGCAGACTCTCGGCGAAGGATTGCTCCTGGATCTCGGCTGCGCAGGCGGCATAACCCAACGCCCCCAGCGCGTTCGACCCGCCACCGGGGATGATGTACGGACGGCTGCCCTGGCGGCGCAGATCCTGCGCCATCTCCTCCATCGCGGCGGGAAGGTCGGTGCCGGCCTGCACCACCTCGATCCCATCCACCCCGAGCAACTTGTACAGGAAGTTGTTCCCCAGAGCATCCTCGTCGTAGGACCCCGGTACCCGCTCTTCCAGCAGCAGGTAGCACTTCAGGCCTTCGCGGACGGCAGCGGACAGCGTCAGCCGGCAGTGGTTCGACTGCACCGCCCCGGTCGTGACGATCGCATCGGCTCCACTACTGATCGCATCGGCCATGAGGAATTCGAGTTTGCGGGTCTTGTTACCACCGCCGGTCAACCCCAGCAGGTCATCGCGCTTGATGTGAATACGCGGTCCTTGCAACTCCCTGCTCAGGTTTGCCAGGAACTCGATCGGTGTGGCACCTGCGGTATAACGACGGCGCGGAATACGTGCTAGATCCATTGTTGCGCTCCTCCTCGTGATGCGGTCCTGGCCCACACCGGTGCTGTGCCGGTCGGTGTCGGTGAACTGGGGCCCGTTGGACTGGTCGCTGATGCGTACATGGCCGTGGAACGAGTAGTCCACGGGTCGGTGGCCGAGGGACTAGGCGGCCACGGTGTCGGCTCCTCACAACGTCACGGCCTGTCCTGCCCGAGCAGACTCCTCTGCGGCCAAGCCGATGCGCACCGCTTGCAGGCCATCGCGCATTGTCACCTCGACGGGTCCTTGGCCCAGCACTGCCCGGCGAAAGCCCAGGTGTTGGAAGTACGTCGAGCCGTGGTGCGCACCCGCGGCCAGCACAGCGGGGTCGACCGGTACCTCGCGTCGCACCGGGCCCTGCGGTGAGCGGGGGCTGAACTCGACCTCGGCCTGCCGCGCGTGCTCCGCGGGCCAATGATTGGCATCCACGGGCACGAAGCACTCGGCCTTGGCGGCGTCCCCCACCAGCGAGATGTGCTCTTGGAATCCTGACCCCTCGGCGAACATGCACAGGTCTAGCATGGCGCGCACGCCCCCGGCGAAGTCCACGATGACAAAGGCGTTGTCGAGGATGTCCGGGCGCCGGCCGCCATAGGACTCCTCGGCGTGATTCACATCTGCCCCGCCCGACGCGTAGACACGGACCGGCTCATCGGTGGTGATCAGCCGCATCAGGTCGAAGAAGTGGCAACATTTCTCCACCAGTGTCCCGCCCGTGCGCTCGGAGAATCGGTTCCAATCATCGACCTTGTCCAGGAACGGGAACCGGTGCTCGCGGATCGAGACCATTTGTAACCGTCCCAGGTCCCCAGCACGCAGGTGCTGGAGTACCTGCTGCACCGGGGGCATGTAGCGGTACTCCATCGCCACCCAGATCGGTGCCTGGTGCCGTGCGGCCTGCTCCTCCAATAGGTAGGTATCGGCCATCGTGGTGCACACCGGCTTCTCCACCAGCACCGGATAGGGGTGCGGGTGGGCGAAGATCTTCCCGAGGATGTCGATGTGGGTGTCATTCGGGCTGGCGATCAGCAGGGCATCGACCAGCCCCGAGGCCAGCAACTGACCTACGTGCTCGAAGCGGGCGACGGCGTCCGGCGCGTTCGGCAGGCCCATCACCTCGGCATGGGTCAGGTCGAGCGACTCGGGGTGCGGGTCGCACAGTGCGGTGACCTGGCTGCCCGGTATCAGCCCAAGGTTGCGCACGTGTTCACGCGCCATCTGCCCGGCGCCGATGATGCCGTAGCGGATCGTGGCGGCCGGACCGGATGCCGAATCCTGCACCTGTGCAGTCTGCTGGGTCATGGGAATATTTGCGCTCATGAACTTTGCCGCCAGGCGAGGTAGCGCACGCTCTGGAACTCCTCCAGGCCTAGGCGTGAGCCCTCCCGACCCAGACCTGACTGCTTCACTCCGCCCATCGGGGCGTAGGCCGCTGCGGGCACCGGATCGTTGATCCCCAGGATCCCGACCTGCAAGCGCCGGGCCATCCGCCAACACCGGGATGCATCGACGGTGAAGACGAAACTCGCCAGGCCCATCTCAGTGGCGTTGGCCCGCTCGATCACCTCGTCCTCGGAGTCGAACCGGAACACGCCGGCAACTGGTCCGAATATCTCCTCGGTAGCGATCGCGCAGTCGGCGGGAACGTCGGTCAGCAAGGCCGGGGCGACGTACGGGCCCGCCGGTACCGCCGCGCGGGTGCCGTTCAGCAGGTTCGCCCCCGCGTCCAGCGCCTCTTGGACCATCGCCTCCACCGCGACCCGACGGTCGTCGTCGATCACCGGTCCCAGGTCCGGCAACGGCTCGCTCATCGGGTCGCCGATACTCATCGCCTGCACCTTCTGCGCCAACTTCTCGGTGAACTCCTCATACACCCCCGCTTGGACGAAGAACCGGTTTGCCGCCACACAGGACTGGCCGTTATTGCGGAACTTTGCCACCAACGCCCCCTCGACGGCTGCCTCCACATCGGCATCGTCGAACACGATGAACGCCCCGTTCCCGCCGAGTTCCAGCAGCGGGTGCACCACCCGCTCGGCGGCCTTGGCCATGATCGTGCGGCCGACGGCGGTGGAGCCGGTGAATGTCACGATCGCAGTGCTGGGGTGCTCCAGCAGTGCGTCGCTGATCTCCTGTGGCGGTCCGTGCACGAGATTGATCACGCCATCGGGTATCCCCGCCTCGGTCAGGCAGCGGATCATCTCGGTCACCGCGAGCGGAGCCTTCTCGGAGACCCGCGCCACCACCGTGCACCCCGCAGCCAGGGCCGGGGCGAGTTTGCGGGCCTGGATCGAGCATGGGAAGTTCCACGGCGACAGACTGGCCACCACTCCGGCGGGCTCGCGCAGCACCAGTTGCTCGCGCCCGGAGATCTCGGAGGTCAGCACCTCCCCGGCGGGCCGGCGGGCCTCCTCGGCGAACCAGCGCAGGTACTCCATTGACAGGGTCAACTCCCCGACGGCCTCGGGCAGGCGTTTGCCGGTCTCGCGCGCCAGCAGGGCAGCGATCTCCTGGTGCCGCCGGGTCAGCACGGTTACCGCCTGGAGCAAGACATCGGCGCGCTCCCGGGCCGGTCGACTGCCCCAGTGCGGCAGCGCCTCACGAGCGGCGTCGGCTGCTGCCACAGCCTCCGATGCCCCTCCCCAGGCCAGGTGCCCGACCACGGTGCCGTCGGCAGGGTTGTGCACGGGCCGGGTAGTGGCTGACCCCACCCATCGCCCATCGATCAGCATGGGGGCGGTGGGGGCCTGCGTCGTCGTCATCGATTCTCCTCAACTGATCGAATCCGGCCGGTGCGGCCGAGTCGGTACGGGTGCTGCTGCTGCGACTGGGGTGGCCTCATCCCTTGACCGCTCCTGCGGTGATCCCCGCGACGAAGTAGCGCTGCAGGAAGATGTAGGCCAACGTGATCGGCACCGAGGCGATCACCACACCGGTGAACAGCAGCGGATAGTCCGTGAGGAACTCACCCTGGAAGTTCAACAGCGCCAGCGGGATGGTTTTCTTCGAGTCGGTATTGATGAACAGCAGGGGATACAACAAGTCGTTCCACTGGATCACGAACAAGAAGATCGCCGTAGCCGCCACCGATGGCATCGACATCGGCAGCACCACGGACCAGTAGGTCCGCAGCGGGCCGGCACCATCCACTGCGCTGGCTTCATAGGCTTCCCGGGGCAGGGTCCGCATGAAGCCACCGAGGATGAATACCGCCACCGGCAGACCGACGGCGATATTGATCAGCACCAGGCTCAGGCGGTTGTCCAGCAAACCGAGCTGGTCGAACAGGGCGTACTGGGGAATCATGTTCGCCTGCGGCGGGATGGACATCCCAAGCACCAGGAAGCCAAAGATCAGCCAACCCTTCCATCCGGGAATGCGCGCGGTGGCATAGGCGGCCAGGCTGCCCAGCAACAATGTGAGGAACACCGAGGATCCGGTGACCATCACACTGTTAAGGAACGCTTGGTCCAGGTTCTGTTGGTTGAAGACGATGTCGTAGTTCTGCAGCGACACCGACGACGGCAGCCCGAAGGGGGAGGCGAACAACTCCTCAGTGGTTTTGAAACTGCCGAAGATGACCACCGTGATCGGGACCGCGATCAGGACGGCGTAGACGGTGAGGATGGTGGTCCGCGTGACCGTGTAGCGCATGATCCTCAGGCCTCCCTCTGCGTGAGTTTCAGCAGGCGGCGCTGGGCGATGACGATCGCGGCGATGAAGGCCATGAAGATCAACGATTGGGCAGCGGCGTACCCGAACTCGGTGTTGGCGAAGGTGGAGTAGATCCGGGTGGACAGGATGTCCAGGCTGCGCCGCGGCGGCAAACCACCCAGGCCCAGGATCAGGTCGAAGGCCTTGAAGGATTGGATAGTGGTGTAGGCGACCACGATCGCGGTAGCCGGTGCGATCATCGGCCAGGTGATCTTGGTGAACTGCTGCCATTTACCGGCGCCGTCGATCTCGGCGGCCTCGTACAGTTCGGCCGGTACGCCCTGCAGTCCGGCGATGAAGATCACCATCATCTGCCCGGCGTGGAACCACACCTGGGTGATGGCGACCCAGTAGATCGCCTGGGCATCATTCCCCAGGTAGGCGCTGGTGTACTGACCCAGCCCCACCGCTTCCAATAGCGAGTTGGCCAGACCGAAGTTCGGGTCGTAGACGAACTTCCAGATGTAGGCCACCGACACCGAGGACAGGATGGTGGGGAAGAAGAACAGTCCCCGCAGCAGCGTGGAACCGGTGGAGTTGCGTACCAGGAAGATCGCCAGCATCAGGGCCAGCAACGTCTGGAACACCACCACGACGAGCATGAACTTGAGGTTGTTGGACAACGCGTTCATGAACAGGGAGTCGTTGGTGAGCAGGTTCCGGAAGTTCCCCAGACCCACGGCCTCGTAGTCTGCGCTGAACCCATCCCAGTCGGTGACCGAGTACTGCACCGCCTGCAACGCTGGGATGGCGAAGAAGATGATGTAGACCACCAGGGCCGGGACCGGGAACAGATACAGGGCCGGATGCACCCGTGTGGGCCCGCCACGTTTCCTGCGTCCCGGCGGCAATGCCGGGTTCTGCGGAACCGGGGGGCGCGAACGCCGAGCCGGTTCCGCTGATGTGCCTGTCATATCAACCTCAGCAGGTCGGGGTGAGGTCGCGCCGGTGAGCCCAGGAGGCACCGGCGCGAACCGAGAGCCGGAGTTAGCGGTCGATCCGCTGATCGATGATTTCCTGGGCCCGCTCTGCCGCCTCGTCCACCGAGGTGCCACCGACCACGTCGATGCAGGCCTGTTCGGCCGCGTTACGGATGTCCAGGTCGTTGAACTGGAACCGTGCGGCCAGCATGGTCTCCTTGTCGAGCCAGTCGGAGGTGGCGTCCAAGTCCTCATTGTCGTAGTCGACGTCCGTCACGGTCAGGTGTTGGGACGTGCCGTTCGCATAGGCGCTCGCGGGCCCCGATTCGCTGAGGAACCGCAGGAACTCCAGTGCGGTGGCCTGGTTCTCCGACGCGGAATTCACCCCGAGCACGAAGGTGGCGTTGTGTACGCCCTCGTACTTGCGCTCGTCGGCGGACACGGTGACCGGGGCAGCCATCCCGAACGGGAATTCCGCCCCCAGTTCGCGGACTGCTGCCATGTGGAACGAACCGGTCATCATCAGGGCCGCATCGCCCTGGGCAAACATCTGCTGGACGGGCTCCACGGCCGTGCCGGTGGAGTTCGGCTGGAAGTAGGGGCGCAGTTCCTCGTACTGGCTCAACGTGTGCAGGAACCAGTCGTCGGTGACCTTGTACTCACCGGTCTCGATCTTGGTGCACATGTCGTCACTGGGTGCGTTGTTCATCACCATCGCGTTGAACAGGTGGCCGGCGTTGCCGATCTCACCACCGGACCAAGCCATCGGAATCTTGTCCAAGGACATGATGGCCTCGCACATGGCCAGCCAGCCCTCCCAGTCACCCGGGGGTTCGGTAATCCCGGCCTGTTCGAGCAGGTCCAGGTTCGTCACCGGCTGGTTGAACACCAGCTGATAGGGCAGGCCGTACTGGACACCGTCGCGGGCACCGGAGTCGATCAGGCTGGCGTTGTAGGCATCCGGTACACCGGTGCCACTGAGATCGGTGTAAAGCCCGGCGTCGACCATGTCCTCGAACTGGGCACCACGGAAGGCCACGAACAAGTCGCCGATGTTGCCAGTGCGGATCTGCTGTAACGCATTGGACTGGTAGTCGTTCGACGGGGAGATGTCCTGGGAGATGCTGACACCGTCGTGCTCCGCGATGAACTCCTCGATGAGTTGGGCCAGGATCTCCTGGTCCTCAGCGCGCCAGTGTGCGAAGGAGATGGCGCCGTCTACCTCACCTTCGAACCCTCCACCACCGTTTCCTTCCTCGCCATTGCCGCCGTTGCCGCCGCCGGAGCCCGGGCCGGCACATGCGGCGAGGAACGCCGCGGAGCCGGTGGCGCCGAAAAGTTGCAGGGCGCGCCGCCGGGACAGCGCAGCGCGGGACAAGGGGCGGGATTGATTGGTGTTCATTGCTGTTCTCCTTCGAACCATTGGATTGCTCACCATTCGATGACGGGGACATTGAGAAGATCGGCCGCAGCACGTAGTTGCGGCCGGACGTCGGTCCAGGCAAGGACCGTATGGTGGGGGAATCCCCCGGTGACGAGTCCGTGCACGAACTCGGTGGCATCGGTGTCCAGGCGAACGTCGGCGGTGTTGCCCTGGAACCTGTTGGGTCCGGGGAGCGATTCTCCGCTGCCGACGAGGAGCCGCAACCCCTCACCACCGAGGTCTTCGGTGAAGCGGGCCATGATCACCGGGCCGGTGCGCAGCGGGAAGTTGCCCGCTACCCCGATCTTGCGGTTGCAGTGCACTGACTGAGTGGCGTTGGCCGGATCGGCGGCCAGGCTGGTGGCCGCGGAGCCGCAGTGCCAGAACCGCACGACGTTGCGCTCGGCATCGAGGTCGACGGTGTCCACCAGGTAACTCATGCCCGCCCCGAGCGCCTGCAGGGTCAGCATCGTGGCGGCGCCGTAGACGTCGCGTTCGCACTGGGTCGGCACGCCGTCATCGGCCAGGCGCGACAGCGAGGAGCACGGGCAGGTGCCCACCTGGGTGGGGAACTCCGGCCAGCAGCGCACCGCGACCGAGGCGAGGTCGTGGGCGGTGGACCATTCCCGCAGCGCGACGGTGATCGCGGCGTGTGTGCGCACCTCGGTCGGGTCCAGGTCGGCCAGGCTTGGCTGAGCGGCGCTGGCCGCCTCGACCTCCCGCGCCTGGTCGCCGGGTGCGACGGCATCGACCCGGGTGAACGCGTCGTCGATCGTCAGCGACCGTACCTGCAGCCCGAACACCTGCGCCAGCAGATCCGGGTCGTACTCACTGGGGGTGAACCCCGGTGGGGGATCACCGATCACCCCGATGGTGCGCCCGCGCATCGAGGCCATCGCGGCGCGCACCTCCTCGGCGTCGGCACGCTCTCCGGCGGCACTCGGCAGGGCCGGGGCAGGCGGGAGGTCTCCATTCAGCGCCGCGGTCAAGGACTGGCGCACCTGTTCCTCGCCGGGATCGCCGTAGACGAGGCGCACTTCACCTCCGGAGCGCAGGAGGGCGTGACCGAACAGGTTGGCCCCGCACAGCGAATTCAGCCACAACCGGTCACCGACCGGCCCCGGCTCCCGGAACGCCCACAACAGCACCGGAGTTTGCAGGTCTGCGTACAACTCCAGGGCCGGATTGGCATCGGAGAAGGAAGCGCATACGTTGATCACCAGATCCGCGCCTTCCAGGTGCTGCGCCGCCGCCTCGATATCCTCCGGCGTCATCACCAGCCTCTCGGGGCCGCGTACCTGGGCACCGAGTTCGGTGAGCAGCGCGCGAGCCTGATCGGCGCGCTCCTGGGCGACGTCCACAGCGAAAGTGGGCCTGGCTGTCGGGATCACCGTGACGTTCATATTCCTGCCTTTCCGACCACCTCATCGACGACCTCGCCCAGGTGCTTCAACCGGGCGACCGCCGCAGTGCGTAGGTCTGCCTCGACATCGTCCCGGCCGATGCTCGAAGCCCAGACCGCGCGGCCCGCGAGGAACCCCGAAGCGCCTTCGAGGCACGCCAGTCGGACCGCGGAGGGGAAGATGTCCTCGGGGACCCCGCTGGACAGCACCACCCAGGGGGAGTCGACGGCGCGGGTGATGTCGGCGCACCGGCGGCGGATCTCGTCCTCCGGGCCCTGTCCGCGCAGCGGCACCTCCCCCTTGTACAGGTCGGCGCCGAGCGAGCCCAGTTCCCGGGCGGCGGCGAGCACGCCCTCGTCCCAGTCCCAGCGGGCGCCGGAGACAGGGGCACGAGAGACCGGCTCGATGATGCTGACCAGGCCGGCATCGCGGCAGCGGCTGACGAACTCCTCGACCATCGCGATCCGTTCGCCGGGGTCGGTGTCGGGCCGGTAGATCACCAGCAGTTTCATCGCCCGGGCGCCCTGGTCGCGCACGGTGGCCGGATCGACGTCGTAGTCGATGCTGATTTCCCCGACGAGTTCGCCGTGCGCGCTGGCGAAGTGGTCGGCAGCGGCGATGAGCGCACACCCTTCATCAACCACACCGGCCTGGACCACCGGGTCCCAACCGAACTGCCGGTCGATGAGCACCGCCGAGGCGTAAGGGGACAAGATCCGGGTGGCGTCAACTTTGAACGCGGTGACGTGGGCGTCGCTGACGGGTTCGTCGGTGTGCTCGGCGAACATGTTCCGCATCGCTTCGCGCTGGTCGACGGCCAGCATCGCGAAACCGCCCGATGATCGCTGCAGATCGGACAGGTGCGGTGTGGTGGTCGGGTCAGCCATCAACTGCGAGCCTCCTCGGGCACTGGTGGTGTGGTGGGGGGCGCCAGGGCGGCCCGCACGTCGTGGTCGGTGGGGATCGCGCTGCGGCCATCGACCGCGGCGCAGGACATCGCGGCAGCGACGTTGGCGTAAGCCATGGCGTGCTCCGGGGACTCTCCGCGAGCAAGGGCGCAGACCAGGGCGCCATGAAACACGTCCCCAGCGCCCAAGGTGCTCACGATTGGTGCGGGGTGCCCGGGCGAGCGCACCAGGTGACCGTCCTCGAGCCCGACGCACCCGTGCCCGCCGTCGGTGGCAATGACGCGCCCGGCGCCGTCGTCCAGCGCACGTCGGAGCAGGTCCGGGGTAGGTGCGGGACCGTACTGGCGGCGCAGCGCCTCAAGGGTGGGAACGTAAAGGTCGACGCCAGCCGGGTCGAAGTCCGGGATCGGGTTGCCGCCGTCGACCGACAACCGTGGGCGCTGCGCGGAGGGCACGTTCTGCAGGTAACGGCGCACCGGCTCCCACCCCATGTGGTCGGTGTGGATCCACCTGGCCCGGCCCAGGATGTCGGCAGCGACGTCGTCGATCATCGGACTGGTGGCTGGGCGATTGACGATCGCCCGGGTGTGCTGGGCAGCGTCCACCAGTACCACGCTCGCCGACGAGCGCACACCGGGTTCGATACGCACGCCGCGGATGTCGACGCCTTCCGCCTGCAGCCCGGACAAGATCAGTTCACCTTCGGCGTCATCACCCACCGTGCCGATCATCGCGACGC
>Ga0209487_1003701_pt1 | contig 11923 bp, 15 predicted proteins | sample Poulit2012_FD_187524 | JGI IMG/M metagenome (GOLD analysis project Ga0209487, IMG submission 187524) | Agricultural soil microbial communities from Georgia to study Nitrogen management - Poultry litter 2012 (SPAdes) (version 2) | ecosystem: Environmental > Terrestrial > Soil > Agricultural land... | reverse complement strand
TCGATACTGGCGGTGTGCTTTGGCAAAAGGTCACCAGCTTTGGCCGACATTTGCTTTGCATTGAACTTCTTTCCTTGCGCTAATTGTTTTACGGTAGGGTTGGTTACTTTTTCCATTTCTGTTATTTTACTGTTTTTAGATTAAAAAAACTATTTACATCAAGATAGTGAAATAGTAGCATGTATTCGAATATAATGAAGAGGGCTTATTAAATCTTCATTTTTATTCGTTCTTCTAAGTTGGTATAGTGGTTTATTGTTAAAATTGCATATTATAGCTTAGTAATGTGCGTTTATATGGTGATAATCGTTAAATTACATTGGCTTCTTTGAGATGTCTATGTTTAGTGATTAAAAGAAATCGCTATCTAAGAATTTAATTCACAGAATAACCTTTCCCCTGTACTGTAAATAATCACGCTTTTGCACTTTCTAAAACTTTAGAGGCTATGTAGAAAGCGTCAAATAAAATCAATAATGAAGAAGAGGATTGCCATAATTGGATCTGGATTTTCAGGCATTTCTGCAGCTGCATATATGGCCAAAGGAGGTTATGAAGTGCATGTATTCGAGAAACACAACCAGCCTGGTGGAAGGGCAAGACAGTTTACTACCCACAACGGCTATACTTTTGATATGGGTCCTAGTTGGTATTGGATGCCTGATATTATGGAAAACTTCTTTCAAGATTTCGAGACAACAGCATCAGATTATTTTGAATTAGTGTCTCTTAATCCGCAGTTTGAAATGATATTCTCAGACGGGAATATTTCTATCCCAGAGTCTTATCAAGAATTAAAAGCTTTGTTTGAAAGCTTAGAACCAGGAGCAGGGAAGCGATTGGATAAATTCATGGAGTCTGCAAGGTTTAAATACCAAGTAGGTATGCAAGACTTCGTTACTAAACCTTGTCACAGTTGGTTAGAGTTTGTTTCTGCTAAAATTGCATCTAAGTGCATTAAAATTGGACTTGCTAACTAATTTCAGAAGCTACGTTGGTAAATACTTTACACATCCTAAGCTACGGACCTTGATGGAGTTCCCAGTGATATTCCTAGGTGCATCGCCAAAGAATATTCCAGCTCTCTATAGTTTAATGAACTACGGAGGTTATGCTTTGGGGACTTGGTATCCGATGGGTGGATTCCATCAACTAGTTTTAGGTATGAAAGCAGTGGCAGAAAAACAGGGAGCGATATTCCATTTTAATCAGAATGTCGAAAAGATAAACACAGCTGAGGGTAAGACAACTTCTTTACTAATAAATGGAGAGTTACATGCGTTCGATATGGTAATAGCTTCTTCCGATTATCATCACACGGAAACCTTACTAGAAGAAAAGGAAAGAAATTATACCGAAAAGTATTGGGAAGAACGAACTTTTGCACCTTCTTGTTTGATTTATTACTTGGGAATAAACGAGAAAATTCCTAATCTGAAACATCATACCTTGTTTTTTGAAAATGATTTAGATACACATATCGATAGTATCTACACTACCAAAGAATGGCCTAAGAACCCATTGTTTTATGCGTGTTGTCCTTCTAAAACCGATCCAACTGTAGCGCCAGCGAATAGTGAGAATCTATTTTTACTAATGCCATTAGCAACTGGAATAAAAGATGATGAAGCTACAAGAACTATCTATTTGAAAGAAATGCTAGCTAGGCTAGAGAAGTTAACCGGTAGTAAAGATTTGGAGTCTAAGATTGCATACAAAAGAAGCTATTGTGTAAGTGACTTTGTACATGACTATAATGCTTATAAAGGAAATGCATACGGATTGGCAAATACATTATCGCAAACCGCTGTTTTAAAACCTAAAATCAGAAATAAAAAAATAGACAATTTATTTTATACCGGACAGCTAACTGTTCCTGGACCTGGGGTGCCGCCATCAATCCTCTCTGGAAAAATAGTTGCCACGGAAGTTATTAACCTAATTAAGCATAGCTATGAAAAGACTATTTGACGAACTATCTTACGAAGTAAGTAAAAGTACCACCAAAAAATATAGCACTAGCTTTTCATTGGGTATTCTTGCATTAAAACCATCTATTCGCCCTGCAATATATGCCATATATGGCTATGTAAGATTGGCGGATGAAATCGTAGATAGCTTTCACGAATACGATAAAGATGAGTTGTTGGAACGGTTTAAAAAAGAAACGGACCTAGCATTAATAGAGAGGATATCTTTAAACCCTATTTTACAGTCTTTTCAAGACACCGTACAAAAGTATCAAATTGATATAAAACTTATACATCAGTTTTTGCATAGTATGGAAATGGATTTGAAGTCTGTAGACTATAATTCTAATCTATACGAAGAGTATATATACGGTTCGGCCGAGGTGGTAGGATTGATGTGCTTGCAAGTATTTACCGATGGAGACAAACAAAACTATGAGGCGCTAAAGCCCTATGCTAGAAAGCTAGGATCTGCATTTCAGAAACTAAATTTCTTAAGAGATTTAAAAGAGGACTATCAAAATTTAGGTAGAACGTATTTTCCGAATATAGAGATGCACGTTTTTTCCAATGATGTGAAAATAGCAATTGAAAAGGAAATTGATCAAGAGTTCAAAGAAGCTTTGATTGGTATTAAAATGCTCCCTACCTCTTCACGATTTGGCGTATATTTAGCTTACAAATATTACTTATCCTTATTTAAGAAAATAAAAAGAAAGAATGCGCATAGTATTTTAAACCAACGAGTTAGAATTCCAAATACTTTGAAGCTTGTAGTAATGCTTAAAAGTTATGTTCGTTATAAAACTGCATTATTGTGAAAACACTCTTTCTAAGTTTATGCATTGGTAGTCTAGTTTGCTTTGGTTTATATGGTCAAAGCATAGACTTAGAATATATACGTTTGAATTACGAACATGCAACTACGGATAAAGAACTTTGCAGAAAAATGATAGAAGAAATGCAGCGAAACAAAGAACATCCTGTTTACCTAGCCTATTTAGGTGGGTTGCAATCTATTTGGGCTAATCATGTTGGGAATCCAATAACGAAACTTAAAACATTTAATAAGGGAAAAAAGAACCTTGAAAAAGCTGTCCCAATGGATTCCGAAAATATAGAAATTCGCTTTATCCGATGGTCTGTTCAAAAAAACGCCCCTCGTTTTTTAGGATACTATCAACAAATAGAAGAAGACAAGAAGTTTATAAGCGATAAAAAACATAAAATTCAATCGGAATCATTAAAACAATTAGTCCAGAAATCATATGTAGAATGAGATACCAACTTCAAACCACCCAACAGTTACATTGTGATATAGCAACGGCTTGGGAGTTTTTCTCCTCACCATATAATTTGGCACGTATTACACCTAAGGAAATGAACTTTGTGGTAAAGTCGAAGATTTCGGAGAAAGAAATTTATAAAGGAATGGAAATAGAGTATACAGTTTCGCCTATTTTGAAAATTCTAATAAAATGGAAAACCATTATAACAAAAGTCGATTTCCAAAAAACTTTTATTGATTATCAAGTAAAAGGACCTTATAAGTATTGGAATCATAAACACGAATTCATCAAGAATGAAGAGGGGGTGCTAATGAGGGATACTGTAGATTACGAATTGCCATTTGGCTGTTTAGGGAAATTAGCCCATAAAGTATTTGTGAAAAACAAACTACACGGGATTTTCGATTATCGATATAAAGTTTTAGAAGAACGGTTTAATAATAAAAATCAGTAGGATGAATGTATTGATTGTCATAATAGTATTTATACTAATGGAAGGTGCCACATGGATTCTCCATAAATACGTTATGCATGGTTTTTTGTGGGTATTGCATCGCGACCACCACGACCATAGCACCGAAGGGCCGTTGGAAAGGAATGACTTATTCTTTCTGATTTTTGCAAGCCCAGCCATTCTTTTATTGTACTTTGGGGTAGAACAAGGCGTGAACCATCTTTTCTATATAGGATTGGGAATTACACTTTATGGAATGGCCTACTTTCTTGTTCATGATATATTTATCCACCAACGAGCCAAAGTTTTAAAGAAAACCGAAAACCCATATTTGCTCGCTATTCGACGAGCGCATAAGCAACATCATAAGCATCTTGGAAAAGAAAATGGGGAGTGTTTTGGTTTTTTGTGGGTGCCCATTAAATATTTTAAAATGTATTTTAATAAAAATAAATAATGCTACAATCGAGCACTTATTTGCTGATAAATTTCTTTACCATCCTTATTTGTCTTATCGCTTCTTTTGACAAAAGAATCCGATTTGATAAGCATTTTGGAACCTTTCTCTTGTCGAGTACCATCGTTGCTGTTCCATTTATAGCTTGGGATATATGGTTTACTGATATGGGGGTGTGGTGGTTTAACACAGACTATACCACGGGTGTAATTCTAGCAGGACTGCCAATAGAAGAGTGGATGTTCTTTTACTTTATTCCATTTGCTTGCGTATTTACGTATTTCTGTTTTGATAAGTTTTTTGATTTAAGCTGGGCTAATTCCTTAAATAATGTTCTGGTGTTTTTTACTACGATTAGTTGTGCTGTAGTGGTGTTATTATATTACGATAAAATCTACACCTTTATAACTGCTTTGGTAACACTTCTAACCATACTTTATTTGCATTTTATTTCTAAAAGAGAATGGATAGGCCAGGCATCTTTGGTGTTCCTAGTTTTGATGGTTGGATTTTTCTTTGTCAATGGCGTGTTAACCGGAACAGGGTTAGAATCACCTATTGTAAACTATAATCCAGATGAATTTTCAGGTATTCGTATGCTCACTATACCAGTAGAAGATGCGGTATATGGATATAGTCAGTTTATGCTAAACGTATATTTCTTTCAGCTGCTGCGTAAAAAATAAGGATCTCTTTAGATGTAAATAACCAAGAGTATGAAAAAGCAACTTCAAATATTAAACGGTTTGGCATTATTGTTAACTATTACTATCAATTACTTGTCTAACACAGGTATATTCAATGGAAATACAATTGCTAGCGTATCCAAACAATATAACAATCTCTTTACACCGGCTGGTTATGCATTCTCTATATGGGGATTGATTTATCTGGGCATGCTTGGATTTGTAATTTACTTTGGCAGATCTCTTTTCATCTCCGTTACGAAGGAAGATAAAAGTGTAGAGCAGATAGGGTGGTGGTTTATAATCTCTTGCCTGGCAAATGCTTCGTGGGTGTTGTTATGGATTTACGACTATATCTTATTATCTGTCCTTATCATGTTACTGCTATTGTTTTCCTTGTTGAAAATTGTGGTAAACTTAAAGATGGAATTACATAATGTGCCGTTTAAAAAGTTCCTATTTCTTTGGTGGCCTTTTTGCTTTTATTCGGGATGGGTTTCTGTTGCGCTTATCGCCAATATAGCAGCTTACTTAAAGAAAATAGAATGGAATGGTTTTGGTATTTCCGAAAGCATTTGGACGGTCGTTCTAATAGTCCTGGCAGCTGGAATAAACGTTTTTATGATTTGGAATCGTAACATGCGCGAGTTTGCCTTGGTAGGAGTATGGGCTTTAATAGCCATTGCCGTAGCTAATAAAAGTGGCGATATGATGGTGTATTGGAGTGCAAGTAGTATGGCTTTGCTTTTGCTGGTTATGATAAGTATTCATGGCTTTCAAAATAGGGAAACGAATCCATTCACTCACAGAATGAAAGAGTAATGCTAGAATTTAAAACATGAACTTACTGCTTAATTTAAGTAGAGAAAAGCTATAACCAATCTTCCTATGCAACAAAAGTTACAAAGAAGTCATGTCTAAATGAGTACATTTATCATAAACAAAATCAATTAGTTATGAAACATTATCAGTCAAAAATAATCAAAGGAGTTAGCGTAGATGAAATTCGTCTGAAAGTAGAGGAGGAGTTAAAGAAAGCGGGCTTTGGTGTGCTCACCGAAATCAACATCCAAAAAGTGATGAAGGAGAAGTTGGATAAAGACTACCTGCCTCATGTTATTTTGGGAGCTTGTAGTCCCGTCTATGCTGACAAGATACTAAGCGTTGATCCGAGTATTAGCACTTTACTGCCATGTAATGTTACCCTAAGAGATATGGGAGATGGAAATGTAGAAGTCGCTACCATGAATATTATGGAGGTTATGAAAATAGTGGATAATGAAAATGCAGTTGGTATTGCCAAAGAGGTACAAGAAAGATTAGCGATGGTTTTAAAAAATATTGGATAACGGTTTAAACCAATATTAGTTTAATGGGTTTTTACAAAAGTTACCACTAACCAACCAGCTTCTTCTGTTGCATTTATAAACTCAAAACCATTAGGTTCAAACGCAGCTTTTATTTTAGCTAAATCGGTGTCGAGAATACCGGAAAGAATCAGGATTCCACCTTTTTTAAGATGAAAATAATAATCTTCTACGCTTTCTAAATGAGAAGGCGTAGAGATATTGGCTAGAATATACTGTGCTCCAACGCGTTCTTTTAACTCAGATATCGTTGCATGTTCAGTCTTTAAAACCACTTCGTTTAGCTTAGCATTATTTGTTGCATTTAACGGTGATAAAGGATCTATATCAATTCCAACTGCCTCTTCCGCACCTTCTTTAAGAGCAACAATTCCTAAAATACCTGTTCCGGTTCCTACATCCAATACCACTTCGTTTTCAAAGTTAATGGCTTCCATTTCTTTCAGCATAAGCTTTGTGGTTATATGGTCGCCCATTCCAAAAGTCATAGTAGGAATAATGGTGATTTGATGTTTACAAGTGTTAGAATCAGCAGGGTGAATAGGGGTTTTTATATAACAATAATTGTTTATAGCAACCGGTTGGTACATGCCGTTCCAATTCAAGTTGGGATCTAACTTAAAAGTTTTTTCCGCCCACTCATAGGTAACGTTTTCGTCTTTTAAATTTTGTGTAATTTCTTCTTCGTGAAAAGCATTTTTTTCAAAATAGAAAACCCACTTTTCGCCATGTCGTTTATAATGTCCAGCATGATTCCATTGTGATACTAAAGGCAATAATCTTTCTTGTTTTGAAAAAGATAGTGGTGAGATTTTTAATTCTACAAAAGTGGACATGAAAAGTTTAAATGAGTTTTGAATATTTGCAAAGGTAGGAAACTCATGCTTCAATAAAAAAAGCTGCAGCTTTAGAAAAGTATATATGAACTATTTAAGTCCTATCTAATCCTTTCCTTTAAAGTCGTTAAAGTTTTATATAGTTGAATAACTTGGAGTTGAGACTTAAAAAATGCGTACATTTAATATCTAATTAAGCTGTTCGTTGATGATTTTAATTAATCATTCTAATTAGCTATTAATAGAGTTAATTTTCTTTAGGTGAATTATGTGAAATGAAAAAGCTCTTGTTGCAAGGTCCATATTAAATGATAATTCACAACTTCTATTTGTTCGTCACTTTACATAAAATCCAATTATGAAACTTTTAAAACTTCTTCTAGCAATATTTATTATTTCTACTTCTATATGGTTGAGTTCGTGTGCATCTATACCTGAAAAGGCTACGCCTGTAGAGAATTTTAATCTTGCAAGTTATTTAGGCACATGGTACGAAATTGCACGCCTTGACTTTCGATTTGAAAAGGACTTAAACAATACCATGGCGCAATATAGTTTGGACGAGAAAGGAAATGTAATTGTGCTAAATAGTGGGTATAATTACGTAAAAAAAGAATGGACGTCGGCAGAAGGCAAGGCGAAATTCCGTGGTGAGAAAAATGTTGGTGCTTTAAAAGTAAGTTTTTTCGGTCCGTTCTATTCTGGCTATAATGTAATCGCATTGGATGATGAGTACCAATACGCAATGGTGGCAGGAAAAGACTTAAAATACTTATGGGTTTTATCTAGAAAAAAGTCTGTTCCAGATAGTGTAAAAGAAGAATATTTGAAAGTTGCCGAAGAAATCGGTTACGATATTTCTGATTTAATCTGGGTGGAACACGATAGGAAAAGTCCATTCGATGAATAAAGATAAAATTAGTGTTTTTTGGTTTAGAAGAGATTTGCGTTTGGAAGATAATGTTGGATTATACCACGCGATGCAAAGCGATTACCCTGTATTGCCCATATTTATTTTTGATACGAACATCTTAAATGATTTAGATAACAAAAAAGACCGACGAGTAGATTATATTCATCAAGCTTTAAGTGAAATTCATACCAAACTACAGGAGCTTGGATCAGGCTTACAGACTTTTCATACTAAGCCCTTAGAAGCGTTTAAGTCACTATTGAACGCATATGATGTTAAAGAAATGTATTGTAATCGAGATTATGAGCCATATGCCATTCAACGAGATAAAGAAATTCTTGACTTTTTAAAAGCTTCTGATATATCTTTTGAAGCCTACAAAGACCAGGTTATTTTTGATCGAGACGATATTCTTAAAAAAGATGGTACGCCATATATCGTCTATACACCCTATGCTAAACAATGGCGGGCGAAGCTACAGGAAAAAGACTATGCTTCCGTTAGTCCAAACTTTATAAATCTATTTTCACAGGAGGATGGCAATATATCTTCATTAAAAGCCATTGGTTTTGAGAAAACAGATATGCAGTTAGATATACCAGAGCTAAATGCTAGTGTTATTGATTTCTACGATAAGACTCGAGATTTTCCAGCCAAGCAAGGTACTACCCAATTAGGAATAGCTTTTCGTTTTGGAACGATTAGTATTCGAAAGGCTGTAGCTTTTGCATTGCAGCACAATGAAATTTGGCTATCGGAATTAATTTGGCGTGAGTTTTTTATGCAGATTCTATATCATTTTCCTAAGGTGGTGCAGCAGTCGTTCAGAGAAAAGTACGACCACATTAAATGGCGAAATAACGAAAAAGAGTTTGCACTTTGGTGTCAAGGAAAAACTGGTTATCCGATAGTTGATGCAGGAATGCGACAGTTGAACCAAACAGGATACATGCATAACCGTGTAAGGATGATAGTTGCGAGTTTTTTGTGCAAGCATTTATTGATAGACTGGCGTTGGGGCGAAGCTTATTTTGCCGAGAAACTTAATGATTTTGACTTATCGGCCAACAATGGTAACTGGCAATGGGCAGCTGGAAGTGGCTGTGATGCTGCTCCCTATTTTAGGGTATTTAATCCATATTTACAGACCAAAAAGTTTGATGAAAATTTAGAATACATCCGAAAATGGGTGCCTGAACTAGATACACCATCCTATCCGGAGCCAATGGTTGAACATAAGTTTGCGAGAGAAAGAGCTCTTCAGACTTATCGTGAAGGAGTAAAACGCGAGTAAGTAAAAGTTAAAACATAAATTCAATCAAGAAAAATTTGCCTAGAGCCAGTGCTCTAGGCAAATAAAGTATTTATAGTGACTTAATATTATCGAACAACCCGCCATCCACTAGAATATCTGTTCCTGTAATAAAGCTAGCTTTCTCACTTACTAAAAAAGCAACTACATCCGCTATTTCTTTCGGTGAGCCATTTCGTTGTAACGGAGTTACTTTTCGCATCAATTCCATTCTTTCTGGATGCTCTTCCGCTGCTTTGACTGCCATAGGTGTTTCGATTATACCTGGTGACACCGATACTATTCTTGCGCCTTTCTGTCCCCACTTTACTGCATTCATCTTGGTTAACAAACGAACGCCTCTTTTGGTGTAGTTGTATAAGATGTCGGAGTTTCCACCTATAAACTGACTTACGGTTTCAAATGAGCCTGTTTTTTGAGGGTTTCTTAGGGCTTCATCATATTTATCATTTGCTGGAACGCTATGTCCCATCATAGAAGAAAACAATACAGCCACGGTATTTTTAGTTGCTAACTCGTAAAATGCATTTGTTAGCATGTCAGTAGCGACTAGGTTTATTGTGTAAAGTTTTTCTAAATCTTGCATCGTGCCACTAACGCCTGCGGTATGTACTAACGCTTTTAGAGAGCCTTGATCGGATACAAACTTTACAAGTTTTTCTATATCGCCTTTGTTGGTAATATCACAAGCTATACCAGTCGCTCTGTATCCCTCTTTTTTTAATGTCTCTACGGCTTTGTCTACTGCTTCTTGCGAATAGTCGGTGATGATTAGATCTTCATTTTTAAAAGGATCTTGCACAAGCCGACCCTATTCCTCCAGCCCCGCCAGTAATTACTATGGATTGTTTTTGTGTACTCATAATATGCTATGGTTTTTAGAATTGCTTATCACTTAGTTTCTTTATAAAACCTTCTATAAATTCTGTGTTTTAACTTGACAATGGTTTTATGAAATTGTTGGTGTGTTACACTCTTTAAAAATAAAAATATGCAACTTACTTAACTTAAAACATGATGGTTGTCACAAATAACTTATTGAGTGAGTGGGAGGTAGATTAAGGGCAATAAGTTTTCAGAAGTGGTTATTCAATAAAAAATACCCATCCAAGATTGCGTCTTGAATGGGTGAATATATTTACTTACATGCTAAGTTTAGCAACATCCTGTTCCACTGCAATCGGTTCCTTTTTCGCCGTAAACAGTAATGCTATAAATAATGGTTTCTTTTGCTTGATATGCTTTAATTTCTTCTTCGTTCAGATAGTTTTTTAAAATATCCTCAGGAATAATAATTGGTTTTTCCTTTTGAAGGCTGAGGTTTTTAAAGCCTGCATCTTTTATTATTTGTAAGTAGTCCTCTTTTAAGATAGCACTCGCTACACATCCTGCATACATCTCTGCTGCGTTCATTATCTTATCGGGCAAATCGCCAGTTAGTACGATATCCGAGATACTAAAGTGTCCGCTTGGCTTTAAAATACGATATACCTCACTAAAAGCTTTTGGTTTGTCTGGTACTAAATTCATTACGCAGTTGCTTACCACCACGTCGGCCATTTCAGCTGCGACAGGAATATTCTCAATATCGCCCAATCGGAACTCTACATTATTGTAGCCTAATTTATCTGCATTGATTCTAGCTTTATCTATCATAGTTTGGGTAAAGTCAATCCCAATTACTTTACCAGATTCGCCTGTTTCATGTCGAGCTACAAAACAATCGTTTCCTGCTCCACTTCCTAAATCAATAACGGTATCTCCTTTATTTATTTTAGCAAACTCGGTAGGTAGTCCGCAACCTAGCTTTAGATCCGCATCGGCGCTATAACCTTCTAAATGGGTGTATTCGTCGGTCATAATGTTGTACACTTCTGTACTACAACCTCCAGCTCCACAACAAGAAGAGGCATTAGTGTCTTGGTCTTGTAAAGCGATTTCGCTGTACTTTTGTTTGACCATCTCTTTAATCTGTTCGTTATCTTTCATCCTTTTATATTTTAGTTATTAACAACAAGTATTCTCCTCTGTTATTACGGTAGAGAAGCGACTGATGTAGTTTTTAAATTTTTGTAAAGTCTCTGTATTGATGCAATAGCAAATAGCATTTCCTTCAATAGTACCCTGAATAAGATCTGCGTTGCGCAACTCTTTTAGATGCTGCGAAACGGTAGATTGAGCCAGTGGTAGTTCATCCACTATATCACCGCAAATGCAAGTGTCTACACTTGCTAAATAATCCATTATAGCTATTCTTGCTGGATGTCCTAAAGCTCTGGCTAGGTTAGCCATTTCTATCTGCTCTTGAGAGTAATCTTTCTTTTTCATTTAATTAAATCGGTATATCGCAATATTACGATAAAGAATTTAATTCAATGGATTTTATTTTAATTATTTAGTTTTCCTCATCAGATTTAAAACAGGAAAAGATAAGATAACAGATTGCTGTTGAATCTGTTATTCAAAAAAATCATGTAAAGATGATGAATTAATTTTTCAGTTCTTTATAAGCTTTCTGATAGGTTTCAAAGTCCTCATTTCCAAAACAAACTATTCGAACCTTTTCTATTTCTTGATGTTCATTTAAATAGTTTTTTATTTCGGTAAGTGCTATTTTGCTAGCCAACTCGATTGGATAA
>Ga0209487_1003699_pt1 | contig 11923 bp, 12 predicted proteins | sample Poulit2012_FD_187524 | JGI IMG/M metagenome (GOLD analysis project Ga0209487, IMG submission 187524) | Agricultural soil microbial communities from Georgia to study Nitrogen management - Poultry litter 2012 (SPAdes) (version 2) | ecosystem: Environmental > Terrestrial > Soil > Agricultural land... | reverse complement strand
AATATTTTAGACGATATGGAAAATGGTAAAATACAAGGACGAATTGTACTTGATATGAGTTTATAACTAAGAATATAGATGACTGAGGTATGCAACACTTAGCTCTCAGTCATCTTTTCATTAGATTCTCTTTCGACTAGTTCTTTTTGATGTGAAACTGAATTGATTCTGACAATTTGCTTCAACCCTGCATTAATTAATACAAAAATAAAAATCCATCCAATAACAATTAAAATAATGTATTGTAAATAGAAATTCTGTAGAGCATACAGTGGCATATCCCATACAGCATGAAGAATCATCGACACCGCAAATAGACGTATAAATTTGTTTGAGAAAATATGATTACTCGTTAATTTTTTGTCCTCTTTAACATAAACTAAAGCAGCACCAGCGATGGCTGACCATATCGTATGTGTTCCAATTCCTGTCCAAGCCCGTAAAAAGATGACATTCGTCATTCCATAATCACCAAATAGCTCAGATGTGAACGCGTAACCTGCTGACTCAAAAGCCGCAAATCCCGCACCAATTGCTGCACCAATGAGAAGCCCATTTAAAATATACTTTGGATTTAACTTTCGTATAAAGTAAATAATAATAGCAAGTTTACCAATTTCTTCAATGACGCCAACAATAATTGCCCCTGAAAACGTTAAATCATAAACAGGAAAGATAGAATAAAGAATAAGTGTCGCTGGAATAGAAGCTGCACCCCCGACAAAAAACATGATTGAGTTTTCATAAAAACTAATATTTTGCGGTGCATTCATTTCCCAGAAAAAGATGAGTAGCGAAAAAGGAACAGCAAATGATCCAATAACCATTAAACCTGGCAAGGCATAGATATTTTGAAATATATCCATCGCAATAAATAAAAAAAGATAGGTTAATGCCAGCGTTATAAAAATCCGTGAAAACAACCACGGTTTTGGCCATGTCGATGAAATGTCTTTTTTCTTTGGTGTCGTATAAGAAGTGCCTGAAATAAAAATTAGTTCCGCTTCTTGCTTCGTATGTTTCTTGAACACGTTAGAGAAAATATCCTTTAAATTCAAGTCAACTTTTTCTTCTTCCCCCACCCATGTATTAATTTTATCTGTTGCATATATAAATGAATCTTTCATATGATGGGAAAAATCTTTTGTAGATGCGTGCTGATCGGTATATTTATATCGCTCTTCTTGATTTTCAATCGCTTGCACTTCAGTTGGTACAGCCGTGCCACAGAACGTACAAAACTTGGCATCATCTTCTAATAAACCTCCACAATGAACACAGTACAAGCTCTCAACCCCTTATAGAAAATCAAAATCTTTTATACTCTTAATATATCACAAATAGCTTGTAGTAATTTAATTTTATTAATCCACATATATCTTTAAAACCATAATAAAAAGCCTCACTTGAGTGCGAGACTTTCCTAAGTATATTTTTATGCCACGGTAATTCTCGAACCTCTCATGTGTAAAGTCCGAGATTCCTAAGAACAGGGTACACATATCCTTACCTATGATTCTCATTGCGCATATTTTCCAACCAACTAACTTGCAATAAAATAAGGGAAATATGTTACCACCGTTACCAAAAGACTTATAATAATAAATAACAATAGTCCCAATGAAACCGACGACATCTCGAATTCAAATGGTTTAACTTCCGCCTCACCTTCCCCTGTCCATCCCTTTCTATTTGCATTAAAAACATTACTATTTTGATTTTTATCAAGTTGAAAGAACCAAACGATTCCAAATATGATTATTCCACCTATAAATATTATATCTACAAATTGCCAAGAAATTATATCAGAAATAAACCAAAGAAACCCCGCCTCAATTAATATGGTTATGAATACAATAGTAGCTTTTTTCACTAAACAGATCCCCTTTTTTTATTGTAGTTATGCTTCAATTTAGAAATACATGCCATAAAAACATTGATTCCTCTTCAGTTAAATAGCCTTGTAATTAATATAAAATATATCAAATAATCTGTCAATTTAATTTATTTTCTCCGCAGAACTGTTTTCGAAATCTACTTATCAGGATTACAAACTTGATATGTTTTAGATAACGTTAAAATATTTTATATATTATTTGATGTTGATTTAATTTTTAAAAAGTTGTATAGTAAATTCAAACTTTTTTCGTTAAGGAGGATAGCTTTGTCTTATATAACGAAATTAACCACATTTGGACTACTACTAATTTCATTAACTTTATTAATTTCGTGTGAACCAGCTAACAAAGACAACAAAGAAACTGAAAGCAATTCTGAATCTGTGGAAGATGAATTGATGAGTGATTTGACGTATACATTTAATCATCCTGACACAGATCAAACTTTCAAGATTGTACATGCCTATAAACTTTATGAAAACTATGAAAAGGAATTGGAAAACAATCCGGATGAACATGAACTAAGATTCTATAAACAAGAAGTCATCGCCCCTGTTTATGAGGATTGTTTTGAAGATGTGGAACATCCTCCAAGAGAGATGCTTAACGATGCTCCTACTGATTTTGAAAATATCCAGAGCATAGTAAATAAAATAGATAGTGAGAAAATGAATGGTTTAATAGAAGAAGCGTTATTAAAGTCTTCTGATGTATTGCCATCTGCTGAAAATAAAAATGTATGTGTTTTTCCTCCCATGGACTCCTATTCAAACTATTCGGGCCTTGCACTAGGATCTGAGAATATGGTGTTTTTTAATGATGGATTTTTTGACGATGAAAGCATTCAAGCTCTAATTGCTCACGAGTATCAACATACCGTTCAACAAGAGAAAGAACACTACGAATCCAATGATTTAGATATCTTGGACATAATTGTCCGGGAAGGTAAATCCGTTATGTTTGAAAAACTGGTTTATCCTGAAGGCCATCAGCGGGATGTTAAATATAACTATGATAACGCTGATTACTGGCCAGAGGTGGAACCTGATTTATTTAATGTTGATTATGCTAGGGCAGACGAAATACTTTTCGGAGGGGATGAGTTTCCAGTAAACTATGGTTACAGTGAAGGCTATAAGATAGTTGAATCTTATTTAGATTTACATCCGGATGTCGATGTAGAAGAATGGACTGGATTAAGCGGTAAAGAAATATACGAAGAGGGGGATTATGCTGATTATTAACTCGATCTAGAAGCCGTGTCAAAATAATAAGTCAACTTTCTTTAGGGGCTCGGCCGCGCGACTTGGAGGCTTGACCGCGCGAGTTGGAAGCTTGGCCGCGCGAGTTGGAGCCTTGGCCGCGCGAGTTGGAGCCTCGGCCGCGCGACTTGGAGCCTTGGCTGCGCGAGTTGGAGGCTCAGCCGCGCGACTTGAAGGCTCGGCCGCGCGAGTTGGGGGCTCGGCCGCGCGAGTGAGACACCTGCTTGCTTAGAGAGGAGTCAATTAAACAGTTAAATCAAGGTGTTCAATTGATTGAACACCTTGATTTATTTAGTCTACATAAACAGAATCTATTACTGTTCGTTTGAATGGCTTGCCGGATTTGCTTAATCCTTCGATATCAATCGTTATATTATATACCTCTTCGTTTTTAGTGACTGAAAAGTTCTGTGATACATTTGTTTGGCCGTTAATATGGTATGTTTTGCTATTTGCCGGATTGTTTGATTGAGTAATGCGATAGGTTGCTTTGATTGAATTTGATTGGACCTCTTTTGGATTCAGGTTTAATTGATAAGAGACTTGCTGACTTTGGTCAACAAGACCTGTTCCACCTTGCAAAAGATCTGCTTTTGTATCGTAATCGGCAACAAGCAAGTATCCGCTGTCATCTTTTGCGTCTATAGATAATTCCCATTCACCCGCTTCTGGCTTTTCGACAGTGAGGGAATACTGATGGGCACCAGCGAAAACTCCCTCTTCTGTTTTATGACTCTGTACCTTAGTTGCTGCTTCTTTTCCTGCAGTGTCTTTTAATTGTAAATCAGCCAAGGGTTCTGATGTCAACACTTGGAGTTGGACTTGTTCCACATCTTCTTCAATTGAAATGGAAGTGTTGTTCGTCACTCCCTTTTCTAGTGGTCCGCCATGGACCCATTGTGTCCCCGTTGGAGTCATCTCATCTTTGACACTTTCGCCTGGAAAAGTAGCAGTTTTACTTAGGCTAGACGCAGCCATCAGGTAATTTTCAAATTCTGAAAAGGTCTCTCCAGTTCGAATAGACGTGTGGTTCCATTCGCCAATGGCTAATTCTTGACCTCCCGGAAGAGCACTGCTCGCTGTTGTGACTACCCCATCATTTGAACCATATTGCGATAAATAGGTGCCGCCAAACCACGTTGAGGAAAACATACTTCCCCAATCCGTTCCGCCTAAAGTATAATAATTGGCCGCATAAGCACCTGGCTCGTTATCAATCTCTGCGCGAAATTCTTCCATGTTGCCCATCTGTAAAGAGTAAGTTCCGTCACCTGTTGCTCCGATTAAATCAGCTAACCAACCAGCCCACGAACTGTAGGCTAAATCAGCAAGTTGTGAGCCGTGATGTGGACTTGATAGAGTGATGACATTGTCAACGTATTCTGAGGCACCGTAATAAGTCATCGCTGTATGAGTGTCGACTCCACCTTTACTATAAGCGATGATGGCTACTTTCCGACCGTCAAAGTGTTCCGATATTTCTTCCACTTTCTCGGCAAGGAGCTCACCGTTATCCCACATATCTGCTGACGCTCCTCCTGCATCATGAAGTTGAACAAAGGCAGTTTGGTAGCCGGCTTCTCGTGCTGTTTCACGCATATCATTATCTTCCCAGAAAATCTGTGCGATGTTATTAAGTCCTGGAACAAATAATAATACTGGGGCATTTGGAACTGGATTCGTTGGAGCGTCACCCGCATACCATTCTCCCGGTGTTTCATCATTACCGTTTCCTGCTTTTCCTTGGGTGGATTGATCATCTTCTTTGTGAGTGGTGACCGTATCTTCTGGACCCGTATCACTCTTTTCGTATGCAAAAGTAGCCGTCGCCGATCCGAAGATTAGCGTGAGTACTAAAGCGACCCACATGGTGGATTTAAGTATCCGAATCATAAATTTTACCTCCTTAATGTTTTCCTTCAGTGAAGGATATTCAAAAGACTAATTTGTGATGCGCAAACGGGTGAATTTAAGGCTTATGAAGCAGGGGTTGTTACGATTCGGGTCTGTTGTTATTATTCTATGTAGGATCTGTTTATTAGTAGATTTTCTTTTGCACGCATCACGATGTCTTTGCTACTGCCATTCCCTTGCTTGCTGCTGGTAAACTTTTTAATCAAAAATTGAGCGGAAATACCTAAGTTATAAATAGCTTTGGTACCTTTTAAGGATGGATGTTAAAAGGAGTAAAAAGGTTGTTTATCCTGCAAAAATGGGGTAAAGGAACTGTGAAGAAGGAGTTTTTATATGAAACAAATTTTAAAAAATGATTGGGGACCTCTGTTGAACGAGGAATTTTTAAAGCCTTATTACTTGGAGTTAAGGGAGTTTCTGAAAAAGGAGTATATGACTAAAACAATTTATCCACCGATGGAAGATATATATAATGCACTACACTATACGTCATTTCGTAACGTTAAAGTAGTGATTCTTGGACAAGATCCTTATCATGGTTCCGGTCAGGCTCATGGGTTAAGTTTTTCAGTGCAACCTGGTGTGAAGCAACCTCCGTCACTTGCCAATATTTTCAAGGAACTTCAAAGCGATTTGAATATCGCACCACCAAGTGATGGCTATTTGGTGAAATGGGCTAAACAAGGTGTTCTATTATTAAATAATGTTCTCACTGTAAGAGCTGGTCAGGCCCATTCGCATCGAGGGAAAGGGTGGGAGCAATTTACAAATCGTGTGATTGAAACTTTAAATGAAAAAGAACATTCCGTAGTCTATATTTTATGGGGAAAAGCGGCGCAAGATAAACAGAGATTAATAGACTTGAATAAGCATTATACAATTAAATCTCCTCATCCTAGTCCTCTATCTGCTTATCGCGGTTTCTTTGGAAGCAAGCCTTTTTCCATGACTAATAAAATTTTACGGCAAGAGGGGCTTGATGAAATAGACTGGGAGATTCCATTTTAGCAGTTTGTTTGAAATGAGAGTTCGTTAGGCTACTGCTCGTGCTCGATCGCAGCGCGTCACTGCTCGAGTTTGAGGCTTTCCGCTCGACCATGACGCGTCGCTGCTCGAGTTCGAGGCTTTCCGCTCGACTGAGGTGCATCACCGCTCGAGGAATAAATTATGGATAAATTTGATTATGCTTCTTCATTACTTGTGCTACTCACTATTTTCTTTAATTGAGCAATCATATAATAAATACTTATTCCCGTGATTGATCCAAGGCTATCGATGAATACATCTCGTGCTTCCCCACTTCTTCCGGGAATAAACAATTGATGGGTTTCATCAGAAATAGCATAAAGGACACATAATAACAATGCCAATGCGGCTGATTTTACGGCATGAGGATAACTTTTCTTCAGTGCATTAAAACATAACATTCCCAAAATAAGATAGGCGATAAAATGGGCACTTTTACGAAAAAGATGGTGTAATGTTCCCATATCCAGGCCTTCAAATGGAATGATTCCTTCAACTCTATTTAAAATAGACATGAGCAGTCCGGAACTCAGTCCACTTGAGACGGATGATGGTTGATGTGACAAATAAAAAATGAGCGCCATCCAAAGAAAGACAGCGATCCATGATACAAATTTTACATGATTGGTTGTTTTAGACATAATCTTCTTCCTTACTTCTATAGGTAGCTCTTTTGTTTTAGTTTACCATTTTATTAGTGAGTTGTGAAAGGCAAGATAGCTAAACTAGCTATCTTACTTTCACCGTTTTTTTCCATAATAAAACAATCCAACAACTAATCCTATCACACTCATGACCGCTGAGAAAATCAAGAACGGGTAGGGTCCGAAATTGTACAGAATAGGAACGGATAATGCTGTTACGAGACCACCGCCTAGAAACGGTTCGTAAACGAGCTGTTTGTATCCGAATGCTTCAAAAGCCGGTGATTTATTTTCAGGATCTACTACACGCATGAGCAAGAGTCCTGTTGCTGTGATTCCAGTCGATTGGCCAAAATCTCCAATACCACGTTCAAACCAATACTCGGGTATATACGCTTTGCTAAAAACATGAATGTAAACACATTCCATGCAATTCCTGCTAAGGCTAAGGTTAGAAACGGAATTATATACTGGCCGATAATATCTAGCGAAACTGTCCCTATCGCTGTTAAAATCAAAACATCTAAAGCGAATCCTTGAATTCTATTAATCATTTTCCAATCCAATATATGTTCTCTATCCACTTTGCTTAGAATGTATTGTAAAGTAATACCCCCAATCATAGCGAGTGGGAATAACGGAATGTAAGTCATGATTTCGGTTCCAGTCCATGCTCCCCATGTGACGGATTCTATCCAAATCAACACTTGTAGAATAATATACCCGATTATGACAGCTATTCCTACAAGTGCAAAGTGAAGTGACATGGGTTCGATTGATTCAGGGCGTACTGTGAGTTCAGCAGCAGGTTCACGATTTTCATATTCCATAATGCCTTGCTTTCGTAATTTTGAAAAGCCTTTAACATCTTTGATTACTTTCGTTTTCTGCTTTCTGACTCCCCAATTAATAAGGATAATTCCTACAATGACACCAGTTAAAACACCGATGGTAGCAAGACCGATCGCTAAATCATACCCTTCCTCAAAGCCTAATTCCTCAAATGTACCTTTCAGTCCAGCAGCCGTACCATGTCCACCTTCAAATGCAATCTCAATAAGTGCACCAGCCATCGAAGGTAAGCCAAATACTGGGGTAATAAATAATACCATTAATAAAATACCGATAACATACTGTCCCCAACCGACCATCCAACCAAATGCGAGTTGCGGACCACCATAATCGAGAACGTCTTTTTTGGAGGGAATTCGCTTTCCCAAGAAAAGGGTTGCAAAAACAATATTAATCATGAGTCCAGGCAACTCTTCCCATACATTTATAATCATATCTGGTAAGGCTCCTGAGGTGAGCATGCTTCCCTCATCTGCCCACAGACCGATTAGTTTTCCAAACACTTGCGGTCCGAGTAATAGAGCTATAAATCCGGCAATCATGGAAGATGGTAAAAATAGATTCTGCATCCATGTTACCTTTACTCTCAGCCACTTACCTATTAATATAAAAACACCTAAATATAATAGAGCAAATCCTATTTGATCTGGTGACATCGTTGCTCCCTCCCTTAAATATGCATGTTCCCAAATCTTTAACATGGTTAAACATAGCAATATTCGCATGAATAAAATGAACAGGGAGAGATTATGCTTAGAAATAAAGAAAAAGTCACCCTTATATGATAAACATAGATAAGGCTGACTTTTTTGCTGTTTACGATTTTATTTTATTCAATTTGGTTACTCATTCACTTTTTTATGAAACATGACCTTTGTTGCTGCTTCAATAGCAACGCCAAGACGGATTTTCGCACCTTTTTCTTTTAAAATTTGTTCAAGTGCTCCAAGTAATGTAATCACGTTTGCTTCTTTACATGAATAACCCATTAGGCCAATGCGCCATATTTTTCCTTTTAATGCTCCAAGTCCTGCTCCTACTTCAATAGAGTAATTATTTAGAAGTTCTTGGCGCACCTCTGCTTCATTAACACCCTCAGGAACACGCACTGCTGTTAATTGAGGTAAACGATAATTTTCAGCAACATGGAGCTCAAGACCCATCTCTTCTAGACCAGCATGAAGCGCTTTTCCTAAACGTTCATGTCGTTCAAATGCATTTTCTAAGCCCTCTTCTTTAATAATTCTAAGGGATTCGTGTAATGCGTAATTCATACTAATCGGTGCTGTATGGTGATAAGCTCTTTCGCTTCCCCAATAATCGCGAATCATCGAGAGATCTAAGTACCAACTTTGAACTTTACTTTTCTTGTTTTCCATAACGTCTAATGCACGCTTGCTGAATGTGACAGGTGCTAGACCTGGAGGGGCACTTAGACATTTTTGCGTTCCACTATAGCATGCATCGATTTTCATTTCATCGATTTTAATTGGACTACCACCAAGTGAAGTCACTGCATCAAGGATAAGTAAGGCATCTTGCGCATGGACAATATCTGCGAGGCCTTCTAACGGTTGCAGAGCACCAGTTGATGTTTCCGCATGAACAAGTGCCACGAATTTCACATCAGGATTATTTTTTAACGCTGTTTCAATCTGTTCTTTCGTAAAAACGTCTCCCCAGTTCGCATGGATTTGAATTACTTCAGCACCGCAACGTTCAGCGACGTCAACCATTCGCTCACCGAAAAGCCCATTAACTCCGACAATTACCTGATCGCCTGGATCAAGCAAGTTGACGAAGACCGTTTCCATCCCTGCACTTCCCGTTCCAGACATCGCGACGGTCAGCTCATTTTCCGTTTGAAAAACATAGCGTAATAACTGCATCACTTCATCCATGACCGTCATGAATTTCAGATCCATGTGACCAATCATTGGCCTTGCCATCGCTTTCAAAACGCGTGGATCAACGTCACTGGGTCCAGGTCCCATTAAAATACGTGAAGGTATATTTAATTCTTTAACCATACTGTCTTCCCCCTTAGAAACTTGCTTCATTTGATTTAAAGATACCACGAGTTCTGATTATTGTAAAAGTATTCAGGTGTACTGAGTTGTGGCGAGAGATTTGTTGTGTGATTAGTACGGAGCATGCGCGAGTTGGCGATAATACCGCCCGAGTCGAACCTGTTGTCGCCCGAGTGTGAGCCATTACCGCCCGAGTGGGATCTGTTGCCGCGCGAGTTGACCGTTCCATCGCTCGACCAAGGTGTCTTACCGCGCGAGCGCCATAATCACATGCCGCCCACCACAAAAAACACACCTTAGAAAACATTCCCTCGCTATCTATGATAAGGTAGAGGAAGTATGTTTGTTAAAGGAAGTGAAATACATCTGTGCAGAGGCTTTTGCGAGCAGGGTTACATTTTTATTTGATAGGATTAATTATATTAACGCTGGGTATCGCGCTGACCATCCAATCTGCGCTTGGGACGTCGCCGTTTGACGCGCTTCTCGTTGGGCTGTATCGAACATTTGGACTCACTATTGGAAGCTGGGAAATTGTAGTGGGGACGTCAATGCTGTTGTTAAATGCCGTCGCAGAGAAAAAGCAGCCGGAATACGTGGCTTTTCTCACATCATTCCTCACTGGAGTAGGCATCGACACTTGGTTGTTCCTCATCCAAAATCACGTGGCACCGACCGCTTGGAGTGGACAGACTGTTGTTCTCATCCTTGGTCTTCTGTTTAGCGCATTAGGCATAGCGACGTATTTGCATTCAAATATCGCTCCAAATCCAATGGACCGGTCGATGTTAATCGTTTCTGAATTAACGGGATGGAGCGTTTCTAATGCTCGGATTGCCATCAACGCAACACTTGTAATTATCGCCTTTCTATTTAGCGGACCAATTGGCATTGGCACACTTGCCAACGCTTTATTCTCAGGCATGATCATTGCCTTTTTCTTGCCCTATATCTATGCTATGAGACAGAAAAGTCTACCGAAAGCAGAACGAGCATCTTGAAATTTTTCCACGCAACTTAAAAGGGAAGGGATACTTCTCCCTTCCCACTCTTATCACAAAATCTAACTCTACCTAATCCCATTCATTAATCTTCTATTAAACGAGCGACTTTTCCTCCACAGGTCTTACATTTTCCCTGGAGCAAAATACCATGCTCATCATCAAAAACGGAATAATCTTCAATGGTCGTTTCCATACACTTTGGACAAAATACATTACTTAATAAGCGTTGACGCATTTCTTTTGGGATCTTTCTCCACTTTTTCTCTGCATTTATATCACTAATAGACATATTAAAACCACCCTTCTATTTTACACAACACTAACTTTTTGAAATTCTACCTAGTCTTTTCTTTATTTTAATATCAGATTTAGTAAAATAAAAGTATAGTGCATCAAGAAGAAGGAGCATAACGATGGATCAGATAATCAATTTGTTAGACGAACCACTCATTTTAGTATTTATTATTTTATTTTTTGGCTCATGGCTTGGTCAAATAAAAATAAAGGGACTTAGTCTCGGGGCAGCTGGTGTACTACTCGTCGCTATGGTTTTTGGCCATTTTGGCTATGAAGTGTCGCCGATCGTTCAAAACTTAGGACTTAGTTTGTTTATTGTCGCTATTGGTTTGCAGGCAGGTCCCCGTTTTTTCCGCATGATGCGGTCGAAAGGGATGATTTTTGGACTTATTTCTTTATCTATTATTTTAATATCAGTCATCACGACTGTGATTGTAGCAAAAGTATTCCATTTATCCGCTCCGTTAAGTGTCGGCTTGATGACTGGCGCCCTCACAAGTACTCCAGGGCTCGCCGCTGCCTTACAAGCAACTAACGACCCGCTCGCTTCAGTGGGATATGGAATTGCCTATCCATTCGGCGTGCTCGCTGTCGTATTATTTGTGCAACTTTTACCGCGATTTTTAAAAACTGATTTAAAAAAAGATCTAAAAAAAGCGAATAACCCGATTAAAAGCGATCATCCCCCTATCGTGATGACTATTAAGGTTACTAATCCCAACTTAAACAAAAAAACATTGAAAGAGCTTGCTTTCCATAAGAAATCAGTGGTCATTAGCCGTGTCATTCGTAATGGTCATACCAATATTGCTTTAAGCGATACTGTCATTCTCCTTGGTGATAAACTCGTTGCTGTCGGTATTAAGCCAGAACTCGAAGCATTTACTCATTATGTGGGTGAAAAAGCGGCCGTTGAACTCGATAACCCAGACAATATTCAGCTGCGAAAAATTACCGTTGAAGCAGATGATATTGTGGGGAAATCCATTAAAGATT
>Ga0209487_1003698_pt1 | contig 11925 bp, 11 predicted proteins | sample Poulit2012_FD_187524 | JGI IMG/M metagenome (GOLD analysis project Ga0209487, IMG submission 187524) | Agricultural soil microbial communities from Georgia to study Nitrogen management - Poultry litter 2012 (SPAdes) (version 2) | ecosystem: Environmental > Terrestrial > Soil > Agricultural land... | reverse complement strand
GCTAGCGCCTCGTGCAGCAGCCGGTCCAGGACGGCATCGTCGGTGGGTTCCAGGCGCCGGGCCCGGATCGCGTCGATCGCGGCGTTGCGGGTGATCGTCAGGATCCAGGTGAGGACCGAGGCCCGGCGCACGTCGTAGGTTCCGGCCGCGTGCCACACCCGCATGAACACCTCCTGGGCCACGTCCTGGGCCAGTGCGGCGTCATGGGTGATACTCACGGCCAACCCGAACACGGCCCCCTGAAACCGCCGCACGAACGCCGCCGACACCGCCGGATCGTCCAGCGCCAACCCGGCGAGCAGGGCCGCGTCGTCGGCCCGGTCAGCCCGGGAGACGTCTGCCATACCTCAGATTACGGCGGCGGCGCCCGAATCGATTGCGACAGCGGCGAATCCCTCGCGAATTTCGGTACGCCTCAATCCCGAGGCCCAGCAAGCACGTACCTCCTACCAGCAAAGAACCACCGCCCCAGGCAGGGGTGGCGGGCCGCCGCCGCAAAGGGCGGTGGCGAGGTAAGTGGAGGAAATCATGGGACGACGAACCACGACATGGCTGATCGCCGGCGTGCTCAGCGCCGGTCTACTGGCCGGGTGCAGTGCGGAGGAAACGCAAGAACCGGAGGCGCCGGACGCCGAAGCAGCCCAGGGCGAGACGGAACAGGCAGACCAAACCGCCGGCCAAGGATCCGGCGGCGACCAAGGCATGGACGACGACGGCGCACCGGCTGATTCGGCAGAAGTCACCACCGCAGAATCCGACCTGGGCACCATCCTCGTGGACAGCGAGGGCATGACCCTGTACCTGTTCACCCAGGACTCCCCCGGAACGAGCGTGTGCACCGGCGAATGCCTGGCGAACTGGCCGGCGCTCGAAGGAGAACCAACAGCAGGGGCCGGAGTGAAGGAGGATCTGCTGGGAAGCATCGAGCGGGAGGACGGCACAGTGCAGGCCACCTATGCCGACTGGCCGCTGTACTACTTCGTACAGGACTCTGAGTCCGGCGATGTCACCGGCCAAGGGGTGGAGGACGTCTGGTACGTACTAGCGCCGGACGGGCAGATGATCACCGACGAGGCGCCCGAGCAAGCAGGCAGCAGGCCGGGCTACTGAGCAGGTTGGCCCGGGCCGCTGAACCAGCCCGTTGCTCGACGGACGCAGTGGCTACTGCCGCAAGTGCGCGCCACAGCCCACGTCGTAGGCATCCCGCAGCCAGCCGATGAAGGTGTCGTCCAGGTCGGCGGCCTCGGTCAACCGGTACTGGTGCACGTTCAGATTGCGCTGGTATGGCGCCACGTTGCTGATGCGCCGGTCGTCGGTGCCCAGGGAACGGGTCAGGTCGAAGTAGCCCTGCACTCCGGTGCTGGTGGGCCGGGCGCTGGCGAAGCCGCGACGGGGGCCCTTGAAGGTGATGGTGGTCTTCGAGACCGAGACGGTGACGTCGCCGAAGGAGCGGATCGCTTCTTCCACCCGCTGCCACAGCGCCACGGACTCTTCCGGCTTGTCTCGCAGGTGGCGGGTCTGGTTGGTCTCGCCGGGACCGTGGTGCGACAGGGGACGCAGGCGACGGTCCGCTGGTCGTGGCAGGCTGGAAACATGAGCGATTACCCGACCTTGAACTCCTTCGACTTCCCCGTTGCCCTGGCGGTGTCGGACTCGAGGACGGTGCAGACGATCACCGGCGAGACCGACACCACCTTTCGGTGGGCGTCGGTCACCAAACCCCTGGCCGCGTGGGCGGCGCTGGTGGCAGTCGATCGCGGCCACCTCGGGTTGGACGATCCGGCCGGACCCGACGGCGCCACGGTGCGCCACCTGCTCGCGCACGCCTCCGGCCTGCCCTTCGAGGAGGGCCCCACCCAGAGTCCCGAGAAGCGCCGGGTGTACTCCAACGCGGGGTTCGAGACCCTGGCCGAGCACGTGGCCGGGGCCGTGGACAGGCCCTTCGAGGAGTGGACCCGGGCAGCGGTGCTGGAGCCCCTGGAGATGGACAGCGTCACCCTGACGGGCTCAGCAGCCCACGGCGCCGAGGGCACCATCGTGGACCTGCTGGCCCTGGCCCTGGAACTGCTCGTTCCTACGCTCATCTCTGCCGAGTTGGCCGAACAGGCCCGCACCGTGCAGTTCCCGGGCCTGAGCGGGGTACTGCCGGGTTACGGGCGCCAGGAGGAGAACGCGTGGGGCTTGGGCCTGGAGATCCGGGATGACAAGTCCCCCCACTGGACCGCCGAGCAGAACTCCCCGAGCACCTTCGGGCACTTCGGGCAGTCCGGCAGTTTCGTGTGGGTCGATCCGGAGGCGGACCTGACGGCGGTGTTCCTGGGCGAGAAGTCCTTCAACCAGGACATTCATGTGCCGCTGTGGCCGCCGTTGAACTCCGAAATCCTCGAGGCGCACCGCAACTGAGCACGGCCCAGGGCCGCGCCCCAGCAGCGCGCTATCGTGCGGCGCGACGACTCGCCATCCGTCACGCCAGTTCGCGACCCCTCGCCGGCGGCGCACACTTGAACGACCGCCGGGCACCGTCCCCGCCGCCGTAGGCCACACTGGTGGTGATGAGCCTGACTACACCGACCACCCTGACCCCGCCGGACGATCCGGGCGATGATGACGCGATTGTCGAGACCTTCATCACATGGGCCACCGGCCGCGGCTTCACCCTGTACGACCACCAGGAAGAAGCCTTACTGGAACTGGTCACCGGGTCTCACGTGATCCTGTCCACCCCCACCGGGTCCGGTAAGTCCCTGGCGGCGGTCGCGGCGCACTTCGTGGGCTTGGCCAAGGGGCAACGCTCCTACTACACCGCGCCCTTGAAAGCGTTGGTCAGTGAGAAGTTCTTCGACCTCATCGACATCTTCGGGGCCGCCAACGTCGGCATGATGACCGGGGACTCGGCGATCAACACCGACGCGCCGATCATCTGCTGCACCGCCGAGGTCCTGGCCAACCAGGTGCTGCGCGAGGGCGAACTGCACGACGCCGGCGTGGTGATCATGGACGAGTTCCACTTCTACGCCGATCCCCAGCGCGGATGGGCGTGGCAGATCCCGCTGCTGGAGTTGCCGCACACCCAGTTCCTGCTGATGAGCGCCACGCTCGGCGACGTCTCCTTCTTCGTTGAAGACGCCGCCCGCCGCACCGGCAAACCAACCGCGGTCATCACTAACGCCGAACGCCCGGTGCCGCTGACGTTCGAGTACTCCACCGAACCGCTACACGAACTGGTACTCAAGCTCGTACAAACCGAACGAGCCCCGGTGTACGTGGTGCACTTCACCCAGGCCGCCGCCCTGGCCCAGGCCCAAGCACTCACGTCGGTGACGCTGACGACCAAATCCCGCCAGGCCCAGATCGCCGAAGCGATCGGGGACTTCTCCTTCGCCAAGGGTTTCGGGGCCACCTTGTCCCGGTTACTGCGCAAGGGCATCGGGGTGCACCACGCCGGCATGCTCCCCCGGTACCGCAGGCTCGTGGAACGCCTCACCCAGGCCGGGCTGCTCGCCGTCATCTGCGGCACCGACACCCTCGGGGTGGGTATCAACGTGCCGATCCGCACGGTGGTACTGACCGGTTTGACGAAGTTCGACGGCCAGCGCTCCCGGCACTTGAGCGCCCGGGAGTTCCACCAGATCGCCGGGCGGGCCGGGCGAGCGGGATACGACGACGAAGGCCTGGTAATCGTGCAGGCACCCGAGCATGTGATCGAGAACGCCAAAGCCCTGGCCAAGGCCGGAGACGACGAACGCAAGCGCCGCAAGATCGTGCGCAAGAAGGCCCCGTCCGGGGTGGTGAACTGGACGGACAAGACCTTCGAGCGCCTACGCGATGCCCAACCAGAGCCCCTGACGAGCCAGTTCCGAGTCTCCCACGCGATGGTGCTGGGGGTGCTCGCCCGGTACGGGGACCCGGTAGCTGCAATGGCGAAACTGGTGCTGGACAACCACGAACCGCCTATGGAGTGGAACCCGCATCTGCGCCGCGCAGTGCACATCTACCGCTCGCTGCGGGCCGCCGGGATCGTGGAACGCCTCTCCGAGCCCGATGCCCAGGGCCGGCGGATTCGCCTGGTGCGTGAGGTGCCCACCGACTTCGCGCTCAACGCGCCGCTGTCACCGTTCGCGCTGGCGGCCCTGGAGCTGTTGGATCCAGAGGATGAAACCTACGCCCTGGACGTGGTGTCGGTGATCGAGGCGACCCTGGAGGACCCGCGCCCGGTGGTGATGGCCCAGCAGCGAGCCGCCCGGGATGAGGCCATCGCGGCGATGAAGGCCGAGGGGTGGGAGTACACCGAGCGGATGGAGGCGCTGGAGGAGATCACCCACCCGATGCCGCTGGCGGAACTGCTGGGCGCTGCGCTGGCCGAGTACCGCACTGCCCACCCGTGGGTGGATGAGTATCCGCTGCGCCCCAAGTCGGTGGTGCGACACATGGTGGAGCACGCGATGACGTTCTCCGAACTGATCTCCCGGTACTCCATCGCCCGCAGTGAGGGCGTGGTGCTGCGGTACCTGACCGACGCCTACCAGGCGTTGCGCCAAGTGGTGCCCCAGGAGCGGCACACCGAGGAACTCACCGCAATCATCGACTGGCTCGGCGCCGCGGTGCGCGGTGTGGACTCCTCGCTGCTGGCCGAGTGGGAGGCGCTGCACGACGGCGACGATGCCGGGGACCAGGTTTCTGCCCGCGCGCTGGCACAGGCGCGTGAAGCAGATCAGCCGACGACGGCGGAAGCCAGGTTCGGCGGTGACGATGCCTCGATTACCGCGAACCGGCATGCGTTCGCCACCAAGGTGCGGGCCGCGATGTTCCAACGGGTGGAGTTGCTCGCCCGCGAGGATTACGAAGGCTTGGCGGCGCTCAGCGCCGACGCGGGGCAGGAGGACTGGGACGCCGAGCGGTGGCGCTCCGAAATCGCCGGGTACTGGGAGGAGTATCCCGATATCGGCATCGGCCCGGACGCCAGGAACCGGGCGATGAGCCAAATTCACGCCGACGGCCGGCGCTGGGAAGTGGTGCAGATACTCGATGACGCCGATGGCGATCGCGACTGGCGGCTGTTCGCCGAGGTGGACCTGAATGCTTCCGATGAGGCCCAAGCGCCGGTGATCCGCATCCAGGGCATCGGGACGGCGACATAGGGAAGTACCTCGGCCGGAGAAGTCGCCCCCGGGGCGGTGGCCTGCCCGGACCATCCTGAGAGAAAGGTCGCCGGGCGGGCGCCGTGAACGCGGTGATAGGCGGCCCAGACCATAAAGTAGTACCCATGAGTGAGCAGGCCCCCGGGTGGTACCCCGATCCCTCGGGAAAGAACCGGCAGCGGTTCTGGGACGGGGACGGTTGGACGGAGTACTACCAGCCCCTCGCCCCGGAGAGCACTGAAGCCCGCGGCCCACAGAGCGCCGAGGCGGACTATCCCTACCTGGCCGAGGCGCGCACGACCACGGCAACGCCGCACATCCCGCCGCCGCAGGGCTGGCAACCAGCGCACCACACGTGGAGCACGCCCAACACGTCCGGAACTGCGACCGGCTGGCAGGCACCGCAGCCGGCGGCCTGGGGGCACCCGGCGCAAGCCTCCTGGGGTCAGCAGGGCGCGCATGGGTCTCCGGGAACTGGCCAGCCGAACGGCTCCACCCAGGTGTACCGCTCCGGCAGCCAAGGCGGCCGCGGCGGACGGGGCGGCTTGATCGCCGTCATCGGCGTCTGCGTACTGGTGTTGGCGATGCTCATCGCCGGCGGCATCCTCGCCTTCCGCGACGCCGGCTCGGAGGCTGGAGCGGGGGACGACGGCGAAGTGGTCACCGACACGATCGACGCCGCAACAGGCACCTCGAGCACCGTGCCGCGAAACGGTGAGTGGGTGGGCGACTTCTCGATCGAGGACGGCGGGGTATACCTCGTCGATGCACGTACCAGCGATGACGGGGACCTGCAGATGGCGGTGCGCGCCAGCGGCGGCTCGACCCTGGCGTACAACGACGACCGCGGCGCCCTGATCCGTATGGGAGCCGATCGTCTGGACCCTCTGGTAGTGGCCGATCTGGAGCCGGGTGACTACCAGGCGGTGCTGACCGAGTATCGCGGAGAGTCGACGGATTTCGACCTCAGCCTCATTCCCATTACGGAGCGAATCGAGGTGGACGCCACCTTCACCACCGACATCGAGGCCAACGCGGCTTACCTAGCGGTGTTCGAAGTCACCGAGACCACCACTGTCACGATCCAGGCGGACAGCCAGAACGATGCCGATCCGACGCTGACGCTCCGCAGCCTCGACCGCGACGCGCTCTGGAGCGATGACGACAGCGGGTCGGACTGGAACGCATTGCTGGAGGATGTAGAACTCACGCCGGGCGCATACGTGCTGATGGTGGCCGAATACTTCGGTAACCCGCTGACGACGTCGGTGCAGATCAGCGCGGACTGAGCGGCCGCAGGCCCAGCTCACGAACATGCGCGATCCCGGTGCGGCGCCACGAAAATGACCGGTCCCGCAGATGGGCAGAAGGGCCCACCTCGGATTTCGTACTTGGCCGGGCCATCCCATTAGGGTCGGTGATATGAGTCAGAACGTGCCTGCCGGGTGGTACCCCGACCACAGTGATGCCAGTCTGCTGCGCTACTGGGACGGGATGCAGTGGACCGCGCACACCCACCCCGCCCAACCTCAGGGCAACGACCCCTCGCTTTACGGTCAGTCAGGCAGCACGCAACAGCAGGGTGCGCCGAGGCAACCGGAAGGTGCGTCAACGCCGCAGGCGGACTCCACGGTCGTCCAGGACGGGCCAGCGGAGCAGACCGGACCCACCGGCGAGTTGGGACCGACCGGGGGGCTCGGATCGACCGGCGACTCGGGCGCCCGCAACGAGGCCGATGAGGCCACCACGATCCGTCCTGAAGGCCTGATCCCTCAACAATTCTCACCTGAGCAACCTGCGGCCGAGCCATCCGCGGCCGGGCAATCAGGGGCGGACCAAGTCCAATCTGGCGCCGCCGATCAGGGAGCTGGCCACGGGTTCGGCTCGGGCTCTGCTCCCGGCTCCGGGCAAACCCCCGGCTACGGGCAAACCTCTGCCCCCGGATACACCCAACCCCCTGGCTACGGGCAGGCCTCGACCCCGGGCGGCCAGACACCCGGCCACGAACAGGCCTCGACGCCGGGTTACGGCCACGCACCGGGCTACGGGCAGGCCTCGACGCCGGGCTACGGCCAAGCCCCCGGCTACGGACATACTTCCGCCCCCGGATATGGTCAAGCCTCCGCACCGGGCTACGGACAGACCCCCGCCTATGGACAGACGTCGGCCCCGGGCTACGGACAGGAGGCCGCCCCGCACTATGCACAGGTTCCGCAGGCGGGTTACGGCCAGGCGCCCACACCCGGTTACGCACAGGGAACTCAGCCCTACGGGCAGCAACCCTCCGACGCATACGGGTACGCCCCGGGCGCCCCGTCGTCGGGCGCTCCCGGGCCAGGGGACCGACCGAAGACCAGAACGGGACCGATCATCGCGATCGTGCTCGGGGTGCTGGTGCTTCTCGGCATATTGCTGTTCGTGGGGTTCCGGGTGTTCGCCAACGGTGACAGCCAATCCGACGACCCCTTGCCCCCGCCCACGGTGGAGCCTCCCTCCACCGACGACCCGGATCCCACCCCCGCCGAAACCGATGACCCAAGTAATCCGGACGCCGGTTCGGTGCAGGACGGTGGCTCGTTCGTCGCCGGAGACGCCGTGGCCGGCTCGGTCGAGACCGGCGGATCGTGGGAGGCCACGATGACGGTCGAGGAAGACTCGATGGTGGTGCTTGATGCGCTCACCGAGGACGGCCAGCCCGATCTGGTGCTGGAACTTCAAGACTCCTCCGGCTCCGAGATCCTCTCCGTCGATGACCGGTACTTCGATCTGACCACCCTTGTGGGTGGCTCGAGCCTGGACCCGTACGCGGCACTCTGGCTGGAAGCCGGGGACTACACCGTGATCGTTGGAACCTGGATGGACGCCGGCGCCGGTGATTTCGAGTTGTACACCGCGCCGGTGAACATGATCGAACCCGGCCACGAGGAAGAGATCACGATCGATCAGGATCAGTACATCGGCCGCGGTCTGGACATCGAGGAGGACGGCGAGTACACCATCACGGCCACCGCTGACTCCCATGACGCAGCGATCTTGCTCTTCGACGCCGACGGCACGGACTACGTCGTCGAGGATCCGTGGGCATCCGAGGCAGAACTGACCGAGGAACTGCAGGAAGGGCGATACATGGTGGTGGTCGGCGAGCCGAACGGATCGCCGGACACCTTCACCTTCTCCGTCGATGGCTCGTGACCTTCGCAGCCCGCCCGCGCTACGACGTACCGTGGGGGCATGAACGACACCGGTGCGCCGCGCCACTCGGACGCGGCAGGCGAACCGCACGCCCCCCAAGTGGACCAATCGGTCGAGGACTCCCCAGCGGAGCAATCTCTTGAGGGCTCCCTAACTGGCCAACCGGTCGAAGGCGCCCAAGCGGGCCACCGGGAGGAGCACCCAGCGGGCCACCCGGAAAGTTTCCGCCACGTGGGCCCGCTTGAGCACGCGCCCGGGATAGACGGTTCCGCCGCGCCCCCGCCTGCGGGCGAATCGACTCCTGGGGCTCCCCTGCCTCCGAACACAGCGCCTCCCGGCGCACCACCGCATCACCCACCTCATCGTTCCTCAGGGGGTGGACTGGCCGGCGGGATCATCGTGGCGATCGCGGTCCTGTTCGTGCTGGGCCTGCTGCCCCTGCTCATCGGGGCGCTGGCCTTCTTCCTATTCCGTCGCAGCAGCGATGCGGCCCTCGGCGGCGTGCTCGATCACGCCGGCCACGTGCTGACGCTGTTGTGAGCAGCCCATTACATCCCCTCGGCGGCCGCTGGGTCACCGAGGCGGACCTGCGCGACGAACCATGGACCGGCACCGTGCTGGAGGAAGCCACGGTCGAGCGTTGTGACCTGCGCGGCATCCGCGCCACCGGCGCTACGTGGCGGCACACCAGAATCATCGGTTCCAACCTACGCGGCGCGGATCTGGCGGGATTGACCACCTCGGACACTTCGCTTCTCGAGACCGAACTCGACCACGCCCGGCTCACCGGGTCGTCATGGTTGCGCGGCCGCTGGCGGGACCTACAGGTCCGTGACTTACAGGCCGAAGGTCTCAGTGCCGCACAGAGTTCCTGGTCGCACGTCCAGATTCGCGGGGCGAACCTGCGAGGCGCCGACTTCTCCTCCGCCACCTGGGAGCAGGTACGCCTGATCAAGTGCAACCTGGCCGGTGCCCGGTTCGCCGGGCTGCGAGCACATAGAGTTCACCTACAGGGATGCGACCTCGAGGGCATCAGCGGTATCGATTCGCTGCGCGGAGTGCGCCTCGGGCAGATGGACGCGATCAGCGCGCTCGGCGCGATGGCCGACCATTTGGGCATCCAGATCACGGAAGGAGACCTGTGAATCCTCTGCAGCAAAACTTGGCCGCAACTCGGCAGCGGATCGACGACGCCGCCCACGCGGCCGGCCGGGACCCGGGCGACGTAGCCATGATGCTGGCGGTCAAGACCCAACCCGCTGAGACGATCCGCGCAGCGCTCGAGGCCGGGTACACCTTGATCGGGCACAACCGGGTGCAGGAACTTCGCGCCACCGCCGAGGAATTGACTGACATCCCGCACCAGGTGCACATGATCGGCCGGCTACAGTCCAACAAGATCTCCCAAGCCCTGCGCTGGGTCAGTTGCGTGCAAAGCGTGGACTCGATTCGGTTGGCCGACCGGCTGGAGCGGGCTGCCGCCGCCCGGGAGCGGGAACTGGAGGTCTTCGTGCAGGTGAACACCTCGGGTGAGGACACCAAGGGCGGCGTCAGGCCCGAGGATGTGCCGGACCTGTGCCGGCACATCGGCACCCTGGACAACCTGCGCCTGCGAGGGCTGATGACGATCGGCGCGAACTCCACCGAGGAGGATGTGGTGCGAGCTTCCTACACCGATCTGGCTGAGTTGCGTACTGCCGTGGCAGACTCCGGCGCCCCGGGCACCGAGCACGCCACCGAACTGTCCATGGGGATGACCCGGGACCTGGAGATCGCGATCGACGCCGGTGCCACCATGGTCCGGGTGGGCACCGGCGTCTTCGGGGAGCGTGCGGCCTGAGGTCTTCGGGGAGCGTGCGGCCTGAGTCCGGGGCCGCCTGCCTCACGACCGGCGGGACATCAGCCCGAGCGTAACGACGGTGGCGCCCACACCCCAGGCGGCCAACACCCCTAGTTGGCCGGCGCTGACCGAATACACTTCCGGGGCCAGATGGGCCCGCATGAGGTCGGCCATCGGCTCCATCGGCAGCGCCCGGTGTGCCGCCGCCAACCAGTCCGGCAGCACCTCGGACTCCACCGTGATCGGGCTGAACAGCAAAATGGCGAAGACCAGGACCTGAGTGAGGAGTTGAGCCACCCGTGCGGGCAGTGCGGTGGCCATGCCGTACCCGACCACCGCCGCGGTGGCAGCCACGAGTACGGCGATCAGCGGCGACCAGAGCGTCGGGGTGATGTCCAGGTCGTACTGCCACACCGCCACCACGATCGCCAGCGCGATCCCGGGCAGACTGATCAGCGTCCAGATCGCCAGGTCGGCGAACAGGAACGCTGACCGTGGCGCGGGCAGGGAGCGGAACCAGTCGTAGGAGCCCTCCTGCTTCATCGCACCGACCACCTGGGGCACCACCACAAGACCGGTGGTGAGCAACAAGATCGTCGGAGCACCGGTGGCCAGTCGTAGGGCCACCTCCGGGTGCTCCACCGGGGCGAGGAACCCGAACCCGACCACGATCCCCGCCGAGAGCATCACCTGAACGATCAAAGTGAGCGGCAGGATCATTTTCGACGATGCCGCGTTCCACCTGATGAGCATCCACCAGGACCGGAACCACTCAACCACCGCGTGGGTCGCCTTCCACGCAGTGGCATCGTTCGGCCTCTGGGGTGGCAGGGTGAGGTCGCGGGCTAGCGCTGTGGTCGTGCTCATGCTCCTGCCTCCTGCAGTTCGCTGATTTCGTTGGTCTGCGCGGTGAGTCGGACGTAGGCGTCCTCCAGCGATGCGGGCTGCATCGCGAAGGTCTCGATCGTCCCGTCCCGTTGCGCCGCGCTCGCCCAGCCGATCGCGGACTCGGCAGCCTCGACGTCCACCATCGCGCTGAGACGGCCGTCGCGGGTTTCGGTGACCTCCGCCCGCGGTGGCAATGGTGGTTGGGTGCCCGGCGCCGACCGCAGGTCCAACCGCAGCCGTTCCCGCAACCCTGCGGTCAACTGGCTCGGAGTACCGGTCGCCACCACCTTGCCCTGATCCATGATCACCAGGTGGTCCACCGCACGTTCGGCCTCGTTGACGTTGTGTGTCACCAGCAACACCGCGGCACCGGCGTCGGCCTCCCGGCGGATCTCCTGCCACAGCAGTCGGCGCCGCACCGGATCGACGTCGTTGGTGGGCTCATCCAGCACCAGCAGCGGCGTGGGCACCGCGGTCGCGATACAAAAGGCCACCAGCCGTTTCGCTCCGCCCGACAACTTGTCCGTGGGCCGGTCCATCCATTCGGTCAGGTCCAACCGTTCGAAGCGCTCCCTGGCCCGTGCGCGCACCTTCTCGCGGCTCACTCCGCGGATCCGGCCGACGAGTTCAACAGCCAGTGCCGGGGTCAGCCCGCTGATCGGAACGTTCGCCTGGGCCTGTACCGCACACATCCGGCGAGCCAGCCGCGGCTGGGCCACCGCGTCGACCTCCCCAATCCGGATGGACCCGCTATTCGGCTTGGTGATGCCGACCACCTGGTTCACCAGTGTCGTCTTGCCCGCGCCGTTGTGCCCCAGCAGGCCCACGACCTGCCCCGCGGCCACATCGAGGTCCACCTGGTCGTTG
>Ga0209487_1003697_pt1 | contig 11925 bp, 10 predicted proteins | sample Poulit2012_FD_187524 | JGI IMG/M metagenome (GOLD analysis project Ga0209487, IMG submission 187524) | Agricultural soil microbial communities from Georgia to study Nitrogen management - Poultry litter 2012 (SPAdes) (version 2) | ecosystem: Environmental > Terrestrial > Soil > Agricultural land... | reverse complement strand
TTACATCTATGAAAGAACATCAACGTTACTTTCCGGTAGTTAATGAAGAAAATGAATTATTACCTTATTTTGTCAGTGTCAGAAATGGTGATGATCACGCAATTAAAAACGTATCTGAAGGAAATGAGAAAGTTTTACGTGCTAGGCTTTCTGATGGCGAGTTTTTCTATGAAGAGGATCAAAAGCAGGAAATTAACTTTTATTTAGAAAAAATGAAAACAGTAGTTTATCAAGAAAAAATAGGTACCTTATCAGAGAAAGTCGATAAAGTAACAGCAATCGCTAAAGAAATCGGTCAACTTCTTGAAGTTGATTATGAAGCTGCTGATAAAATCGAACGTGCTTCAGAAATATCAAAATTTGACTTAATGACAGATATGGTAAACGAATTCCCTGAATTACAGGGGGTTATGGGTGAGAAATATGCATTAATACAAGGTGAGAATGAAGATGTAGCTGAAGCAGTAAGAGAACACTATTTACCTATTCAAGCTAATGGTGACTTGCCTAAGTCACAAATTTCAACTGTTGTAAGTATTGCTGATAAATTAGATTCAGTCATTAGTTTTATCTCAGTAGGATTAATGCCAACAGGTTCACAAGATCCTTATAGCTTAAGAAGGCAAGCTATTGGCGTGCTAAGAATTATAGAAGATAAAGCTTGGGATATAAGAGTAGAAGAATTACTTGCAATCGTAGAAAACATTTATGGTATAGAAGATGAAAAAATTAAAAATGATATCCATCATTTCTTTAAGCAGCGTGTACAATATTTATTTGTTCAAAGCGGAATTGAACAAGATGTCGTTGAATCTGTAACGAATAAAAAACTAGGTAGTTTAGCTTATACACATAATAAAGCTGTTGTCCTTTCATCTAAACGTAATGATGATAGATTTAAACCTGTTCAAGAAGCATTAGTTCGTGTTTTAAACCTTAATACAGAACAAGCTGCAAACGAAATTCAAAAGAATTTATTTATTACAGAATCTGAAGAAATGCTTTATGAAAAATATTTACAAGTAAAAAACTCATTCCAAGTGAATAATATCGAATTAAAAGCAGAAGAATCATTTGATGATTTAATTAAACTTTCAGAACCTATTAACGATTTCTTCGATAATAACATGGTTATGGCAGATGATGATCAAGTTAAAGGTAACCGGTTAGCACTTGTTGAAAAAATTTCAAATTTGATTAAGGAGTATGCTGACTTAACAGTAATTGAATGGAAACAACAATTTAATTAATACGAATAATATTAATTAACATTTTCAAGCTTAATATATAGGTGGTGAAAAAGTGGAGTTATCAGACCGTCAAGAAACGATCGTTGAGATTGTAAAAGAAAATGGTCCAATTACAGGTGAAAAAATTTCAAGTAAATTAAATTTATCGCGTGCAACAATTAGACCAGATCTTGCTATATTAACAATGGCAGGCTTTCTTGATGCAAGACCACGTGTGGGTTATTTTTATACAGGAAAAACAGGGTCAGAATTACTGACTGAAAAAGTTAAAAAGTATAAAGTGAAAGATTTTCAATCAGTCCCTGTTGTAGTAAAAGAAGATACTTCTTTATATGACGCAATATCGACAATGTTTTTAGGTGATGTTGGGACATTGTTTGTGGTAGATGATCATAGTTGTTTAATAGGAGTTTTATCTAGAAAAGATTTATTAAGAGCTAGTTTGGGTAAGCAAGAATTAACTTCAGTTCCTGTGCATATCATTATGACTCGCATGCCTAATATAACTGTGTGCAAACCTAACGATTTATTAATAGAGAGTGCAAAAAAATTAATTAATCAACAAATCGATGGCTTACCAGTTGTTAAAGAAAATAAAAATGGTTTACAAGTAGTAGGTCGGATTACTAAAACGACTATAACTCAAGCTTTTGTTGAATTAACTTTAGGATAAAATATTATTTAGAAAGGAGTTAATTATGGAAATTAAACCGACGATCTTTATTTTATCAGATTCAGTTGGAGATACGGCAGAACTTGTTATAAAGGCAGGTTTAAGTCAATTTTTAACTAAGGATTATGAAATTGAAAGAGTGCCTTATGTAGAAGATGAACAAACAATAGATGAGACACTACAAAGTGTAAAGGAAAAAGAAGGCATTCTTGGATTCACGATGGTAAATCCAGATTTACGTATGTATATAAATAAACAAGCAAAAAAACTAGAAATTGAATCAATTGATATTATGGGACCTATGATGGACGCGATGGGAAAAGTGTTTAAAGACGAACCAAGGTTAGAGCCAGGTCTTGTCTATAAATTAGATAAAGATTATTTTGAGCGAATTGAATCAATTGAATTTGCAGTTAGATATGATGATGGTAGAGATCCAAGAGGAATATCTAAAGCTGATATTGTTTTAATCGGGGTTTCCAGGACATCCAAAACACCCTTATCACAATATTTAGCACATAAAAGATTGAAAGTTGCTAATGTTCCTGTCATGCCAGAAGTGGATGTACCTGAAGAGTTATTTGATCTTGATCCAAAAAAATGTATCGGTTTAAAAATTAACCCTGACAAATTAAATAATATTCGAAAAGAACGTTTAAAAGCATTAGGATTAGGTGAACATGCAAATTATGCACAAAAAAAACGTATAGAAGAAGAATTGGTTTATTTTAATAAAATAATCGATAAACTTGGTTGCGAAGTAATTGATGTATCTGATAAAGCTGTTGAAGAAACGGCTAATATAATTTTACAAAATCATCAAGAATTAGCCAGTGAGTATAAAGGTTGAATAAATATATGTTATCAACTATAATTAACCATTGCATAATTTATAAGGTTATGTTTTAAATATAATAATAAGGGTATAATTAATATAGATTGCTATTTATTTTAGAGGTCTTTATAAATGATTAAAAGATGCTACAGAATAGGAATTGATAATTTAAATGGCTAATATAATTCCAGAAAATAAAATTGAAGAAGTGAGACAAGCAAATGACATTGTTGATGTTGTTAGTGGTTATGTTCAATTAAAAAAGCAAGGCCGAAATCATTTTGGATTATGTCCTTTTCACAATGAAAATACACCGTCTTTTTCTGTAAATGAAGAAAAGCAGATTTTTCACTGCTTTGGTTGTGGAAAAGGTGGTAATGTATTTTCTTTTGTTATGGAAATAGAACATTATAACTTTATAGAAGCTGTAAAGTATTTAGCAGAACAAAGCCAAATACAATTACCTGAAATTAAAGAATCAAACCAAAACAAATTAAGTGAAGAAGCTAGTAATTTGTTAGATGCTTATGAATGGTTAAATAAGTACTATCATCATTTATTAAAGTATACTGAAAATGGAGAGCAAGCGCTCGGATATTTTAAAGAACGTGGTATAAATCAAGAAACTATTGATACCTTTCAACTAGGATATGCTCCTAACGATGAAACAATAACGATAGATTTTTTATTAAATAAAGGTTTCCACCAACAAGCATTAATAAAATCTGGTGTTTTGTCTATGAAAGGTCAAAGTGCAACTGATCCTTTTAGAGGAAGAATTGTTTTTCCAATTAATAATCATTTAGGGAAAACGGTAGGATTCGGTGGCCGAGCAATAAAAAAAGAACATCAACCAAAATATTTAAATAGTCCAGAAAATGAATTATTTCACAAAGGTAACTTACTTTATAATTTTGATTTAGCAAAGAATGAGATAAGAAAAAAAGGTGAAGTTATTGTACTTGAAGGTTATATGGATGTTATCACGGCCTATCAAGCAGGATTTAAAAATACAGTTGCAACTTTAGGTACTGCTTTAACAGAGTTTCAAGCAAAATTATTAAAACGTTATGCAGAAACAGTTATTATAGCGTTTGATGCTGATCAAGCAGGAATTGAAGCGAGTTATCAAGCAGCATTGACGTTACAAAAAATTGATGCAGATATTAGAATTGCGCGCATACCCAATCAATCTGATCCCGATAAATTTATATTAGATAAAGGTTCGGATGCATTTCAATCTCAAGTTTTAGACCAAAGTCAAACCTTTACAAAATTTTATATGGAATATAAACAGAAAGATTATAATTTAACAATAGAAAGTGACCGTCTTGAATATATTGAGGAAATGATCAAACATTTATCAACAATTCAAAATGAGGTAGAACGTGAATTATATATCAAGGATTTAAAAAATAAATTTGATTTAACAGAAGAAACATTAACAAATGAAGTAAATCGCCATATTAAAAATAATAAGAATGCTTATCAAGCACCACTGCCTGAAGCACCACCTATACAAAAGCAGGCGTCAAACAGAAATAAAACAAGACGTGCTTATGAAAATGCTGAAAGATATCTGATTGCAAATTTATTAAGAAATAATTTTACGCAAAAAATTCAAAATGAAATAGGTATAGACTTTAATTTAGATATTCATCAAGTCATTGTAATTCATATTTATGCTTTGTTAGAGGATTATGAAACAATTAATGTCAGTCAATTATATGATAAATTAACAGATGAGAAGCTTATTCAAGCGATATCAGATATTGCTTTAATTCCTGTAAATGACGATATTACTGAAGAAGAAATTAATGACTATATACAAACAGTTTATTTTCAAGCAAACAAACAACCTAAACTTGATAAATTGAAAAAAGAATTATCAGAAGCTGAGCAAGCTGCAGATACAGAAAAAGCAAGTGCTATTGCTCTAGAAATTATCCGTTTAACACGCAATGGAAGATAAATTTATTGTTAGATCATTTAGGAGGCGACTTTATGACCGATAAAAATGAAACAGACATTCTTGAAGAAGAACAAGGATTAAGAGATGTAAAAGAAGAATTAATAAAAATAGGAAGTAAAAAAGGTGAATTAGCATACGAAGAAGTAGCTGATCGTTTATCGACTTTCGAAATAGAACCAGAAGATATAGACGCATTTTATACCGAGTTGGAATCTAAAGGTATTCAAGTTACAGGCGGGGTTGATAAAGACGAACCTCAAGTTGAAGAATTACGTGATTTAAGTGTCCCACTAGGTATTAAAATAGATGACCCTGTACGTATGTATTTAAAAGAAATTGGTCGTGTTGAATTATTAAGTGCTGATGAAGAAGTGAAGTTAGCTAAACGAATTTTAGAAAATGATGAAATCGCAAGTCAAGAACTAGCAGAAGCTAACTTAAGACTAGTCGTTAGTATTGCTAAAAGGTATGTTGGTCGAGGCATGCTATTTTTAGATTTAATCCAAGAAGGTAACATGGGATTAATGAAAGCAGTTGAAAAATTTGATCATGAAAAAGGATTTAAATTTAGTACGTATGCTACATGGTGGATTCGTCAAGCAATCACAAGAGCAATTGCTGATCAAGCTCGTACAATACGTATACCTGTTCACATGGTTGAAACAATTAATAAACTTATTAGAATTCAAAGACAATTATTACAAGATTTAGGACGAGATCCTACTCCAGAAGAAATTGGAGAGGAGATGGAAATTACTCCTGATAAAGTAAGGGATATTTTAAAAATATCTCAAGAACCAGTCTCTCTTGAAACACCTATTGGTGAAGAAGACGATTCTCACCTAGGCGATTTTATTGAAGATCAAGAGGCAATATCACCTTCTGATCATACTTCTTATGAATTATTAAAAGAACAACTAGAAGATGTTTTAGATACATTGACAGATCGTGAAGAAAACGTATTAAGATTAAGATTTGGCCTAGACGATGGTCGTACTCGTACACTTGAAGAAGTTGGAAAAGTGTTTGGTGTAACAAGAGAACGTATTCGTCAAATAGAAGCAAAAGCTCTAAGAAAATTAAGACATCCAAGTCGAAGTAAACAGTTAAAAGACTTTCTTGAATAAAATTAAAACTTAAATAAGTATAGAAATCATGGATATTTCTTTAAACTATTGATATAATCTAGTAAAATGAACATAGTCATATTATATTCATTATTACTAGATTTACATAAGGAGGAAGTAGAAGGATGAAGTCAAATATTATTCCTTTTGGAGTTATTGCTATTATTGGAATATTTGCAGTAGTTATTTTTTCTTCACTTGGAGTAAGCCAACGTGCTGACATCGAAAATGAAGGTGAAAACGGTGGTAATGGTGAAGAAACTGAAGAAGTTGCAGAAGTAGCTGAACCAGAAGAAGTTTTTCAAAATAACTGTGCAAGTTGTCATGGTGATGATTTATCAGGAGGAGCTGGACCTGACTTAACGTCAGTAGGTTCAGACCATTCTGAAGAAGATATTCTAACTGTAATTCAAGAAGGACAAGGATCAATGCCTCCTGGTTTAATTGAAGGAGAAGAAGCAAATGAAGTAGCTGCTTGGCTTGCTGAAATGGAATAAATATTTTATAAAAAAGCTTTCTGATTATCAGAAAGCTTTTCTCAATTATATAAAGGTTTTTTTAGGAGAATACAATGGAAAATATACGTATATCAGTACGTTTAAAAGAAATAAGTAAGCATATTCCTAAAGCTAGTTTTTTTGCTGATATTGGTTCAGATCACGCTTACTTACCTTCTTATGTATGTTTAAATGATAAAGAAGCCACTGCTATAGCCGGAGAAGTGAATAAAGGACCCTATAACAAGGCAAAAGAAGTCGTTAATACATTTCAATTAAATAATAGAATAGATGTAAGATTAGGTGATGGTTTATCAGTATTGGAATCAGATGAGCCAGATACACTTGTTATAGCTGGTATGGGTGGGAAGTTAATCGAATACTTACTCAATAAAGATTTAAACAAAACATTAAAAATCAATAAGTTAATTTTACAACCGAATTTAGATGCAAATCGATTAAGAAAATGGTTGATAAAATATAATTATAATTTAGTAAATGAAAAAGTAATTGAAGAGAATGCTCATTTTTATGAAATATTAGTGGCAGAAAAATCAAATAAATCAAATGTTTACAGTGAAAGTATTGATTTAGAAAAACAAATTTATTTTGGCCCATATTTAATAAAAGAACGGTCAGTAGAATTTATTAACAAATGGGAAGAAGAAAAAAAGAAACTTTCACGTATTATTAAAGAGATGAAACAAGCAAAACTAATAAACCATAAAAAAGTTAATCAATTTACTAAAAAGTTAAATTGGATTGAGGAGGTCTTAAGCAATGAGTCATGTAACAAACAATGATATTTTTAAAAAAATGGAAGAATGGGCACCTATTTCGTTAGGTTATGATTGGGATAATAATGGCTTACAAATAGGTTCATCTGCTGAGAAAGTAGAGAATGTGCTTATCAGTTTGGATGTCTTAGAATCAACTGTAGATGAAGCAATTGATAAAGATATTGACTTAATTGTTGCTCATCACCCTCTTTTATTCAAGGGCTTAAAACAAATTGACTTCACTTCACCTAAAGGCCGTACTATAAAAAAATTAATAGAAAATAATATAAGTGTTTATGCTGCTCATACAAATTTAGATATTGCTGAAGGTGGCGTTAATGATTTATTAGCTAACTCACTTTCAATTAAAGATACTAAACCTTTAGTTAAAACAAAATCTAGTTTACTATATAAAATAATTGTGTATGTACCTAAAGATTATTTATCAGATGTTAAGCAAGCATTATATAATGCAGGCGCAGGGCACATAGGAAACTATTCTAATTGTAGTTTTGAAACTGTTGGAAAAGGCCAATTCAAACCATTAGAAGAATCGAATCCTTTTAGTGGTGAGCATAATGAATTAAGCGTTTTTGAAGAAATGAAATTAGAAGTTATTGTACCTGAAGAAAAAGTTAATGAAGCAATAAATAAAATGCTTAACGCTCATCCTTATGAAGAAGTTGCATATGATATTTATAGATTAGAAAATGTTAATAAAACTCTAGGAATTGGACGGATCGGTCAATTAACTGAAAAAACAAGTGTTCAGTTATTATGTGAAGAAATCAAAGAGAAATTTGAAATGAAAAAAATCAGAGTAAGTGGAGATATTAAAAAACAAGTTAAAAAAATAGCAATTCTTGGAGGTAGTGGCGAGAAATTTATTGCAGAAGCACATAAACAAAAAGCTGATGTATTAATTACTGGAGATATAACATTCCATCAGGCTCAAGAAGCGATTGAACTTGGAATAGTTGTTATAGATGCAGGTCATTATATAGAAAAAATAATGAAAAATGCAGTGAAAAATTATTTAACTAATGAATTTAATAAAAATAAAATTAATTTTTCCGTTTCTACTACAAATACAGATCCATTTACATTTATTTAATAAAGCTATCATTTTATGATGGTTATTGAAAGAGGTTAGTTATAATGACAAGTAACGCGTTTTCAGATTTAGGTTTAAAAAATCAACTAGTAAAAGTTACTGAAGAATTATTTTTTAAAGAGCCTACCGAAATACAAACAAAAATTATTCCAGAAGTGTTAAAAGAAAATAGTGTGATAGGTGAATCACAAACTGGTTCTGGTAAGACTCATGCTTTTTTATTGCCTTTACTTAATGAAATTAAAGAGGATAAAAATGAAGTACAATATGTGATTGCTGTGCCAACACGGGAACTCGCAATGCAAATTCATGCAGATATTGAAGTAATTATCGAGTTAGCAAATAAAAAAGATGTATGGACATCAAGATTACTTGTTGGTGGACTTGATCGTGATCGAATGAAAAAACAATTAAAAAATACACCCGATATCATTATTGGAACACCAGGGCGTATTTTGGATATGGTAAAAGATAATGCAGTATCTATTTACAGTGCCAAATCTTTTGTAATTGATGAAGCAGATCTTATGTTAGACATGGGCTTTTTAGATGAAATTGATCAATTATTAGTCCGCTGTCGAAGTGATATTCAAACACTTGTTTTTTCAGCAACAATACCAGAAAAATTAAAGTATTTTTTCGATAAATATTTAGCTCAACCGACGCATATTGAAGTTAAATCATCAATTACACCATTATCAATTGAACATAAATTAATTGATTTAAGACATAGAAATCCCGTGGAATTAATAGAGCAAATATCTCAAACAATTCAACCGTTTGTTGCAATCATTTTTGCTAATAATAAAGATAAAGCTAATCAACTCTTTAAAGAATTAAAAAATATCGGGTTAAACGTAGGAATCCTTCACGGAGGATTAAGTGCTCGTGAGAGAAAGAGATTGGTAAATGATGTACGAGATTTAAAGTTTGAATATATAGTAGCTACAGATTTAGCTTCAAGAGGAATTGATATACCAGGCGTTAGTCATATAATAAATGTTGAACTTCCTAATGAAGTTGACTTTTATATTCATAGAGTGGGTAGAACAGCACGGGCAGGAAATCAAGGGATGGCAATTAGTTTCTTTAATGATGACGATCAATCATTAATAGAATTATTAGAAAAGCGTGGAGTTAATTTTACTTATTCTGACATCACCTCGAATGGTTTTATAGAAAGAAAGCCAACAAACAAACGTAAAAAAAGAAAAAATACAACGACAGATTTAGATCGTTTAGCATGGCAACAGGTTAAAAGACCTAAAAAGGTTAAACCTGGTTATAAAAAGAAAATGAAAAATCAACAAGAAGCTATTAAGCGTAGTTTAGTTCAACAAAAAAATAAACGTAGAAAAAAATAAATTCAGAGGTGATTATATGGTTAAATTAGGTTCACATGTTTCAATGAAAGGTAAAAAAATGCTACTTGGAGCAAGTGAAGAAGCAGCTAAGGATGGTTCAAATACATTTATGATTTATACAGGTGCGCCTCAAAACACTCGTAGACGCCCGATTGAAGAAATGAATATTGAAGCAGGGTATGAACATATGAATGAAAATAATATAAGCGATATAATCGTTCACGCGCCCTACATCATTAACATAGCTAACACAACAAAACCAGCAACATTTGAATTAGGTACTTCTTTTTTAGAATCAGAAATACAAAGAACTGAAGCTTTAGGAGCTAAACAAATAGTCCTTCACCCTGGAGCTCATGTAGGTGCTGGAGCAGAAAAAGGTATTAATCGTATAATAGAAGGTTTAAATGAAGTATTACTTAAAGACCAGACAGTAAATATTGCACTTGAAACAATGGCAGGTAAAGGAACAGAGATTGGTCGAAATTTTGATGAAATAGCTCAAATTATAGATGGAGTTACTCATAATGAAAAATTGACGGTCTGTTTAGATACATGTCATATTCACGATGCAGGTTATGATATTGTATCTGATTTTGATGGCGTATTAACAGAATTTGATAAAATAATCGGTTTAGATCGCATCCAAGTTATTCACGTAAATGATAGTAAGAATGTACGTGGTGCTAGTAAAGATCGCCATGAAAATATCGGTTTTGGTCATATTGGTTTTGACCCTCTAAATTATATTGTTCATTTAGATACGTTTAAAAATATTCCTAAGATATTAGAAACACCTTATGTTGGTGAAGATAAAAATAATAAAAAATCTCCATACAAATATGAAATTGAAATGTTAAAATCTCAAACGTTTAATGAAAATTTACGTGAATTGATTTTAAGTTAAAAAGAAGCCATAATTAATATTAATTATGGCTTCTTTCTTATGTCATAATTAAAAGATGTGCAAAGGAGAATTTAAATGGCTGAACTGATGCAATTATCTTTTATGAGTTTTATTATTGTTGGTTTGGGAACAATGTTTTTAATTGGTGAGATACTCGTTAATATGCGAGGTATATTTGCGTTACTAGGTATTTTTCTCATTACAACTTTCTTTTATACCAACATACCGGATCCAAATATGATTATTATTATGTTTATCATTTATATTATTGGTCTTATACTTATAGTAATTGATGGAAAAGTATTAAATGATGGAACACTTACAGTTCTTGGTATAGGAAGTATGATTGCCTCGGTTTCAATTACTGCTCCCAATTTAACATCAGGTATTTATTCTGTTATTGGGATTATAGTTGGAGCACTTTTATCACTCGCTTTCTTAAAAATATTTAAGCCTAGAAAAATGTGGGGGAAAATTGCTTTAAAAGATCGATTAACAACAGAAGCAGGATATACAACTCTAACTGAAGAATATAAAAATCTTATAAGCCAAAGCGGGATAACTTTAACAGATATGAAGCCAACTGGAACAGTTAAAATAAATGAAAAAGAATATAGTGCTGTTTCCACTGGAAATTTAATAAAAAAAGATAAAAAAATTAAAGTAATTAGTGTCGATGGAACCAAAATCCAAGTAGAAAGCATTGATTAATTTACTGATTGTAAATTTAATGTAAAGTATTCTAATTTAGCTTTACTTTTCATCTTATATTATTAATAATGGAATTATAATAAATATATTATATACATAAAACATGATGTGGGGTTGATATTTACGTGGAACTAGATGTACAAACACTTATATTTAATTTTATCGGTGGCCTAGGTATATTTTTACTTGGTATTAAATATATGGGAGATGGTTTGCAAAAAACAGCAGGGGATAGATTACGTGATATTTTAGATAAATTCACTAGTAATCCATTTCTCGGCGTTTTGTCAGGTATATTGGTGACAATTTTAATACAAAGTAGTTCTGGAACAACGGTTTTAACTGTAGCCTTTGTTAATGCTGGTTTTATGTCTCTGAGACAAGCAATTGGTGTAATTATGGGGGCAAACGTTGGGACGACAGTCACTGCTTTTATTATTGGTTTTGATATCGGCGCATATTCATTACCAATTATGGCAATTGGTAGTTTTATGTTATTCTTTTTTGATAAAGAAAAAGTAAATGCTATAGGTCAAGCAGTTTTTGGATTTGGAGCATTATTTTTTGGACTTGATTTAATGAGTTCTGCAATGAAACCTTTAAGTGCGCTTGATTCGTTTCAACAGTTAACTTTAGATATGAGTACAAACCCAATATTAGGGGTAGTTATCGGTACAATTTTAACGTTAGTCGTTC
>Ga0209487_1003692_pt1 | contig 11929 bp, 7 predicted proteins | sample Poulit2012_FD_187524 | JGI IMG/M metagenome (GOLD analysis project Ga0209487, IMG submission 187524) | Agricultural soil microbial communities from Georgia to study Nitrogen management - Poultry litter 2012 (SPAdes) (version 2) | ecosystem: Environmental > Terrestrial > Soil > Agricultural land... | reverse complement strand
TGAGGCCCCTGAAACAGATCAGGTTCCGGTTCATCTGCCCGCTGCTCCATCTGCTCTTCTGCCGTGGTAAAGTCCTCGATAGCCCGATCGAACTCCCTGAGGGTCAGATAGCGATGCCCCCGGTGCCGATACATTCTGGGGTCATCCGGGTGCTTCTCAATACCTTCGTTGAAGATCATGATCGCATCGCGGTAATCTCCCGTTGCAGCCGTACTTCTGCCCATCATGATGAGAGATTCAGCGTCCTCCGGATCCGCATGATACGCATCCCGGGACTCTTGAATATGACTGTTCAAATCATCAAAATCGTCCAGAAAAACTGAGGGCGTATAGAGAGTATCTCCCAGGAGGGAGATCGCTTGTCCGTTTTCCGGCAAGTGCGGAAGCCCGGGGACTCCTGCCTCTCTCTGACAGGAGGATAAGAGAGCAACAAAAATCAATAAAGTAAGATAGTTTACACGCATCATCTCTGTTCACCTTCATTTTTCAATAGAATCAGACGTTACCCCCACCCCGTGGACGATCCCGCCTCCTTTGAATGAGGCTTCCGCATTCGCAGTCCCCCTGATCAAAACCTCATCATCACCAGGGAGGCCTACAGGCTGCCGGCCTGGGTGTCATGGATCCCTTCGTTCATGCCACCGCCCTGCGATACTACTCTCACAGCAGGAGAATCGGCGTAACATCCTCGATCCTCTTTCCAGTTCCCGGGAGGGTATGGTCCGGCAGTATACCCACGGGTGGGCACTCATATTCATTACGCACTGTCCGGAGATATGTTCCGGTCCGTAAAGGAGAGCTCTTCCGGATCTGCCCTGCCAATCTTGTCAATCACCCCTTTTATGTGATTCAGAACGGTTGTCATACCTCCATAATTAAGGCCCTTATCATCCTCATCTTCACTCTCCGGCCACTCTTCATTTGAATCTCTGTCCGGTTCATCAAACAGGGCCGTCGTGTAATTCAGAGCGGGGAGACCGGCAGAGAGAAAGGTAAAATAATCACTTCGGTTGACTACAGGCGCCGGAGTGACAGTGGTCAGAGTGTCTGATCCCAACGATGAGAGGAGCCGGTCCCAGTGAGGGCTCGATTCCATTCCCGAAATAGTCATCCTATTCTCTTGAAGATGGCCTATCTCCCCAATGTTCACCATGGCCAGAATGGAGTCCCGCTCAATTTCAGTTTGATTTATGAAGTAAGAGGAACCTTTTAATCCCTGCTCATTCCCTGAAAAAGCGACAAAAATGATCGATACTTCCGGTGTTTCTCGGGCATACTGCTCTGCGAGCCAGAGAAGGCCTGCCGCACCTGACACCAGATCTTCTCCTGAATAGTGAGGCCTCCGGGAGTTATCCTCGTGCATGGTATGTCTGCTGCTCCCGCCCGGGCCGTCGTAGCGAGCTCCTACAATAACAAAGCGTTCCGGATAGACAGATCCGGTGATCACTCCTGCCACATTGCGGGAGAGATGATTGTCTACTCCCATCTCTTCTGCCTCAGCCCCCCTCAGCACAAATTGCTGAAGATAGGTTCCCTCATCGCCAAAGGGCGACAAACCCATCATTATAAACTGATCCGTAATGTAATTGGCTGCCTCTGCTTCTTCAAGTGTACCCGATACCCTGCCCTGTTCCCCCGGCAGAGCCAGATGGCTTACATACTCCTGCAATCTCATCTCCGTTTGCACCTCCCCGGATCCTCTTCCGCATGAGATCATAAAAAGGCATGTCAGCCAAACAATCATGTGCCGTTGTCGGTTCATAAAACGTATCGTCTCTGCGTTATTTCCATTCAATATAGATCAGTTCCGCCTTTTCATTTATGAGGCAATGGACACCAGATGTGAATCGCCCGGATTCCGCCACTTCCTGTACTTTCAGTGGCGTATACAACTGATCAGTTATCGGAGTGAAGGGGGGTCTCAATAGGGACAGACACTTTTACATCATCCCAGTGAATTATCAAATCTCCGGTATGATCTGTAACATTCTCAAAGTAGAGCATCATCTGCTCCATGTGTTGAGACTTTTCCGGCCTGGCCTCTACACGCAGAAAATCTTCCTCACTGTCATACTGTGTTCCCCAGGAGAGTTTATGGTTCAGAATAATCGTCCAGGTGTCGACACCGGGAATGGTATAGAGTGAGTAGGTACCGGCAGGAACCGGGTCTCCTGCAATCTTTACATCATCTGAGAAGATGACGACTGTCGATTCATTGGCTCCGGTTCGCCAAACCTCTCCATATGGCACCAGATCGCCAAAGATCACCCGTCCTCTGACAGATGGCCGTCCGTAGGTAATGTGGATTTCCGTCAGGCCAATAGTTTGTGTTACAGCCGCATTGGGACTCTGCCAAACACGGTCGGTCGTTCTCTCCTGGGCGTGAGCGATCTGGAAACAGGCGGTTGCCAGCAGAATGCCGGCAATGGACAATAATGTTTTCATAGGTGACATGTTGAATGGATGACAGAATATGATTCTCCCGGTTACATCTTCGTGATCTCCTTACAGCAAGATGTTATACCGGAAATTCATGGAATGATACACTCCTATTATAATGAATCACGAAGTAAGTGGGGAAAATCTTTTTTAAACTTTGCTACCTTCGGAGCAATGACTATGGAACAGTACCCGGCATTGGGATTGTTGTTGAAGTAATTCTGATGATAATCCTCTGCCGTACTGTAATTGGTCAGCGGGGTAATTTCTGTAACGATAGGTGCCCCCCAGAGTCCGGATCGGTCTGTTTCTTTCAGTGATTCCTCCGCAATCTCTTTCTGCGCTTCATTCAGGTAGAAGATGGCTGAGCGATATTGTGGCCCTACATCCGCACCCTGCCGGTTGAGGGTAGTGGGGTCGTGGGTATGCCAAAAAACTTCAAGCAGCTCCTTATAGCTGATCACGGAAGGGTCATAAATCACTTTTGCCACTTCGGCATGACCGGTCCGCCCGGTGGTTACCTCCCGGTAGGTCGGATTCTCCAGGTGCCCCCCGGCATAACCAGACTCCACGGAAACCACACCGTTGACGCGCTGATAGATCGCTTCCACACACCAGAAACAGCCTGCACCAAAGACTGCCACTTCATTTTCAGATTGACTTGGTTCAGATAATGGGCTCATAATCGTGAATAAAATTGAAATGGTTATAAAAGATACCATACATACAGATCAATTGTTGATATTATTGGAACTCTTACTGAGCAGCTCCGGCACCCGCGGAGCTCAGCCTGAAGGGGATCCGCATCCCGATCGCCCGATTCCCGGACCGATCCTGCTATTTCAGCAATTTATTCCCTGTCCGGTTACGTATTACAATCGGAGCTATGAGAAAACTTCCACTCCATCTATTCCAAACGTACAGCTCTTCATTTTCATATATCTGGCCTGGAAAACCCATAATTAAAACAAAATACCTCCCGGTCCTCTTCCTCAAAAGAGTATCCATAAGAGAAGAAGCAGGATCAACCCCCATACCGCAATCTGAAATGAGCGGGGATGCACAGGAAACTCATAACCGCAAATAGGGCATACCTCGTTGTGATTAGCGATTTCCATAGCACAACCGGGGCACTCTTTTATCTGATCCATCAATTAAATTTAGCGTTTAAAGGCATCCTCTACAGGCGTTGACAAGTACAATAGATTGCCATCCCACCTGCTGGCTGCCCAGTAAAAATTACAGGCACAGAAAAGACAAACGTTATCAAAGCATGCATCTGCCTCCGACTGGATGTCCGTCAATAATCAGAAGCATCCCGACCCGGCGGAAAGCCCTTGTTGAATCAACCCGCTACATCTGCTGCCACAATTCAACCTGCGATCCTGCCCTCTATGTCAAGAGCGTTCGTGACTAACTTTTATAATGCTTATATTTTAGCGTTAAACGAAAGTCAACCAGCATATAGTTTATGTCTTCAAAGTTATTTAAAACTTTTCTCATTATCGCGATACCTCTTTTTCTCCTCTCTATTACTTCCGGGTGGATTTTTGAGTGGCTCTGGTTGAATGAACTGGGATATGCATCTGTTTTCTGGGTACTCAAAAGTACCCAGTTTATACTGATTATCTCAGCCTTTCTTGTCGCGGCCCTCTATTTCGTTTACAATTTCAGAGTATTGGCAAGTGAGTTACAATATGTCAATCTGCAAGGCAGCGGGCCGTTCCAGGGGCTGGAGATCAACATGAATTCCCTCGATTCGGCAAAACGGATGAAGCAGATCTTTACAGTAGCCGGTTTGATCTTGGCATTTCTGCTTTCCCTCAGCGTAATGATCCGGTGGGATGAATCCCTTCGATTTATCAGCAGCGTCGAGTTTGGCGCAACCGACCCGCTCTTCGGGCGTGATATCTCCTTCTATCTGCTCCGCCTGCCGTTCTGGGATGTATTGCAGAGCTCCCTTGTCTCCATTGTCTTTATCACGGTTGCCATCTTGCTGCTGGCCTATATCTTCTCTGGTTTGCTCACGATTCTCTCTTTCACGGAATTCCGGGCCAAGCCGGAAGTACTGAATCATCTCTCCGTCAATATCGGCATCTGGGTGCTGCTGCTGGGTTGGGGTTTCTACCTGGACAGGTTTAAGATACTGCTCAATCCGCATGGGCTTGTTACAGGTGCCACCTATACAGACGTTGCAATCCATATTCCGGCTTTATGGATTCTTGTTATTCTCTCTGGTATTCTTGGTGTTTTACTCATTGCGATCCGATGGACACGGTCCTACCTGAAGTATGTACCGGTTATGGGAGCACTCCTTATTGCAGTCGCCATTTTAGGGCGCTTTATTCTTCCCAATCTGGCCCAGCAGTTCAGTGTGGATCCGAATGAACTCCGGCTGGAAGCACCCTATCTGGAGAATAACATTGAAATGACCCGGCTTGCCTACAACCTTCAAGATGCACGGGTGGTGGAATATATCCCCACAGACAGACTGAACATCAGGGATATCCGAAACAATCAGGATGCGGTGGATAATATCCGACTCTGGGATCCCCGACTGTTGATCGGTGCTTACAAACAGCTCCAGGAAATTCGCTCTTACTACGAATTTTATACAATCGACAACGACCGCTATATGATTGACGGAGAAGTGAAACAGATGATGCTCTCTGCGCGTGAGATCGCCCGGCAGCTGCCGAGCCAGTCAGACACCTGGACCAACCGTCACATGCAATATACCCACGGATATGGACTTGTGATGAATGCGGTAACAGAGACAAACCGGCAGGGGGAACCTGTGCTCACCGTACGGAACCTCCCTCCTGTTTACGACAGTGATGATCTCTATGTAGAAAATCCGGCCATCTACTATGGGGAGAACAGCTCCGGCTATTATATTGTAAACACCCAAATAGAAGAGCTCCATTACCCCGACGGCGATGAAAACGTCTATGTGCATTATGATGGCAGAGGAGGAATTCAAATCAGCAATTTCTTTTTGAAAGCACTCTTTGCATGGGAGTTAAATGACATCAATATTTTGCTCTCAAATGAGATTACCAACGAGAGCAGATTGCAAATATGGCGAAGCGTACAGGAGAGAATCCGTAAAATAACCCCCTTTCTGGAGCTGGATAACGACCCCTATCTGGTTATGAATAACGGCAGGCTCTACTGGATGCAAGATGCTTATACCACCTCCGCCTATTTTCCCTATGCCGAATATTACCACCCGCGATTTAATTACATTCGAAATTCAGTAAAAATAGTGGTGGATGCTTATCACGGGGAGGTCAACTACTATGTGATGGATGAGCAGGATCCTGTCTTACAGGTGTACAGGCAACTTCTACCCGATCTTTTCCAAAGCATTGATGAACTTCCCGAAGGAATGGAGGAGCATTTCCGATATCCCCAGGATCTTTTTGAAATTCAGATTGAAGCTTATTCGCGGTATCATATGACCCGCCCCCAGGTTTTTTATAACCAGGAGGACCTGTGGGCCCGGCCAATCGAAAAATATGGCGGACGGCAGCAGATCATGGAACCTTACTACGTGCTGGCTCGCCTGCCGGAAGAGGAGCAGCTGGAGTTCATGCTGATCAGCCCTCTTACCCCTGACAACCGGGACAATATGATCGCATGGATCGCCGCCAAATCGGATCCTGAAAACTACGGTGAACTGGTTGTTTTCAAGCTCCCAAAAGAGAGGCTGATCTACGGCCCTGCCCAGATAGATGCCCGGATCGATCAGGACCCGGAAATCTCACGCCAGATAGCCCTCTGGGATCAGCGGGGTTCACGGGTGATCCGGGGCAATCTTATGATTATTCCGATCGAAGATTCCTTTCTCTATGTGGAACCTGTATTTCTGATTGCCGACGGGGTGGAGATCCCGCAGCTGCAGCGCGTAATCGTCTCCATCGGAGACCACATCTCTATGCAGCCTACGATCGAACAGGCCATCTTTGATATGTTTGGGGATAATCCGGACTTTACTCTGCCTGCAGGTGTGCTGCCGGAGACAATTACGTTGAGCAGCGAAGAGTTTCCGGTGATCCCGGAAGATCTGCCCGCCCAGGTTTCCTCCAGCCAGTTGACTGAGCTCCGCTCACTCTGGGAGGATCTCACCCGTTCTGCAACCGATGGGGACTGGGTCCGTTTTGGAGAGCTGATGCAGGAGATTGACAATATGATCGACGAAGAGTGAGATCTTCAGGTGCAGAGTAGTCCGGATGACATCTGACTAGAGATCTCTCTCGGCCAGCTCCATCCAGCGGCTGGTTTTCTCTCCGATCTCCAAATCAAGCCTCTCCACCTCTTTCGAGAGTTCCAGCTGCTCGGGATACTCCAGCGAGGGATCATTTAAAGAATCTATGAGATGGGACTTCTTCTCTTCCAGAGACTCGATCTCTTTCTCAAGCTTCCCCATCTCTTTTCTTTCGGTGAATGTAAGTTTCTGCTTCTCCGTTGCGCTCTTTCCAGTTTCAGATTTCAACTCTCTTCCCGATCCGGAAGAGTTCACTCTGGCGGATCGTCTCTCTTCTGCCTCCCGCTTTTTCACCTCCTCCCGGTACTCTTCGTACGTACCGTGAAAATCCCCGATCACGCCATCTCCTTCAAATGTGAAGTAGTGGTCGACCAGCTTATCCATAAAGAACCGGTCGTGGGATACCAGAATCAGGCAGCCTCCGAACGACTCCAGAAACTCTTCCAGTTTTTGAAGGGTTGTCAGATCAAGATCATTCGTCGGCTCATCCAGGATCAGGAAGTTGGGATTTTTGATGAGGGTCATCATCAGGCCCAGCCTCCTTTTCTCCCCGCCGCTCAACTTGGCTGCGGGAGTGTATTGCATATCGGGTGAGAACATAAAATGCTCCAGGAACCTGGAGGCACTGATCTCCGATCCATCCGCAAGTTTTACCACATGGGCGATATCTTTCATAATATCGATCACACGCTCCTCTTCGTTGAATGTGATCCCTCGCTGGGTGTAGTGCCCGAATACGATCGTTTCTCCTACAATAATTTCACCTGAATCGACTGGCTCACTACCGGTCAGGAGATTCAGAAAGGTGCTCTTCCCCACTCCGTTCTTACCTATTATTCCGATGCGTTCTCCGCGACTGAAGGAGTAACTAAAATCATCCAGAATGACGGTGTCATCAAATTTTTTGTACACATTTTTCAACTCCAGGATCTTTCTCCCCAAACGGGCCATGTCGGCTTCCAGCCGTATTTCAGAAGTATCGTGAGAACTCAGCGCCTGTTTTTCAATCTCATAAAATGCATCTTTACGGGTTTTAGATTTCGAGGTCCGCGCTTTGGGCCCCCGCCGCATCCACTCCAGCTCTTTTTTATAGAGTTGCCGGACTTTCTCCTGCCGGGTCTGCCCTGCCTCTTCCCGTTCCGCCTTTTTCTCCAAAAAGTAACTGTAGTTCCCATTGTGCTGATAGAGATGGCTGCTTTCCAGCTCGAGAATTTGGTTACAGACTCTGTCCAGGAAATATCTGTCGTGAGTCACCATGAAGATAGATTTTCTCGTTTGAAGCAAGTAATTTTCCAGCCACTCGATCATCTCTACGTCCAGATGGTTGGTGGGTTCGTCCAGCAGAAGCAGATCGGGTTCATCAATCAGAAGAAATGCCAGAGCTACCCGTTTACGTTCGCCTCCGGAAAGCGTTTTGATCGGTTGATCGAGATCCCGGATGTTAAAAATGGAGAGAATGTTCTCCAGCCGCTGTTCATAATCCCAGGCTCCTGCCGCTTCCATCTCTGCTGTGGCCTCACCGAACTCCTTTTGCGTAACTTCGTTAAAATCCTCTGCCTGGGCGTCAACGGCCCGAAGGTATCTCTCCACGATAGGGAAAAGGCCGGAATGCCCGGTTGCAATATATTCACGAATCGTTTTCGTATCGTCCAACAAGGGGTCCTGCTCCAGATAGCCGGTTGTAATACCTTTCTGAATCATCACCTCACCCGTTTCAGGAGTCTCCTTTCCTGCCAAAATCTTGAGAAGTGTAGATTTACCACTTCCATTCTCAGCCACCAAAGCTGTCTTGTCTTCCCTTCCGATACGGAATGTGAGCCCCTCAAAAAGGGGGTCCCCACCAAATTGTTTGGAGAGATTTTCTACCGATAAATAGGTCATATATGAGTCATACGGTTTAAGATTCCACTCTCTTAATATAACCATCTCATCGGGGAGAGGATAGCCTCCTTCTTAGGAAGGACAGGATCTGACCTCTTGTTATCTTATTGAAGTTCTTAACCACTATCTTTACACCGGTACGTATCATTTATTCATTTCAAAACTGACTTCTGCTACTTTGCTTCATAAATTTTCTACTGCTCTCTTAGCTCTTGTACTCTTCTGTGTTCCGGCCATGGCTCAGATAACTGCCGATCTCGACTCTGTTACTGTAACAGCATCTCGTATTACGACTGATATTTCGGAAAGCGGAAAAAGTGTCTCTGTCTATACAGCGGATGATATCCGCAAATTACCTGTCACCTCAGTGGACGATCTTCTACGATACCTTCCGGGCATAAATCTGAACAGCAGGGGCGGGTTCGGTGTACAATCGGATGTGGGTATCCGTGGCACCACCTTCTCCCAGGTCCTTTTTTTACTGGATACGACACCGCTCAACGATCCTCTTACCGGCCATTACAACACCAATATACCCGTCTCCCTCGCCGAGATCGGGCAGATTGAATTAATCCGGGGCCCGGCAAGCGCCTCTTACGGCCCCGATGCGGTAGGCGGAGTCATTCATATAAAAACAAAAATGTTCATGGAACGTGAAATCTCCCGTGCCAAACCCGGCGAAACCCTGGCGTCGTTACAGGCCGATCTCTCTGCAGGTGAGCACGGTCTGTTTATGACCGACGGGAGCGCGGGGATCGAAAAGGGAAAGTGGCGGTTGACTCTTTCAGGACGAGATTCCCGGTCGGATGGTGAGCAGGTTCCCAATCCGGTCTATCCGGAAGATCAGCAGGCCGAGAAGTATTACAATACCTACTTCCAGCTCTCTAACATTTCCCTGGCCGCATCTTCCAGAATCACGGACAGGCTCACAGCTTATCTTCGAACGGGGCTTGATCAGCGCAGCTTTAACGCAAGATATTTCTACACCCAAAGCACAGCCGACAGGTCTACCGAAGAAATTTCTGCACGGTGGGTTCTATCCAACTTAACATACTCTATGGGGAAGCAGTCTGTAGAACTCCAGATTTCATACCGGAATGTGGAAGATCTCTACGATTTCAATCCTGATGTCTCCCCTGCCAACCTCCATCAGACCGAAAGCCTCCACCTGAATGCATCCCACTCTGTATCTCTCAATCCGGTAATTACGGGTGCATCCTCGCTCAGGATACTCTCGGGGATACAACACACCTTCAAGGGGATCGAGAGTACAGACAGAGGGGATCATTCCGACAGGACAATCGGTATCTATTCCGTCTCTTCACTTAGCTGGGAAAACGGCATGCGTCTTACCGGCAGTGCACGGCTGGAGCTGAACAGGACGAACAGCCTCAGCTTTCTGCCCCAGGTCAGTGCTTCCTGGAAAAGAGGAAAGGTCACCTACCGTAGCTCCATTGGACGTGCCATCCGTTTTGGTGATTTTACTGAGCGGTATGTCAGCTTCAATCTTCCCGACCTGACTCCACTTAGAAATATAGGAAACCCCGATCTGAAACCTGAAACTTCAGTAACCATGGACCTCGGTGTCGACTGGAGGCCCGCACGTACCATTCGCCTCTCCCCCACCCTGTTTATTCGTTCCTCTGCCAACCTGATCGACTACAGCCTCACCCGTTCAGACGACATCCACAACGCACCTAATCTTCTGCCGGGCGAACACTATTTCTATGCAGGTAACATCTCCAGAGCCGTGACCAAAGGAGCTGAGTTTCAGGGATATTTTCAGCTCGCCGAAAGAGCTCGATTCCATGCTGGTACAATCCTTGGATATACCTGGCTTCACACTTCTGACAAGGGCGATACTGTCTCCAGATATATTGCAAACCACCCTTCCCATCAACTTCAGTGGAGTCTGAGTTTGCGAATGAACAGACTCTCTGTAAACACTCTCTCTTCTCTGCACGTCCGCTCACCCCAGGGAAGTGAACTCGCAGGTGCAGAAATTCCGCGCTCCTATTTTGTAGCCAATATAAAACTGGGGTACTCCCTTTTCTCAAGCCGGGTTCAGATCTACACTGACATCCTGAATATAACAGATACGAATTATCAGGAGATCCTGGGGGCACCCATGCCGGGGAGATGGGTCAAGGCAGGTGTAAGGTTCAATCTGCAGGAACTGTAATTTTCACTCTACTTGCAGGGGTGTCTGGCCCTGCCCTTGCAGCATTCGAACACTATTCATCTTCCTCCCGGGTGTTCATGAACTCTTCCCCGGGAAATACTCTGCCACTGCAGATATCGCTCATAGCAGGGTGAATAAAAAAAGGGATACAACCTGTTGTTGTATCCCTTTTCAATTCTATTACCGGAATCGTTCCGGCCACGTTACATCCAGAACCGGACTCTTATTCAATGACCAGTTCTACCCGTCTGTTGAGCTGTCGGGCTTCGTTGGACTCATTAGGTACGAGTGGCTGAGTTTCGCCATAACCTTGTGTGGTAATTCTGTTGCCATCAATTCCTGCATCGATCAGATACTGTCGTACAGAGTTGGCACGTCTTTCAGAGAGACCCTGGTTGTAGTCGGTTGCACCGATATCACAGGTATGTCCTGTCACAGAGATGTTCTTCTCAGGATTTCTTGCAAGCGCACGTACTACATTAGCCAATGTTGGTTTCGCATTCTCCCGGATTGTAGAAGAGTCGAATGCAAAGAGTACATCACTGTCCATGGTTACTTCTACACGGTCGAGATCTTCAACAAGTTGCTCGAGATTGGCGAGACGGTCTTCCATCTGATCCATTCTGTCAGAAAGGGCCTGAATCATGTCCTCATTGTTGCTGATTCTGCCTTCATGATCCTGAACTCTGCTGTCAAGGTCATCGATTCTCTGGGAGAGACCTTCGATATCCGCTGCGGAAGCCCATGGTCTGTAGGTATGCCAGTCGGCATCTCTGTCGCTGCCGCCCAATTTGATCTGAAGTCCACCGGTAAGAGAGCTCCAGTGATCCTGGTTACGGCGGTGTAAGTCTATCGGCCCTTCTGGACGTGTTCTGAATCCATCGATAATATCGTTGTTGGCAATATTATAGTCATACTGCACAAACAAGTCTACCCGTCTGCCGAGATTAAACCTCATTCCAGTTCCGAAAGTAGCAAAGAAAGCATTTTCACTGTGATCTTCCCCAATATAATCTTCAGAACCGTTAAACTGTGAGTTCCCCATGGATGTTTCCACGTCGTTGAAAATCATACCAAGACCTGCCAGAGCGTAGAGATTGATCCGCTCATTTTGTCCACCAAGCAATCGGAGCAGGTTGAACTGACCGGTCAAAGAG
>Ga0209487_1003690_pt1 | contig 11931 bp, 11 predicted proteins | sample Poulit2012_FD_187524 | JGI IMG/M metagenome (GOLD analysis project Ga0209487, IMG submission 187524) | Agricultural soil microbial communities from Georgia to study Nitrogen management - Poultry litter 2012 (SPAdes) (version 2) | ecosystem: Environmental > Terrestrial > Soil > Agricultural land... | reverse complement strand
CATAGTAGACCCATCGCCAAATCCCCAGATAAGTCGCTCCGCTCCGGTTGGCATAAGTTTACGATGCTTGCCTAAATACTCACCTGTTTCTGAAAAGAAAATAACCGTGCAATAAAGCGTTCCACCCTCACGCTCGATTACTCCAACAACCAGCTGAAGGTTATTATCTTTTGCTATTTCAGCAATTTGCTCACAATGCACACCCGGCACATCAATCGCTTTTTCCCAATACTTACGGAATTCATCTCGACCGCTATCGCCACGATGCCCAACTAGTGTGTCAAAGCTTGAACCACGAGGATAGCCACCGATATACGCCTCAGGAAACAAAACAAGTCGTGCACCTTGTTGCGCCGCTTTCTGTGCCGCTTCCCTGATCTTACTAATTGCCTCCTGAGTGGTCGAAGCTGGCCTAAGCTGGGCGACGGCAACCTTAAATTTAATTTCTGATTCCATAGATTGATCCTTCTAGGTAAATTTTGTAGTAGTATGGTTTCTGATATTTCAGATTGGCGTATCATGATAATATTATATTGTTTTCTATCAATCGAACAACTCTAGCCAAAAAAAGGAGACGGAGATGACAAGGTTCGCTATTTCACGACGGACGGTTCTAAAACTTGCAACAACAATTGCTATTGGTGGCTTAAGCACAGGGATGGTTGCCGCTCAAGCAGCAGATTATCCCGACAAACCCATTACTATGATTGTTCCATTTGCCCCCGGAGGTCCGGCTGACATCATGGGCAGAACGGTAGCCAAGGCATTAAGCGAGTCACTTGATGTAAGTGTTGCTGTAGTGAATCGGGCCGGTGCCGGTGGCAACGTAGGAACCAACGTGGTTGCCCATGCTGATCCCGATGGTTATACGATAGGTGTAAGCTTAATTAGCAGCTTGGCCATCGCGCCTAGCCTATTAAAATCACTACCCTACGATGTAGAAGAAGATATCGCCCCTATCAGTATGGTCGGTATTGCGACACCTGCGATATTGGCGCATCCTACTGCTCCCTTCGATACTTTTGAAGAATTCATCGAATATGTAAAAGAAAACCCAGGGTCAATTAAATACTCTACGCCTGGAATTGGAACTGCCCCGCACTTGGCATCCGAATGGTTGAGTTCGCTTGCTGATATCGACATTAAGCATATTCCTTACAAAGGAACAGCACCGGCGTCACAAGACTTGTTAGCAGGTGTTATTCCTGTAGGCTTTGAGAGCTCGCTGGTAACGGCGGCTAGATCTGTAGATGCTGGCAAATTAAAAGCCCTCGCTGTCATGACGAAAGATCGCTCAAATTTGCTGCCCGATACACCAGCTATTTCTGAACTCGGTTACCCAGAATTTGATGCTGCCAACTGGTTTTGTTTAGTTGCACCTGGCGGAACACCTGATGAAATCATTCAGAAACTAAATGAAGTGGTTGTATCCGCCATGGAAGATTCCAAAATTATTGATAACTTTTCGGAAATTGGTGTTGTTGCACAAGGCTCCAGTCCTGAAGATTTAAAAGAATATATTCGCGAAGAAACTGAGCACTGGAAAGGAATCATTGAAGATAACGACATTACTGTCCAATAATTTCTGTAATTTATTTTTCATAATGTCACTCTAATAGACTAGTGTTGTTAATGAATTTATCAATAACGCTAGTCTATTTATTATTAAGATAACCAATCGTTATAGGGAGAATGGAATAATGCAGATTAACAGAAAAGCTGTATATTCATTCGCCATAGTGTTCATTCTCGGTGTTGCCACTGTAATAACGAGTATTAAATATGATGTTGGAACACTTGATTCACTTGGTCCAGGTGCAGTTCCATTTGGCATTGGATTCTTACTGCTATTACTAAGCCCATTTGTTTTATTTGAACCAACAGGCTCTGAAGAAAAAGAAGAGCAAGAAACAAGTACTAAAGAAACTAAAGGCCAACATAGGGGTTGGTTATTTGTTACTACTGGTGCAATCTTATTTATCGTTTTAGGACGCTATGGCGGACTCGTTCCCGCAACAATAGGAACGGTATTTGTCGCAGCTCTAGGCGATCGCCATAACTCAATTTTATCTGCCCTAACACTCGCCATCGGGGTGTGCATCTTCTCTGCACTAGTATTTCATTACTTACTAAGGATGCCAATACCACTCATCACATGGGGATGATTATGGAATTATGGGATAATATTCTTCTAGGCATCACAACGGCAGTTAGTTGGCAAAATTTATTATATGCGTTTAGTGGCGTTATACTGGGTAACCTCATTGGGGTTTTACCAGGCATTGGCGCTATTGCCGCAATTTCCATGCTGCTACCCGTCACTTATGGCTTGGATCCTGCTGGTGCCTTAATGATGCTAGCGGGTATCTACTACGGTTCGACCTATGGTGGTGCTATCACCTCTATTTTGCTCAACCTCCCTGGAACAGCCCAGCATGCCGTTATCTGTTTAGATGGCAACCCCATGGCACGACAAGGACGAGGCGGACCCGCTTTGCTTAGTGCAATGGTGGCTTCATTTATTGGTGCCTCGGTTGGCGTAATTATTCTTGCGCTCTTTAGCCCTTTACTTGTCGCTCTTGCTTTTCAATTCGGCCCGGCCGAATACTTCTCTCTAATGCTACTTGGCTTATTAGCAGCGGCAACACTAACTGCTGGATCGGCAATAAAGGGCATTATCATGACATTGATAGGACTGCTTGCAGGCATCATTGGAATGGATGTCAATACTGGACTTTTGCGGTTTACATTCAATATCCAAGAAATGCAAGATGGACTCTCTTTGGTTGCCCTAGCAATGGGGTTATTCGGTGTGAGTGATATTTTGGGAAGTGTAAACAAGTTGGGAGTTGGTGCAAGTGTTGTCGATAACAAGGTTACAATGCGATCACTATGGCAAGGACGCAGGGAGCTCAAGGGGCTTACAGGTTCGATGCTGCGTGGCTCAGGACTAGGATCATTTTTTGGTCTCTTGCCTGGCACCGGTGGAACACTTGCTTCGTTTCTTTCCTATGCAACAGAGAAAAAACTTGCCAATGATCCGACACGTTTTGGAAAAGGTGCTATAGAAGGAGTCTCGGGCCCTGAAGCTGCTAATAGTTCAGCAGCACAAACAGCTTTTATTCCAACATTAAACCTTGGGATACCAGGTGACTCCACAATGGCTCTGATGTTGGGGGCCATTATGATACATAATATCCAGCCAGGTCCCACCCTAATGACAGACCACCCAACCTTATTCTGGGGTCTGATAGCAAGTTTTTGGATCGGCAATCTTATGTTGCTAGTACTAAATATTCCCTTAATCGGATTATGGGTACGCATGCTGTCAGTGCCCTATCGATTTATTTTTCCAATCGTTTTATTTTTCATTTGTATAGGTGTCTATAGCGAAAACAATACTTTCTTTGATGTTTGGGTTGTTATGACTATTGGTATTTTTGGCTTTGCTGTATCCCGGTTAGGATTTGAGCCCGCGCCAATGCTGTTAGGATTTATATTAGGCCCTATGGTTGAAGAAAACTTCAGGCGAGCGCTACTAGTTTCAGATGGTGATTTCACAGTATTTTTAACGAGACCTATTAGTGCTGCATGTTTAGCTTTCATTGTAATAATGGTTCTATTAAGGGTATATGGAAAACATAAAGTTCGCAGACGTCTAACGAAATGATAATAACTCTAATTGGAGTCTTAATTACTTTCTTTCAAATCTTTTATTCATAATGACATCACATAGTAAAGCTTATATTACAGATTCGACAGCGAGATTGTCGCCCACACAAGAACAACAAACACTTACTACAAAAGCATATGATGCGATTATTGATCTCATTCTGTCCTATCAATTACGACCAGGTGAGCGCACCTCAGTATCTCGCCTCGCTGAGCGACTGAACTTAGGCCGTACCCCCGTGAAAGAAGCTATTATTCGATTGGAATCTGACGGCTTACTTAGCGTCAGCAGCCGGAGTCATACCACTGTTAAAGAGATAGATGCGACTACCGCATCACAGCTATTTGCATTACGTAGAAATCTGGAAAAATTTGCAGTCGATGATGCCGTTAAGTATGCTACCACCGCTGATTTTGAACACTTGGAAACGCTACTTAGCCAACTACAAGGCCCACCAACCAATGCAGGTACACCCCAGCAAAGAATCTCTCATTATGTCAGAAGCAATGTTGCATTCCATGCTGCAATTGTTGGATGTGCTAAAAATACAATTCTTGACCATCTTTATGCGCAAGTGCAATTACAGGCCCAAATCGTAATCTATCTATATCGCTTGGAAAGCAGAGATGTTGGTAAAGCTATGAATAGTAAATACCTAGAACATTTAAATATTTTAAATGCGTTTAAGAAGCGGGACACTGAATTACTTAAGCAATTACTTGATGAGCATGCAAAGGATACCGAGAACAGCATCGTTTCTGCATTAGAAAGGCTTTAGATATGAGTCGCCCCGGTTTTATCGGGAGATTACCCGCACTACAGCAGTCACTACATTGCTAGCATTGATTTTTTATAATCCACACTACTCTTAATCAATTGTTTCATCATGGAAATCATATATCTTTTGTCATCGGAGCGATGACAAAAATAATACCCTAAATTATCTAATTTTTCTGCATTAGGTATTACATTCAATATACGCTTTTCAATTAGGGGTGCTACCCATCCTGTGGGTAAGTAGCTAATTCCTATATCGGCACCAACCAGGCCAGCAATAGCAGACATATTATTGCAAATAATTAAATTTTTATTTGAATACCCATTGCCCTTAAGCCACGATGTAAGTACGTTTGAGGCTCCCGCATGGCTGTCCATGGTAATAATTGATTTTGTTTTTATGATATGGCTGAAACTATTATCAGCTTCATTTAGCTGGGCGCTCATAACCCATTGAAACTCAACCTCTGCAATTCTCTCTGCTGCCAGGCTCATATCATGAGGCTCGTTTGCTACCACAGCAAAATCAAGATGTCCATCCAGAACCCTTTTACGCAACTCATGGCCCATCCGAACTTCTGGCTCTAATATTAATTTAGGATATTTGCTAGTGGCACATGTGATAAATTCGGCCAGCCAAGAAGATGCAGCAATCTCCCCAACACCAAACCGACATTTAATATCAAAAAGTCTCCCACTTTCCGAGATAGAAAGTATCTGATCATTTAACTCAAATAACTTCTCCACCTTGGGCAATAGCTCGTGACCAAGCGTGGTTAACGTAGCCTTATACCCCACCCTGTTAAAAAGTGAGCATTGTAGATAGTCTTCTAGAGTGGCAATTCGTTTAGACAGTGTTGATTGGGAAATATGCAGGCGTGCCGCAGCGGTAGAAAAACTATTACACGTAGCAGCAGCATAAAATGCATGCAATTCTTTTAATGTCATGTCCGGATCCTACTACTTCCCAATTTGTTTCCTAAATACGATGGAGTGCGTTTCTAAAATTTCATATGACCTCACTACAGTCATTGAATAAACTACTTTAGCTGCTCACATTATCAACTTAAAATTTATATACCTATAGGAGACGCCAACTATGGTTACAAACCAAGGGTTAAAGTGGTTAAGTGGCGCAAGTATTGCCAGTGTACTCTTAGCCTCCCCTCTAGCGTTCGCAGATACACCCACTTACCCTGATAAGCCCATCACCCTGGTGGTCCCTTATGCGCCAGGTGGTGGTACCGATGTGTTGGCTAGAGTGCTAGGTGAGGCCTTAAGCGAAGACTTGCAACAACCTGTCATTGTCGAAAACAAACCGGGAGGCGGCACAACCATTGGTACTAGTTACGTAGCACGCAGCAAAGCAGATGGCTATACACTGCTACTAGCTCCTCCAGCTTATTTGATCAACCCAAGTTTACGTAGTGATATTTCTTACGATACTCTTAAAGATTTTGATCCCATTACGAGCATTGCGATCACTCCGTTGATTATGGTTGTTAACCCAGCCATTGAAGCCAATGATTTAAAAGGCTTTATAGATTATGCTCAGAAGAATGGTGAAACACTCAACTATGGTACTCCTGGAGTTGGAAGCTCCCCACATTTAGCTGCAGAACTATTAAAAACAACACTAGGAATTGACATGGTGCATATTCCTTACAAAGGATCTGCACAGGCAACCACCGACCTTGTTCGTGGCGAAATTTCCATGTCGATTGATGTCATGATGCTTTACTTGGAACATATAGAAGCCGGGAATGTTAAACCATTAGCTGTCACCACGAGCGAAAGAGCCAGCCTGCTTCCTGATGTCCCTACCGTTGCAGAGTCTGGATATCCGGAATTTGAAGCTGTAGCCTGGTATGGAATCGTAGCGCCTGCAGGAACACCCTCACAGGCAGTTGAACGTCTTAATGATGCTCTTATCAATGTCTTACAGAAAGGAGAAATTAAAGAAAAATATAAAGACTTAGCATTTACACCATCCTACGAGTCACCCACTAAGGCCCAAGACCGAATTGAACAAGAGGTTTCCAAGTGGGGTAAAGTTGTCAAAAAAGCCGATATACATCTAGATTAACCAAAAGGTCAGCCTAATATATACTCGGACAACTATCCGTTATAAAAGGGTTGGCCCGAATCTCTTAACCATAATCGCACAAGGTGGCGCTTCATATCCTCATCATCATAATCGACGAAGCCTGTGCGCCGATGCCCACAACGAGTGTTATCAACAATTTGAATCTGACCCGGCTCAAAATAGAACTCTTTACTAAATGTCTCTCCATTCATTATTTCTTCTAAGGTAGAAATTGCCTGATGAGATAATTCATCCATTTCTACCCCAGCCAACTGATATCCGTTTTTGACCTGGTAATATGAAAGCCTACATACCAGCTTGCCATTCACGTGCTGAAATAATGGATGTTGCAAAACTTTGGGTTCCCCTGGCGCATGCTCGCGTTGCCTATCAAACAAAAAATCATCATGCAAGCGTCGAAGCAATTCGGGATGATGCTCTAACATCTCGTTATAGACACTATAAAAACTAACGACACTACTTATTCCACCTTGCTTAGCAGGTCTTAAACACAACAAACCCACATAATGTGGTGGGCATAAGTTAAAACTATTGTCCGTATGGAAATTTTGCCCTTCAGCCGTGACATCAGGCCTAACACCATTGCCTGCGCGCTTGCCTTTGTCTCTTACATCGTAAATCATCTTGCCGTCCCAGCTTTGCGCCACTGGTCGCCCTACTAATTGCATTAGAACCCAGTAAACAGCAGTCATTTCCGCCTTGGAAAACTTGTCTACAGGCAATTTATCAATGATTACAAACCCGGGGCCTTCCTCCAATTCATATTTGGCATTTTTCATCGCCTGCCTACAGGATTCCAGCTGAAAAAATTCTGGCTTGAGATGCAAAAGCGGAAGCGGATTGTCTCTAAGCTTATTGACGATTTTTTCTATTTCTAACTGGCAATTTTCATCTAATACAACGAAACCAGCATCTGGCTCCAATGTGCCAACTTTCCAGGTAATAGGCCCACTGAGGGGTTGTGTCTGAGGGGCCGTTGGAGCATGGCTATTGTCCCTCAAAATGTCTACTGCTTTACTCATTAAGAATGTCTCCTTGCTATGTATCTCCATATCCATTGAATATGAGTATACCCACGCCTCGACACATAAATAAGTGAATTTTACTCATCCAACTTCATGCATTTTTTGCAATGAGACTTCAAAAATTTAGTGAATAAAATAGGTTGTACGTAGAGCAGTAGTTTTTCTGATCATGATATATATTTTGCAGACGCCCCCAACATCTTTGCCAACAACCCCGCCAACGTCGCCTGCTCTTCCTTACTTAATCCGGCTACCAACGCCCGCTCCGTTTGCGCATGAATAGGCATTGCTCTATCCGCCAAGGCTTTACCTTCGCCAGTTAACTGCACTAACACACCACGGCCATCTTCAGGATCGGCCGACCGATTAAGCAAGCCTCGCCCCTCCAGACGTTTTACGACATTAGACAAGCCACCGGAACTGCATAATAGGCGATCAATTAATGCATTGGGGCTAAGACCGTGGGGTTCGGTTGCGACGCGCAGGGTTGCTAATACCGCATATTCAAAATACGACAGCTGAAAGGGCTGTAATACTTGTTCTACGCGACGTAAGACTAGGGTATCCAGATGAATCAATCGCCCAATGACTTCTTTGCCAGAGCTATCAATATCCGGGCGTGCGGTCTGCCATTGGATAATCCCCCTTCCTACTAAATCACGTTGCATTGCCATTTTTTCTGTTGTCATTTCAGTATTAACCCTAGTAGCATTTATCTTTCGTAAAAGATAAATTTAACCCCTCTTCTAATTTTTATCTAGTGGGCCCTATGATGAAAAAGCTTGTTCCTACTCTTGTAGCTAGCGCACTGTTATCAATAGCAGCGCCAAGCGTGGCAGCCGATGAGCTGGTTGTTGGCTTATTTGGTGGTTCCTTTGAAACCGAGTCAAAAAACTGTCACATTAGTGCGTTTGAGGAAAAAACCGGTGCCACGGTGCTCACCAAGCTGGGCAACTCCGCACAGTTCTCTGCTTCCGTACGGGCTACCCGAGGAAAATCCGACTATGACATTATTTATGTGGATAATTCCCTGGCCACTCAGCTAAAAAATGAACAGCTGCTAGAAACCATCGACAAAGCAAAGCTAAGTAATGCCGATGAGGTTGCCGACATCGCCTTTGATGATGACAACCAGTACGTCGCCTTTATGACGGGGGCCACGGCCATTGTTTACGACACGGAACAAGTCGATAACCCGCCCAAATCCTGGGAGGACTTATTTAAACCCGAGTTTGAAGGCAAGGTGGCCATTGGCGACATTAGCGGTACCTCCGGCCTGCAATTCCTGCTAGCGCTAAACCGTATGAACGGTGGCGACCTTGACAATATGGACGCCGGCTTTGAGGCAATTAAACCCCTGGCGAAATCATCCGGCCAGCTTTATACCCAAGCTGATCAAATCGTCCCCATGTTTGAGCGTCAAGAAATTTCCTTAGCGGTCTGGTATCCCGATCGTGCCGGTTCCGCCATTGATGCCGGGCTACCGTTAGCGGTAGTTTATCCAGAAGAAGGGGCAGTTGGCATTTTACCCACCGTGGTCATTCCCAAGGGCAGCAAGGCCATGGATCTGGCACATGAATATATCGATATCCTGTTATCGGCCGAGGGGCAAAAATGCTTCGCTGAAAACAAATATGCCGGTCCCGTCAACACCGAGGTAGAACTTTCTGATAAAGCGGCCAGCATTGTGGCCGTCGGCGAAAGCTTCGATAAGCTATGGCTGCCTGATCCTGCCAGCGTGGCTAAAAACTTGCCGGATTGGATGAAACGCTGGCAACGTGAAATCGCTCGCTAAGCGACCAGGAAGACACCATGCCCATCTTAACGCTGGACAAGCTGGAAAAACGCTACGGCCATTTTGTGGCAGCCTCCGATGTCAGCCTGACGGTGAATGACGGGGAGTTTGTCTCCCTGCTCGGACCCTCGGGCTGCGGCAAAACCACTGTATTACGCATGATCGCTGGCCTGCTGGAACCCACTTCGGGCAGCATACACATCGACGATAAAGATATCACGCGGTTGCCCAGCAACAAACGCAATATTGGTTTGGTGTTTCAGTCTTATGCCCTGTTTCCCCATATGACGGTGCTTGACAACATCGCCTTTGGGCTGCGTCGCCAAGGCATTAAAGGCCACGAGCTGGAACAACGGGTCAAAACGGCGTTACAACGTGTGCGCCTGCATGAACATGGGTCACGCTATCCACGTCAGCTCTCCGGTGGGCAACAACAGCGCGTGGCGGTGGCCCGCTCTATCGCGCCCGAACCACAGGTGCTGCTTTTTGATGAGCCACTGTCCAATCTGGATGCGGCCTTGCGCGATGAAATGCAGTTCGAATTAAAACGTCTGCAGTCCGAGCTTGGCATTACCACCCTGTTCGTCACCCACGATCAAGAAGAAGCGATGAGCATGTCCGATCGAGTATGCGTGCTCGCCCACGGCGTGGTTCAGCAATTTGCCAGCCCTGAAGCGGTCTACCACCGCCCTGCCAATGCCTTTGTGGCCGGCTTTATCGGTAAATCCAACCAGCTGGCAGCAACGGTGAAGGACATAACGTCCACCCATACCACGGTTAGCTTGGCCTCGGGCCATACGTTAAAGGCTGTGAACCCAGCACATAAGCTACTTCCGGGGCAATCGGTCAATGTGATTGTGCGCCAAGAGGATTTCTCTTTTCATCCACAAGCCCACGACACGGCGTTAACCGCCACGGTTGCCATGCGTTCTTTTGTAGGATCGCGGGTGCAATACGCTTTAACGCTGGGACCCGGTTGCGAGTTTATCGCTAGCACCTCTCCCAATAGCAACTACGGCAGCCTTAGCCCATCCAGTACCGTGCACGTAAGCATTGCACCCGAGCGGGTCTATCTTGCTAGCGCGTCCGAGGCCGCTGCATGAGCACCACCAAGCGCAGCGGTACCCTGCTGATTTCACCCCTGCTATTAATATTGCTGGTGCTATTTATTGCACCGGTATTATTTATGGTGCCACTAAGCCTGCAAGAATATATTCCCGGCATGGGGCCAACGGATGCCTGGACACTAGAAAACTATACCCAGATCTTTACCGACAGCTATTACCGGGAGATTATTGCGCGCACGCTGTGGCTCGGCTTTGGCGTGACGGTGTTGTGCCTATTGCTGGGCTATCCGCTGGCTTATTACATGGCACATGCCAGCGCCCGCATGCGTTTGGTATTAACCATGTTGGTCATCTTCCCCATGTTGCTTAATCTGGTGGTACGTGCTTTTGGTTGGATTGCGCTCCTGGCCGATCGTGGGCTAATTAACAATCTACTGGTGGATTGGGGGCTTATCGAAAAACCCATACGCATGATGTTTAACCTCAGCGGCCTGCTGGTGGGAATGACCCATATTTACCTACCCTTTATGGTGTTAATGCTGGTACCAGCGATCCAAGCAGTACCGCAAGATGTGCGCGATGCCGCGGCAACCTTATCGGCCAGTCGCCTAAAAACCTTTTTTCTGGTGACACTGCCCATGACGGCGCCGGGCATACTGGCGGGCTCTATTATTGTTTTTGTGCTGTCTATTAGCGCCCTGGTAACTCCTCGCATGCTAGGCGGTGCCACCTATAAAGTGATGGCCACCCTTATTTACGATGAGTTCTTGTTGACCTTGAACTGGCCCTCTGGTGCCGCACTGGCCTTTGTGCTTACGCTCATCGCCCTACTGGTAATTACCGTATCGAATCGCATTATTAATCGCTGGGGAGGGCAAACATGAGCTCGCATCAGCGCCCCGGAAAAGGTTTGGCCATTGTGGCCTTTGCCGTGATTGCCTTTTTAATGCTGCCCGTGGTTGTGGTGGTATTGGCTGCCTTTAGCGAAACTGCCTATTTGACGATTCCCCCCAAGGGCCTCACCTTCAAATGGTTTGCCAATGTGCTGCAAGATGCCTCCTGGCTACGCGCTGGCTGGACCAGCCTATGGTTGGCCTTGTCTGCCGCCTTCAGCTCCATGGTATTGGGCACCATGGCGGCCTATGCCATCCAACGCAATCTAGTGGCGGGTGCACGCCTATTAAGCAATCTATTTATGGCACCACTTGTTCTCCCGTCGGTAGTACTCGGGGTGGCCCTGCTGCAATACTATGTGGCCACTGGCTTACGTGGCTATTCGGCTGGCTTGTGGCTGGCCCATGTGGTGATTACCGTACCCTATATTATCCGCGCGGCCTTATCGGCTTTAAGCACGTGTGACCCGGCCTTGGAAGATGCCGCCACGGTGTTGGGGGCCAATCGCCTGGGAAGCTTCTATTGGGTGACCTTGCCCATTATTCGACCCAGCCTGATTGCTGGTGGGCTGTTTGCCTTTATTACCTCGTTTG
>Ga0209487_1003689_pt1 | contig 11932 bp, 10 predicted proteins | sample Poulit2012_FD_187524 | JGI IMG/M metagenome (GOLD analysis project Ga0209487, IMG submission 187524) | Agricultural soil microbial communities from Georgia to study Nitrogen management - Poultry litter 2012 (SPAdes) (version 2) | ecosystem: Environmental > Terrestrial > Soil > Agricultural land... | reverse complement strand
AGACGGTGACGGTATTCTGGAAAAAGACGGCATGAAGGCGGAGTTTACGCTTTATTATCTGGCAGATGATGAAATCAGACAATCCCTTGCGATTACTGTGGCAGACATGATGAAATCAATTGGAATTGATATCAAAGTGGAAGGCGGCAGCTGGGATGTCATTGGCGACAATATGTTCTCAAGTGCTGTGCTAATGGGCTGGGGAAGCCATGATCCGCATGAAATGTACAATATTTACAGCGGTGAAACCGCCGGGGAAGATTACTATAATACCGGGTTTTACCAGAATGACAAAGTAGATGAATACTTTAAGAAGGCATTAAATGCGACAAATGAAGAAGAAGCAAATAAATACTGGAAAAAAGCGCAATGGGATGGAAAGACCGGATTGAGTGCAAAAGGGGACGCCCCTTGGGCATGGCTGGTCAATATCGATCATCTGTATTTAGTAGATGAAAATCTGGATATCGGCAAACAGCGTATACATGTCCACGGACATGGCTGGCCGGCAACAGACAATATTACGGACTGGAAATGGAAAGATTAAATATGCAAACTGATATGCTGAAAAACCTGGGAATATTTTTTCTGCAAAAAGGGATACGAATGGTCACACTGCTTGTGGCCATTTGTTTCATTTCTTTTCTATTAATCAAAAACTCCCCGATTGACCCGGTTCAGGCCTACATTGGCGGGGATATGCTGCAGGTGAGCTCGGAACAGCGTGAGCAAATTGCTGCTTACTGGGGACTTGATCAGCCAGTTGGCATGCAGTTCCTGAGCTGGGGATCGGCACTGCTGCATGGCGATTTAGGAACTTCGATGATCTTCCGGCGCCCTGTTGCTGAGGTCATTGGTGAACGTTTTGCAAGTTCTATTATACTAATGATGAGTGCCTGGATTTTATCCGGTGTGATCGGCTTTGTGCTTGGTATTGTTGCTGCAATGAAAAAGGGGACTTGGCTAGACCGGATCATTAAAAGTTATTGTTATACACTTGCTTCCACACCGACATTCTGGATGGGGCTGCTCGTATTAATCGTTTTCGCTGTATGGCTCGGCTGGTTCCCTGTTGGCATGGGTGTTCCTGCTGGTGTGCTTGCTGAAGACGTAAGCATCGTTGACCGGATAAAGCACCTTATTCTTCCTGCTCTTACACTTAGCATTGTTGGTGTTTCAAATGTCGCGCTCCATACCCGCCAGAAGATGATTGATGTGCTTGCGAGCGAGTATATTTTATTTGCTCGAGCTCGCGGAGAAAAAGGGTTTCAATTATTTTGGCGACATGGCTTGCGAAATGTTGCACTTCCGGCGATTACGCTGCAATTCGCGGCATTCAGTGAATTGTTCGGCGGCGCGGTACTGGCTGAGCAGGTTTTTTCCTACCCCGGGCTTGGTCAGGCAACAGTCGAAGCGGGTATCAGAGGTGATGTGCCGCTTTTACTCGGGATAGTTATTTTTAGTACATTATTTGTTTTTATCGGAAGTTTACTTGCTGATCTTATTTATCTTATACTGGATCCAAGAATGAGGGAGGGATGAAATAATGCCTGTCCTTCAGAAGGAAGAAAAGCAGCCTTTCTTTCATCAAAGGAGACGGATGCTTTTTACCGCTATCATTTCAATTATTTTACTCGTCATTATCATACTGACAGGTTTGCTGCTTGATAAGGAGAGTATTGCCACAAATCTGATTGAGCGTAATGCATCGCCTTCGTGGAGCCATCTGTTTGGTACGGACTGGCTGGGCCGGGATATGTTTGCCCGCACCATGATGGGGCTTTCCTTAAGTATCGGAGTCGGACTGGCAGGCGCAATTGGTAGTGTTATTATTGCACTTGTGCTTGGTATGATCGCGTCGACAGGCAAAATGGCCGATCGCATCATTTCTTGGCTGATTGATCTTTTTCTCAGTGTGCCACATCTTGTTACACTTATTCTAATTTCATTTACATTAGGCGGAGGGTTTAAAGGGCTCGTTGTCGGGCTTGTACTTACACATTGGCCAAGCCTTGCCAGAGTGATCAGGGCAGAAGTGATGCAGGTCCGTTCCGCGGAGTTCGTTCAAGTTTCAAGGCAAATGGGGAAATCCAGTCGGTGGGTTCTAATGCATCATATTTTCCCGCACATTAGCCCGCAAGTCATCATCGGTTTTATGCTACTGTTCCCACATGTTATTTTACATGAGACGGCGGTTACCTTTTTAGGCTTAGGGCTGTCACCGCATGAACCGGCGATAGGTATTATTTTATCTGAATCAATGAAGTACTTGTCCTCTGGCATGTGGTGGCTCGCTGTCTTTCCGGGACTTGCACTGCTGCTTGTAGTGAGGATATTTGATCACATCGGTGAATTTCTCCGTACGATCCTGGACCCCGCCAGTGCACATGATTAGCTGAGCGGTATTTTGATGGGGGTGAGTGAAATGTCTATGCTTGAAGTCAGCAATTTATCGGTTGCGTTTAAACAATATACTTCCGGTCTGAAACGAAAGCATCAGCAAGTCATATCTGATTTGAATGTGAAACTTGAAGCGGGTAAAATACTTGCGGTAGTGGGTGCGAGCGGATCAGGAAAAAGCTTACTAGCACATGCAATACTTGGTGTGCTCCCGAATAACGCGGAAGTAAGTGGAACGATATGTTATGAGGGTGAGGAGCTCTCGCAGAAGCGAAAAATGGCATTGAGGGGCAATGAAATTGCTCTTGTACCGCAATCAGTTAATTATCTGGATCCGCTTATGAGGGTAGGTAAACAAGTTCGCGCCTCAGTAAGAAGCGGTGATGCAGACGTTAAGCAAAAGGCGGTATTCGATCGGTATCACCTGGAGCAGAAAACCGCGGACTTGTATCCATTTCAGTTATCAGGAGGAATGGCGCGCAGAACATTGCTCTCTACTGCTATTATTAGCGGGGCAAAAGTGATCATTGCGGATGAGCCGACACCCGGACTTGATCCGGCGGTCATGGGGGAAGCACTGAAAAGCTTCAGAGAACTGGCGGACAGCGGCTGTGCGGTCATGCTCATTACCCACGATATTGATGCGGCACTCACGATTGCCGATGAGATTGCTGTGTTTTACGCAGGAACTACAGTGGAAATCGCCCCGGCGAAAAACTTTTCAGGTAAGGGGGAAGCATTAAGGCATCCCTACAGCAAAGCGTTATGGCGGGCTCTCCCGCAAAATGACTTTATCCCGATACCAGGATCCCAGCCGCATCCGGATGCATTGCCTAGTGGTTGTTTATTTGCACCGCGCTGTCCCTGGGCAACAGAAGCATGTGTTGATAAACGGCCGGAAATGCGAGAACTCAGGGGTGGAACGGTGAGGTGTATTCATGCAACTTGAAGCAAAACATATCGGATTCCGTTACCGAAATGGACCATGGCTGTTCCGCGACGTGAATCTGACAGTATCTCCTGGTGAGATCGTCGGCATTCAGGGACCCAGCGGGCAAGGAAAAACAACCTTTTGCCGAATCTTAGCGGGCTTTGAGCAGTCTGCCGAGGGAACGGTACACTATAATGGTGTGCCAGTGTCTACACGGGGATACCATCCGGTACAGCTCGTTTTGCAGCATCCGGAAAAGGCAGTAAACCCACGTTGGAAAATGGAAAAGGTGATCCGAGAGGGATGGGATCCGGATCAGCATGTCATGAAGGCATTCGGTATTGAACAGGAATGGATGACGCGCTGGCCAAGCGAGCTATCCGGCGGAGAACTGCAGCGATTTTGCGTTGTACGCGCGCTCGGACCGGATACACGTTTTCTTATTGCAGATGAAATGACAACAATGCTGGACGCTATCACCCAAGCACAGATCTGGCAAGCAGTATTGGAAATTGCCAAAGAAAGAGAAATGGGTATGATTGTTGTCAGCCATGAAGAGAAGTTGATGGATCGTCTATGTGACAGAGTGATCAGCTTGCATAAGTGAAGCAATGAAAAAACAAATAATTTTAAGCAAAAAGGTTTATTATTTTTGACTAGGTAAGTTTGAGTAAATGAAAATATTAAACGTGGGCCCCTTATTTAGGGGGAGTGAAAAGGCATGATCCAGCAGGGACCATGCCTTTTCTGACGAATGCTAGTTTCTTCATGTAACTTTCCCCAAGTTGCTAGTGCAGAACGGCTGAATTAAGTCCCCCCGTCCGAGTTATCCATAAAATTGGGGATTAATTAAGTGGGTTAGTCAACTTCATAATTCAAAATAAAACAAAAAATTCTAGTCTATGAGGTTGTGTGCTAGAACTGTTGATTTCCACTGCAGGCGGACGCTTTCACTTTATAACAGTACAAGGTCGACATCTGTTCAAGAAGACCACTTTCACAGTGTCTACTTTGCCGCGGGCATGGCTTGAGCCTCCGTGTGCTTCGCATTCCGGGGTCTCAAGGCTCATGGGACTGCACTATCGTTCGTCCCACCGAAGACATTTTGCTATTCCCGCTGGAGTCGCCGCCTTCCGTTCCAATCAACGGTGTAGTGCTTCGAACAATGAAAGATGGTATAAGTATATCTTATAGTTCGGATTATAAATAAGCTAAAACCTTATGAAATTGACCAGGATGAATCAAAAAAGTAGAGTAAACGGTTGTGAAAGATAGCCTATACTAGCAAATGGAATATGCGAGACTCCTGTAGGAGCAAATGTTTTAGGTGGGGCGAGTAATCGCAGTCCCAAAGGCCTCGATGAGACCCCGCAGTGCGTCAGCACGAGGAGGCTCATTAGCCGCCTACGGAAAGCGAGTATATTCCATTTGCGGTAACCGAAGAGCAAGCTTTTTGCCACACATTGTGCTACTCGGCATTTAATGATGGGGGATATACTTCGATCATATGGCACTAGATCTCTTGTAGGTATCCTCAGACACATCCACTCCTGAAAAATATCGCCGTGTATATTAATAAGATGGTGGTTTTTCCGCAAAACGGACATAAACCTGCTCGTATTCCGTTTCCTTATAACTGTTCAGCAATCCTTTGGCTGCGATTGTTTCTTTTGAAATCGTTTTTTGCTTGATCGTAACTGTCAATGGGTTGCTAAAAGGGCATTCACTGATGGTTACTGTTTTATCGTCAGCCCATTGAATATCCAGTTTATCTTCCTGAAAAACATGTAAGGCGTCAGGGAGAGGAATACCCTTCTTGTAGAAAGGATGTCCGGCTTCTTTTGCAACCCCAGGTTCATTTAAACAAATATATAATGATAAATTATCACAAAGCTGAAGCAGTCCATAATGGAAATCAAATAAAGTGTGATCAAAAGAAGATAAAGAATGAATGATGCGCTTTCTGCGTTGCTCTTCTTTTTGGATAAATTCTGTTGCTTCTGGTGAGGAATCACTTAAAAGAAAACGGGAGTAATGATAGCTGCATAGCAGTGCTGCGTAAGGATCGTCTTTTTCCACTACATCAATCCCGTGCTTGTAAAACACCGTCTTTGGCTTGTTGGGAAAATCAATAAAAGTGTAAGGCATTTGCTTTTCATCATTCCAAAATGGTTGTTTGTCAAACAGCTTCCATCCGTAATCATGATGAATAATGGCATATTCTACTGATTCTCTAAATGACTCCCCTGCAAAAAAGGAATCTTTCCAGGCTTTCATCAAGTCGCCGGAAATATGGGCATGGTTATCTTGTTCAATCATCACAAAATTGTCTTTCCGTTCCCGCACAATCATGTATCTCACCCTTTTAGTCAAAGTCTGTTTGCATCCAGATTATCATTGGTGAATGAGGTTTACCACTTGTTTGTTTTCAAAAAAAGTGTTTTTTTAAAACCATATGGGGGAATAGCTATATTAGAGTACAAAAGAAGGAGTGTTTTATCATGACGGAAAGAATCTTTACCAGTCCGGCAAAATATGTACAAGGAAAAAATGTCATTAAAAATATAGGTAGTTATGTAAAGGGAATTGGAAATCAGACCATTGTTTTAGCCGATGAAACCGTATGGGACATAGCTGGACACAATGTTGTAGATGAATTAAAAAGGGAAAGCATTTCTTCTGAAGAGGTTGTTTTTAATGGTGAAGCGTCCAAGGCAGAGATTAAACGCATTGCGGATATAGCCAACAAAGCCAAGGCAACGATTGTTGTAGGTGTTGGTGGAGGAAAGACACTTGATACGGCAAAAGCTGTATCCGATGAAGTGGACGCATATACTGTTATTATTCCGACAACAGCTTCCACTGATGCGCCGACAAGTGCACTATCTGTTGTATATTCGGATGATGGTGTCTTTGAGGGATATCGTTTTTATAAAAAGAATCCGGACTTAGTCGTAGTTGATACGAAAGTTATTGCAGGTGCACCAGCTCGTTTTATGGCTTCCGGTATTGCTGATGCACTTGCTACTTGGGTAGAAGCCCGCAGTGTAATTAAAGCAGAAGGCAATACGATGGCCGGTGGTACAACGACGATTGCTGGACAAGCTATTGCCGAAAAGTGTGAACAAACTCTATTTGCATATGGGCATCTTGCATATGAATCGGTCAAAGCAAAAGCGGTTACACCAGCATTAGAATCTGTTGTAGAAGCAAACACGCTGCTTAGTGGTTTAGGATTTGAAAGTGGCGGTTTAGCGGCGGCACATGCCGTTCACAATGGTTTCACTGCGTTAAAAGGTGATATTCATCATTTAACACATGGTGAGAAAGTTGCATTTGGGACGCTTGTTCAACTTACATTAGAAAAGCATTCAATCCAAGAAATCGAACGTTACATTGCATTTTATATCAGTTTGGATCTCCCTGTAACATTAGAAGATATCAAGCTAAAAGATGCTACAAGAGAGGATATTATGAAAGTAGCTGAAGCGGCAACGATTGAAGAGGAAACCATTCATCAGGCTTTTAATATAACAGCCGATGATGTCGCAGATGCAATCTTTGCAACTGATCAATATGCTAAAGCGTATAAAGAAAAACAATCTCTTTAATGCTACACTAAAGGAAGAGCCTTATGAAGGGCTCTTTTTTCATCGACTGAATAATTTCAATGTAAAGAACATACTATGTTATACTGATTTTAAACTATGCCTCTTTTCGTGAGTTTTGGGACTGGGACTTCGGTTACTCGTCCCACCGAGAGAATTGTTGCTTTTAATCTTCACTGTTGATATAAACTGCGACGTAAGGGCATGTTGATTTCCAATTGCGTATGCGTGTGCTATTGCTGCCGTCCGGGATCGATCCGGGCGGATGCTTTCCGCGGGCAACGCTTCAGCTTCCTCGGAAGCACAAGCCACTTCCTCCGGGATCTTCAGCTGTTGCTTTTCCCGCTGGAGTCACCACCCTTCTCTCACCCGAACTAGTGATGTGGTTGATGTTAATTTTTGTACTCGTACTACTATAGCTAATGGTAGTAAATGCAATACCAGCGGAGGAAATACACGGAGACTCCTGGGGGAGGAAAGGCCTCGGTGAGACCCCGCAGTGCGTTAGCACGAGGAGGCTCACCAGCCGCCCCCGGAAAGCGTAGTGTATTTCCGAAGCGGATAAACGCACCAACCACCATTGATATTACTTCGCAGTTTATAAATCTTGTGTCGAAAACTACAATTCTTTTCGGAGGGATGAGTAACCGCAAATGTTTTTAATGGGACGAGTAAGTGCAGTCCCAGTCTCAATTTTTGAGAAAAGAGCCTAAATTATTAGAAAGGATGATACATCATGGTCGCAACGATTATCATCATTGTTATTGTTGCTATTATAGCAATATTCCTGATTTCAAGTTATAACAATTTTGTTAAGTATCGTAATTGGGTCAAAGAGTCCTGGAGCCAGATTGATGTTCAGTTAAAACGGCGATATGACCTTATTCCCAATCTGGTTAACACCGTAAAAGGTTATGCGGAACATGAGAAAGAAACATTGGAGAAAGTTATTCAAGCGCGTAATCAATTGGTACAGGGATCACCACAAGAACGAATCGAAGCGGATAACCAAATTCAAGGCGCATTAAAATCAATTTTTGCATTGCAAGAATCATATCCAGACCTTAAAGCAAATCAAAACTTCTTAAAACTTCAAGAGGAATTAACATCAACGGAAAATAAAGTTGCTTATTCGAGGCAGTTGTACAATAAAACAGTTGCTGAATATAACATTAAACGTGAATCGTTTCCGGGTAATCTAGTAGCTGGTATGTTTAACTTTAATAAAGAAGAACAGCTGACTATTCCTGAGGCAGAGCGCGAGGCTCCAGAAGTGAGTTTTTAACAGATCCCCGAAAGAAGTCTCCCTCTTCAAGCGCGTGTTGGGTGTAACCCAGTGGTAAGTGGGAGATGAATTTCGGTTTGCGACAGCAAAAAGGCACTTGCATAATTAGAATATTCGTTCTATAATTAAGGCAGGAGATGATGATCATGCTGCTGAATCTAAAGTACGAGATATTTCCAACAGAAGATCAGAAAGAAACCTTGGACTGCTGGTTGCAATATTGTCGTCAAACCTATAATTCTGCTTTATTAGATAAGCAACGGATGTATAAGCAATCCAAAACACCTTATAATCGTTTTGATATGCAAAGACAATTGAAGTTGGATAAGGAAAAGCATGTCTTTCTAAAAGAAATGCCGTCCCAGCCTCTACAAGAGGTATTTATTCGACTGGATAAATCATTCAACAATTTTTTTCGGAGAGAAGCTGATTATCCAAAGATAAAGAAATACAAAGATTATAATAGTATGACTTTCCCACAATTTGGCTTCAAGCCAAACATGACACATCGCTATGCCGCTTTCTTTTCCGAAAATGGCAAGTTGCGGTTGTGCAAGCTTGGAGAAATTGCAATCAACATGCATCGTGCAATCGACGGACCCATCAAACAACTCATCATCAAACGGCAAGGTAATCGTTGGTATGCTATTTTTTGTGTCGAGAGGCGGGCATTACCAAAGGATATCGATAAAAATCGTGCTGTAGGCATAGATGTCGGGCTAAATAAATATGCCGTTCTGTCAAACGAAGCATCCTTTAAAAACCCCAGATTTCTCATCAAAACAGAGAAAAAGCTGAAAAAGGCACAAAGAAATCTAGCCAAAATGAAAAAAAGATCATCTAATTTCGTTAAACAAGTCATCAAGGTACAACAACTCCACGAGAAAGTATCCAACCAGAGGCGAGATTTTCTTCACAAATTAAGCTATAAATTATCTAAGGATTATTCAATTATTGCGGTAGAAAACCTAAATATCCGGCACATGGTCAAAAATAAGAGACTATCCAAGTCGATATCTGATGCCGGGTGGGGGATGTTTCGTGATATGCTTTTCTACAAGTGTGAAAGAGAAGGCGGGCTTCTAATCAAAGTAGAACCGGCATTCACCACACAAAATTGTTCTTCTTGTGGCACAAGTGTAAAAAAATCCCTGTCCGTTCGAACCCATATATGCAAAAAATGCGGTATCATATTGGATCGTGATTATAATGCGAGTCTCAATATCCTGCAAAAGGGAATGGCACGTTTAGATCAACACCTAGCGAGTGTCTGAGAAAATAATAACTGTAGGGCAAGGTTGTGTCCGAACAGTATAATTAACGCCTGTGGAGACAGTGTAAGACGTAATGGAATCCCTATTATGCGACAGTCGGAGAGGCAGGAAGCCCCCGCTTCAAACAATCCGAAAGGACGTTAAGCGGCGGGTCATTCACTGGGGGATTGTGATGCTTTATAAACAAATTTTGCAAAATAAACGTAAAACTTTATTCCTCGTCGCTTTATTTAGTGTGCTCGTTCTCTTGTTGGGGTGGGCGATAGGCTACTTGGTTAATAACGATTCCATAACAGGGATCATCATTACCATTGTGGTTTTGGCTGTGTACATTCCGATCACCTATATGACTGCGAGTTCCCAGGTTTTGAATATGTCCGGTGCGAAGCAAATCAGGAAGGAAGATCATCCCGAACTTTTCGATATTGTCGAAGAGCTCTCTATCGCTGCCCGGCTTCCAATGCCGAAAGTTTATATTGTAAATGATCCGGCACCGAACGCATTTGCGACGGGCATCAAACCGGAGAAAAGTTCCGTTGCCTTCACGACCGGTTTGCTGGAACAGTTAAATCGTGAAGAACTCTCGGGTGTCGTTGCTCATGAGCTTGCACATATACGTAACTATGATATTCGTCTTATGACGATCTGTGTTGCACTCGTCGGGGTTATTATTCTTATTGCGAATGTTGGATCTCGTATGCTGCTTTTTGGTCGCGGTCGAAGAAACAATCAAAAAACAAATCCGATATTATTAATCGTGGCACTGGTCCTTGTTATTTTGGCTCCCATTGCTGCTCAATTTGTTAAACTTGCCGTCTCAAGAAACCGCGAATACCTAGCAGATGCTACAGCAGTTGAATTTACAAGGAATCCTGTCGGCTTAATCAATGCGCTACGTAAAATCAGCGGTGTACCGAGAGATGTCCAGGACGCGAAAGAAGCAACAGCATCGATGTATATTATTAATCCATTTGGTAAAAAACGCAGAAGGCGAAAGAAAAATAAAAATCTGTGGGCAACACATCCATCAACAGAGAGTCGAATTGAGCAACTGGAAAACATGTAATAACCAACAGATACAAAGGGGAGGAATGAACCATGCCAACTTGCCAAAATTGCGGTAAAGATTGGAACTGGAAACAAACGGTGAAACGTTCTTTTACTTTAGGTACCGGGATGAAGTGTCCCTACTGTGAAAGCAAGCAGTATTTTACTACTAAAGCAAGGAGAAGGAGTAGTCTTCTTTCCTTTATTGTACCACTGCTCATTCTCCTCCCCTGGCTTTTTGAGCTTTCAATTCCCGCGATAATCAGCATTTTCATAGGATTTTTTCTAGTGTTTATCGGAATTTATCCATTTTTAGTAGAACTGTCGAATCAGGAAGAACCGCTTTTGTAGTGAGGCTGTTCATTTTTTTAAAAAAATGTAATGACTTATCCTCAAATTATGGTATAATGATATTTGCGATGAGCTGATTTGTGTAAGTCGAAATGACAATGCAATACATGTGGATGTGAACACATGGTCTTTCGCCACAAATTTCGTGAAGACGTCTGTATTTTATGCAGGCGTCTTTTTTGTATGTGGAAAAAGAACCGAATCTCCGGTATTTCATTTTGGAAATTGGTGTTAAAATGTTTAAAAAAGTTCTATACATGTTCTACCATGAAGAGGGAATGAATACAGTAGTAGAGATTATTTTGAAAAGGACAATGATCTATGACTTATATTTTATTACTCATCGGATTTGGCTTATTAATGAAAGGAGCAGACCTGTTTGTTGATGGAACGTCCAATATTGCAAGGCTGCTTCGTGTTCCGGCTATTTTAGTCGGTTTGACAATTGTTGCATTAGGGACGAGCGCTCCTGAAGCGACAGTCAGTATTACTGCTGCACTAAAAGGCAGTGCGGACGTGTCACTCGGGAATGTTATCGGAAGTAATATTTTCAATATAACACTTGTGGTTGGCATAGCCGCATTTTTAGATCCGTTAAAAGTAGAAAATGAAACGATTAAAAAGGAAATACCCTTTACCATTTTAGCGAGTGCTGCATTACTTATTCTGATCAATGATGTGGCACTGCAAGGATTTGATCAAAATTTACTTACCCGGAGTGACGGTTTAATCTTTTTGTTATTCCTAAGTATTTTCATTTACTATGTTTTTGAAGTTGCCATGAAAAGCAAAAGCAACCAAGAAACAGATAAGGAAGAAATCCCTGATAATATAAAGTGGGGTAAAAGTATTGTCTTCACATTGATCGGAGTAGCTGCCATTATCTTCGGCGGAAACATGGTTGTAAAGAATGGTACCGAAATTGCTTATTCATTAGGGATGAGTGAGACATTAGTGGGATTAACAATTATCGCGATAGGGACATCGCTTCCGGAGTTTGTTACATCGGTTACCGCCGCATGGAAAAAGGAAAGTG
>Ga0209487_1003688_pt1 | contig 11933 bp, 14 predicted proteins | sample Poulit2012_FD_187524 | JGI IMG/M metagenome (GOLD analysis project Ga0209487, IMG submission 187524) | Agricultural soil microbial communities from Georgia to study Nitrogen management - Poultry litter 2012 (SPAdes) (version 2) | ecosystem: Environmental > Terrestrial > Soil > Agricultural land... | reverse complement strand
AATGGCACTGCTAAAATTAGCATATCTAGCCACACAAAACATCCAGAAAAAGTGGACAGTACCATTACATAATTGGAGTTTGACCGTTCAACAATTATATATTAGATTTGAGGATCGTGTAAAGCTTGATTTAAAGGTTTAAATCTTCAAAGGATTAAACCCAGACAGAGTTTAAAATACACTCCCTAATAGGTTATTGATAAGCTTATGAATTTAAGCTCTATCATTAAATTCTCTGATTTTAAGCTTTACCCTACGCCTGATTTCACTTTTAGAAAGTCCAACGCATTCTCCTGAATTAACATACTCAAATAACTCATTGGTTAGTTGTTGATTATATAGAATCCCACCACTTTGTAAGAACCTTTCAAAATCATATCTTGAGTATCTATCTCCTCTCAACCTTACCACAGGTCGTAAACTGGGGTTATTAACAAACCACGCTCTAACCATTCGTACAGAGTAGACTCTTTGCGTACGTGGGTTTATAGGCTGGTAAAAAAGGTGGAGTTCTGGAATTGTAAGGTTCCTATATGAGTCATTTAACTCTGCCTCAGAAGGAACATCAATTATATAGTTTCTTAATTCAGTATTCTCAAATTCATCTAACCAAAATAGTAATTTCTGAGACACAATTGAAAGCTTTTGAAGTTCATCTTTAAAGTATTTAGCTATTTCTTCCTTGCTGTCAATATCGTGTGGTATTGAGCTTGTAAAAAAATGACTTTCTCTGGGGTACCTTAAACCTCTTTTCATCATTTCTCTTTCAACTTTATTCACTGCTCGAATCAAGTCTTTAAGTATTCCTTTTTCCATATATTATTAACTTCTTAATAAAGATAGGAAATAATCGGAAGATAAACCTTTCCGATTATAGACAATTTACTTCAATCTTTTACCTCGCTTATAATCAGCGATTTAAGTGTGTATGTTTGTAATACAAATCAGTTATCAACTTTAAAATTAAACATTATGAACAGACAAGAAAGAGATTTTTTTAACAGAGAAGTGGCGGAAGTGGTAAGGGATTTAATCGGTGTCAAAGGAGCAATCGGTTTAGATAACTTGTGTATAAGCCAAACCCAAAAGTATGCTGAAATTATTTCAGAAACTATTGTAAGAAACAAAGCTAAGTATGACTCTTTTGATGATATCTATGAAGACTTTAATAAGATTTTGGAGGGAATCAATGCTTTACACGAGAGGATTATTTCAGCTAATAAAGATGTTGAAATTCGTTTTGAATCAGATGGTAGTTTATTAGTAATTATGACCAATCCGATATATAACATTAGTACAACCGCTTCTTATAGTGAGTTGAATTTACCTGCAAATTGGTAGTCAATTTAAATTTTATATAAAGTTCATCAATAAGTCTCGCTAGAAGCCTGTTGGAGTAATGAAAAGTAAATTTAAAGAAATCATGAATATAGAAAATGCGGCTAATTATGAAATCATAGAGTTCTTAAGAACTAAAAGAGAGTTAATCGTCTTTACGTCCTATGACAGAAAGCAAATAAAAAAGTATTTCGATTTGACCTTTAACACTGATGAGGATTGGGAAGAGTTTTTAGACTACCTAGATAGTAGTTGGACCGGTTCCTTTGATGATATGATGTTCAATTCTATGATTGAAAATTATATGGAAGATTTTAATCGAAATTGATGCAGTTAAGGCCTTAGGTGTTGTTAGTCAGGAGGTTGTAGTTTGTCTCCTGACTTTTAATAATAGTTAACTTGTTAATAATATATAAAAGGAAGTTTTCAAGAGAATTAAATAATATAACAAAACAATAAATATGAATACACAAAGAATTTTTGGAGAAAGAGTACAAGAGTTAGAAGTCCTATCGGAACGACCGAAAGTATTTTGGTATGTAAGTGCTGGGAAAGATTTTAGAGGTCCAGTGTTTTTAACACAGCACCACATTCAACACCTTAGAAAACACCATGGGAGAGAACTAGTCAAACCAGAACTATTTGTCTATACCTGTCTTGGTTATGGGGGAGAAAAGTTAAAAGAAAAGCTTTCACAAGGTGATGGGATAAGTTTGTATAGCGACGCTTTCATTGAGGTAAATGGTAGTAATTTTAAAATTATCAAAATGGGGGATTCATTTCGACCCAAGCCCAAAGAGGATTTCGAAATGGAAATTGAACATTCTACGGATCGTGAGTTCAATCCAGATCATATTGATATTCCCGTATTTGAAATTATAGATAGAGGTTTGGATGTATTTTATTTTGAATTGGAAATAAAAGGTAAGGATTATACTGAAAGGCAAAAGGTGGTTTATTTTGAATATGAAAATATAGACTTTTTTCGTAAAGTGATATTACATGAGTTTTTTGACGTTGTGTATCTGTGCGCTACTCGTGAAGGTATTGGTTATGGTGGAGGTTGTAGAAAATCAATTATAGACTATATCTATATCGATAGAGGTCCAAATTTTTATATCGATAAAGGTTTTAAGCCAGAATTTACTATCCTTTCTAACAATGGGATTAAAGATTTTGAAAATGGTGTTAAGAACTCCAATCGCATTACCTATAAAAAAGATTACACCGATTATATTTTTGAGAAAGATCATACAATACACAGCCCTTTTGATTGGTGGAAGGATGCTACTATTTACAAACTAGCTTATCCAAGAAAAAATCACTTTAATAATACCAATGATGTTAAACTATGAACTTTACTTTAATGATAAAAAGGCATATTATTTTAAAACTAAACATATAGACGACGAAAAGTTGGCAGAAGAAATATCAGTAGGAATAGCTAATCTTTTTAAAAGTTTGATTCCTAAAAAAGAAGTTGATTATACTTTCGCATCAGTAAAAGATGACTCTTGCTACCTGTTTGTCAGTGAAAAAGTTGCCTTTAAAATTCGTGGTTTCTTATTGGAAAATCAGGCTTTGAAAGACTTTAAGGAAATTACTACAGATGTTTTGATGAACAGAATTGATGATGATGAATTTAACGAAACCTTTAATAGAACTGATGGATTTATAGATATTTTAAATACGTTTATTATCGAAAATCTAACTGTGATATGGTGTTAGAAAAAATTAATGAGAAGGGTATAGACTCTTTAAACGAGATTGATTATCAAGTTTTACACTCATTAAAAGATACTTTAACTTAATAACTCGTAGTATCTTAAAATTGAATTTATGAAGATGCTGCTCTAAGGCTAAGCAACATCTTCGTAAAATATCCTTATTTTATTTTTCTAATTAAAGAATCACATTTAGTCATCCAAGCCGCTTTTCCCCCACCGTAATCCTTTATTCTTGCTATATATTCATTAGGATATTCTCTAGTTTCCGTTCCTTCAATTTCAATGTACTTGAATGTGAAAGTACGGGGGGTTACCTTAGTAACCAAAACGGTATTACCATAATCATGCAATATATCACCTACTTTCACCTCAAATGGTTTTTCAAGCTTTGGTCTTGGCTTTCGTTTTGCGTAATGACTAATGAGCTTAGTTTCTATACCGAGAGCCTCATTAATATTCATTTCTCTCTGAAACGCTAAAAACTCCTCATAGCTAATATACATCCACCTGCCATTTTTATTATCTTCAACAAGTTCTTTAGTTCTATATAAAAACCTAGCTATCCACAAATTTCCACTCTTATATGAAACAATATAACCACCCTGTAGAGTGCTTTCAAGTCGTGAAACATATTTACCATTCTCAAAAGGAATTAATCCTTCTATTCCCTTAATCTTCCTGTGGGCTATGGTGTTAAGCATATTTCTATGTAAATGCTTTCCAGTCCCTTCAATTTTAATGTCTGTTGTTTTGTATCTTGCCATTTTTAATCATTTTTAAAAGTTAATATTTATTGTTATTTAGTTATTGTATTAGGTGGATTTAAAAAAGTTTGAAATAAAATTAAATATAGAATGATTCTAAATAGTAGTGTTGAATTTAATAAAGTTGATTTTAGTATAGAATTGTGTATTGAAATCTTGGCGACATATTAGAAAGAGGATGTATAATTTTATAATATATTTATATACCTCTCTCTTGCTCTTCTTATTCCTCGTAACTTGACTATTTCATAACACAAGGTTTTTATCTGACTCTTGCTTTTTATCAAAAGAAAAATTGGTCGTGAAATAAAAAACAAATGATTGTTTTCTGATATATAAAATGACAATGAAAAGTTCCCCTTAAGTCTTTGATTGTCAATTAAAAAATTAGAAAAATGATTATTGTTAATAAAAATATATGTATCCACCAGGGTTGTGAATAGCATTGCCCGTCAGATTGAATTTCTTAAAGGGAAGGGGTTAAACCATAAGCAACTAGCAGCTATACGAAGACGATTGTTTGAACTTTACATCTTTATTCATAATGAACAAATTACCCAGTATGAGAAGAAATTACTTTTAAAAGAACATCGTTATAATCCCTTTGATGAGTTTGCTAATCTCCATGATAATAAATTGAGGAGGTTTCGTATAACACGAAATAAAATTCCCTTTACCCATCAGGCTTTATTGAAAATTTTACTTGAAGAAGAATTGATTGAAGTTAATGATAAGTATTCTTCTGGAAGCTTTTCAAAAGGTTATAGAATATCCAAAGCATCTTTGGGAAGGGATTTCAACGGCATTGAGGTAGATCTTAACTTGGTGTATCATAAAGATATTAAGTCTCGTGAGTATTGGCTTAAAATTTATCCAAACCACGCTTCATTAATAACTAATACATACAATGCGAAAATAAATATTGATAATTTGATAAATTGGATGAATATTAATCAGGGAATTGAAATAAAACCTAAACCAAATCGGAATGGAAAGATGATTAAACGTTTTTTGACCCCTGAACTTTCATACTATTATATAAACAAGTGTTTAAGGGTTAATTTTGGTGACTTGTGGTTCAAAGTATGCGATGCTGGAAGGTTCTATTCAAACGTAGTTAATCTACCAAATATATGTATCCCATTTCTTGAATTATATAATCAGAAAAATCTTTTATCAATTGATATTCCTAACGCACAACCACTGTTTTTGAGCAAGTTCATAAAATGTCCTAAATATAAATATGATACCCAGTCAGGAAAATTTTATGATAATTTATCTAGGGCTATGTTCTCATTGAAAAACCCTGATGAAGAATTTAATTCTCTATCTATAAAGGAAAAAAAGAATCTTCGCGAGGAGGTTAAAATAGCTTGCTTCCGGTATATATTCTTTAATGATAAAGGATTAAGTAGTGGGGTTTTATTCAAGTGTATGGAAACATTATATCCTGGAGTAATGGAGCAAATAAATATTATAAAATCTAGTTCAAAATTAAGCTGGCTCTTACAAGGATTGGAAAGTGATATTATAGTTGGTGGAGTTGGAATGAATTCCGATTTACTTGTTATAACCAAGCATGATGAAGTATTATTTATCCCTGAAATGGCAGAGTATGTTTTGAAGGAGATTGAAAGTAAACTATTTGTACATGGGTTTAAAGTCAAATTGAATATTAAAAGTCTTTAATATTCCGAATTACTTTTGTTACTTCATAATAACCATTAGAACACCTTTATAAGAAAAAGAAGTTAAGAAAACATGACGATTAATTGGCTTTCAACTTACATAATCTATTAAAATATAATAAGCTCTATTAAGTAGGTGTAGAACATTATTATATCCGTATTTCTACAAAGTTGAAAGTGTTAATTTTCCCCAATAAAATTCCTTATATTTGATAGGATACTTATTATCTCTTCCTAAATTAAAATAGCTGAAGGAATTAAATAAAATATACTAGGTAAAAGAGGTGTTGGAGTCTATTTTATTCTCAACTTTCAAGCCTCAACTTTCAAACATAAACTTATGAGCAAACTAAAAGTACAAGACATCAATAAAACGGTATGGAATGCGTGTGATACTTTCCGTGGGGTAATCGATCCTTCGCAATACAAAGATTACATTCTTACCATGTTGTTCATCAAATATATTAGTGATGTAAACAAAGAGAAAAGAGAGGATTATGCAGAAAGATATGATGGCGATGAAGCACGTGTAGAACGGGCTATGCAAGCAGAACGCTTTATAATTCCAGAGAATAGTACATTCGATTATCTGTATGAGCAACGAAACGAAACCAATATTGGTTCGTTAATCGATATCGCTTTAGCTGATTTACAAGAGGCAAACCGTGCCAAACTTACCAGTGATGATGGGTCGGGAGTATTCCGTAACATCTCTTTCAATAGCTCGAACTTAGGAAGTGAAAAAGATAAAAATCAAAGGTTAAGACAGCTTCTTACTGACTTTAGCGAATTAGACTTAATGCCATCGCATTTAGCTAATAAAGATGCTATTGGCGATGCGTATGAGTTCTTGATAGCCAACTTCGCTAGTGATGCAGGAAAGAAAGCAGGAGAGTTCTTTACACCTTCCGAAGTTTCTCAAATGCTTGCTATGCTTACCAAAGGAGAAGAAGGAGCAAAGATATACGACCCAACCTGTGGTTCTGGCTCGCTATTGATTAAAGCAGCGCAACAAATTGGTAGCAAGAACGTAGCACTTTATGGCCAAGAAAACAACGGAAGTACATGGGCGTTAGCAGTAATGAATATGTTCTTACACGGTTTTGATAATGCGAATATACGTTGGGGCGATACCATTCGAAATCCTTTGCATTTAGAAAGCAGTACTAGCTTAGAAAAGTTTGATGTAGTGGTTGCAAACCCTCCCTTTTCCTTAAAACAATGGGGAAAGGAAGAGGCAGATAACGATCCGTTCAACCGTTTTTGGCGTGGTGTTCCTCCCAAAAGTCGTGGTGATTGGGCATTTGTTTTGCACATGATTGAGGTAGCAAAAGAAGAAACTGGAAAAGTTGGTGTAGTAGTACCACACGGAGTTTTGTTCCGTGGTAGTTCGGAAGGTAAAATTAGAGAACAGGTTATAAAAGAGAATTTATTGGAAGCAGTTATAGGATTGCCTTCTAACTTATTCTTTGGGACAGGAATTCCAGCATCAATTTTAATTTTTAATAAAGCTCGTGTTGGAAAAGATAATACCGATGTCTTATTTATAGATGCAAGTGCACACTACCAAAGCGGCACCAACCAAAACGTACTGCGAGAGAAGGATTTAGAGAAAGTAGTAAAGACGTACGATGATTTTGTAGAGGGTAAGTTTGAGAGAGGCGTAGTAGAAGATAAATATAGCTATGTAGCTACTTACGAAGAGATTAAGGAAAACGATTTCAATCTAAATATTCCACGTTATGTAGATACGTTTGAGGAAGAAGAACCAATAGACATGAAAGCGGTGAGAGAAGAGATTACTGCCATAGAGAGTGAATTGGAAGAAGTGCAGAAAGAAATGAATGCATATTTAAAGAAGCTAAAATTCTAATTGTTAGTTGTTTAATCTGTTAACCTAGTGTTTAAATAGGAAATGTAGATAAAAGAAAAATAAAGCGCTTGACTATTCTTGATTCAGGTGAAAAACTAAAATAAGAGAGGTTTCTATTCTAGCTTTCGCTATTATTGTAGAATAGTGAGGTGTCTAATTTTAATTATATGAAAGAATTTAAATCAGGTAAGTATATCAGTCAAGGATATTTTAAAAGTTTTGAGCCCAATTCTATTAATAAGAAATGGCAAATTGAAAATATGGAACTTATCCAGTTATTGAGCAAAGCGGATCGTCAGCTGGGAAGGTTAGATATGTATTCCGAATATGTAAATATTGATATGTTCATTCAAATGCATATTGCTAAAGAAGCTACGCAATCTTCTAAAATAGAAGGTACGCAAACCAATATTGAGGAAGTATTTTTAAGTGAAAAAGAAATAGGTTCAGATAAACATGATGATTGGGAGGAAGTGCAAAACTATATTAGTGCTATGAAAAAGGCAGTAGAGTTATTAAATGACTTGCCTTTTTCATCTCGTTTAATTCGTCAAACACACAAGGTTTTGTTGCAAGGAGTCCGAGGGGAACACAAACTACCTGGAGAATATCGAACCAGCCAAAACTGGATTGGTGGGGCATCTATTAACGATGCGGTTTTTGTACCTCCAGTTCACACTAGTATTAGTGATCTAATTTCAGACTTAGAGAAGTTTGCCAATGACCAAGAGAATCCTTTGCCCGACTTGATTAAAGCGGCTATAATTCACTATCAGTTTGAAACCATACATCCATTTCTAGATGGCAATGGTAGAGTAGGGCGTTTGCTAATAACGCTATACTTTGTAAGTGTAGGAATTTTAAAAAGCCCGATTCTATATTTATCCGACTTTTTTGAAAGGCATCGAAGTCTATATTATGACAATTTAATGCGGGTAAGAACACATAACGATATGGAACAATGGATAAAGTTTTTTCTTACGGGAATTATCGAAACGGCTCAAAAAGGAGTGATGACTTTTGATAAAATTTTACAGTTACAGAAAAAGCTGGAGATAGAGCTAAAAGAGTTGGGTACACGTAGTGGCGATGCGTTTAAAGTTATAGAGCAACTTTATAATAGACCTGTGATCAATGCAAAATTAGTTAGTAAAATCATAGAAAAGTCAATGTCTCCTGCGTATAGTTTAATAGCTGAATTGGAGAAAAGAAAGATTCTAAAAGAGATTACTGGTGGGGAAAGAGATAGGGTTTATGTTTTTGAAGAGTATATTAATTTATTTAAAAACGAGGATTAAATACTGATTAATGGTAAGCCATATCATATTTTGAAACAGGGTAGATATTCGATTTAAGAAATATTTGAAAATGAAAAACTCCGAAATCATATTGTACACAACTCCCCAAGGCGAAGTTAAGATTGATATTCGCTTTGAGGACGAAACCTTTTGGTTGTCTCAGAAAAAGATGGCAGCGTTGTTTGGTGTAGATGTTAGAACCGTAAATGAACATCTTAAAAATATTTTTGAGTCTGGGGAGTTGGAGAAGGATTCAACTATCCGGAAATTCCGGATAGTTCAAATGGAAGGTACACGGAAGGTCAAAAGAGAAATTGAGTTCTATAACCTAGATGCCATCATTGCCGTTGGATATAGGGTAAACAGTTATAGTGCTACCCAATTTAGAATATGGGCAACAAAAACCTTGAAAGAATTTATTATCAAAGGTTTTGTAATGGATGATGAAAGGCTAAAGCAAGCACAGAACTTTGGTAAAGATTATTTTGATGAGTTACTAGAACGTATTCGTTCCATACGAGCATCGGAAAGAAGATTCTATCAAAAAATCACTGATATATACAAAGAAGCAAGTATTGACTATGATGCACAAGCGCCAATAACAAGAAAGTTTTACCAAACCGTTCAAAATAAAATGCACTGGGCCATTACTGGACAAACTGCTGCGGAAATCATTAAAGGAAGAGCGGACGCCAATAAACCAAATATGGGATTGACCACATGGAAGAATGCTCCAGAAGGAAAAGTATTGAAGTCGGATATCGGTGTAGCAAAGAATTACTTAGAGGAAGCCGAAATTAAAAGCTTAGAGCGAATTGTAACCATGTATTTAGACTTTGCCGAATTGCAAGCAGAACGACAAACTCCAATGAAAATGATGGATTGGATAGATAAACTGGATGGATTTCTACAGTTTAATGATTATGAAATATTACAAGATGCAGGAAAAGTCTCAGCTGCTGTAGCAAAAAAACTGGCAGAAGCTGAATATGAAAAGTTTGCTCCTATTCAGGATAGAAATTATGTGTCGGATTTTGATAGAGAAGTGAAGCGATTAAAAGATAAAAGCTAAATACGATGAAAGCAAATGAATTCAATGATTTGACTTATAAAATCAATGGTTGTGCAATGAACGTTCACAATCAATTGGGTAATGGTTTTCAAGAAGTTCAGCCTGTGAAATAAATTGTTATGGAAGGATATTATTTTATTTATGTACTTGAATGTAGTGATGGATTCTGGTATACTGGATATACTAAGAATTTAACTAAACGAATTACGGATCATAAAAATGGTAGAGTAAGTTCAACAAAGAAAAGACTTCCTATATCATTACTATATTTTGAAGGATGTAAGAATCAACAAGATGCAACACATAGAGAAAAGTATTTAAAAACAACTTATGGAAAGAGATATATAAGAAATAGAAATAAAAACTATTTCACAGGCTAAATATCAAAGATGTTTGGCTATAGAATTACGACGTACAGGAATTGAGTTTGAGCGGGAAAAAGAGCAGAAGATTTATTATGACCAGTTTTTAGTAGGTACAAGAAGAGCGGATTTTGTAGTTGAAAATAAAGTTATCGTTGAGCTGAAAGCGTTAATCAATTTAGAAGATGTGCATTTGGCACAAGCCAAAAATTATGTAGTAGCGTATAATTTTCCAATAGGATTGCTCATTAATTTTGGAGCGAAAAGCTTACAGTTTAAGAAAATATATAACCCTAAATACAATGTCTGAATCAGGATTCACAGGATTAAAGGATGAGCAGGATTTTATGCTAATATAAAAGCTGTTTCCGATCTCATCCAGAAAATCAAAAAATCAAGAAAATCCTGATTCCGACAATTAAAAAGGAGAAAAATGAATACAATTAAAACAGAAGATAAAATAGAAATAAAACCCGGCTACAAAAAAACCTCAATAGGAATTATTCCGGAAGATTGGGAGGTGAAGAAACTTATTTCTCAAGCTTATGTTGATAAGGAAAATATAAATTCAGATTTTGAAAATGAATTTATCAATTATGTTAGTCTTTCAGATATCAAAAATGGAAAAATACTTCCTAAAAAAATCCAATTTAAGTCTGCTCCTTCGAGAGCAAAACGAATAACAAAAAAAGGTGATGTTCTATTAGCTACAGTAAGACCGAATTTGAAAAATTTCGCGATAGTAGATAAAGAAAATATAATTGCTTCGACTGGCTTTGCTGTTTTGGGATATAAAAAAATGGATTTGGTTTATTTGTATAATTTCCTGTATTCTCATTTTGCTGAAAAGCAATATTTTGCATTAACTGTTGGCTCTAATTATCCAGCATTAAACTCAAATGATGTTAAGAACTTAAAAATTCCCATCCCCCCTCTCCCCGAACAAAAAGCCATCGCCGATTGCCTAAGCACTTGGGATAAAGGAATCGCAAAGCTTTCTGCATTAATAGCGTCCAAAAAAGAACAGAAAAAAGGATTGATGCAAGGGTTGTTTAGTGGAAAGTTGAAAGTTGAGAATGGAGAGTTAGTGAAAGTTGAAGATGAGAAGTTGTGGTTGAAAGGATGGAAGGAAATTAAGCTAAAGAAGACAGCAAAGTTTTTAAGAGGAAAAGGCTTATCAAAAGGAGCGGTAATTCAAAATGGAAAAAATAAATGCATATTATATGGAGAACTGTATACTAAGTATAATGAAATAATAAGTAAGATTTATTCAAGAACTGACTCAACAGATGGTTTGCCTTCTAAAAAGTATGATATTCTTATTCCTAGCTCTACAACGACCTCTGGAATAGATTTAATAACTGCTAGTTGTGTTTTAGAAAATAATGTATTGTTAGGAGGTGATTTAATCGTAATGCGTCCAGACTTAAATAAGATAAATGCTAAGTTTTTTGTTTATCTATTTTCAAATTCACTTCATAAGTTAATATTAAGATATACTCAAGGAGTAACTATTATTCATTTATATGGTAAAGATCTAAAAGAAGTTAAATTGAATTTGCCTTCTATTGAAGAGCAAGCCGCCATTGCTGAAGTCTTAATTACTGCTGACAAAGAAATCGAACTCTTAGAAAAGAAATTAGAGGCTTTCAAAATTCAGAAAAAAGGTTTGATGCAGGTGTTATTGACTGGGGAGAGAAGGTTGGTTTAGTTATTAACTTTCATTAAACAATTTAAAACAAAGAATAAATAGAGATGAATACAGTGTGAGTTTTCTTTATTTTACAATATTTTGCACAAATAGATGTGTC